>Ga0163109_10004609_pt1 | contig 10449 bp, 5 predicted proteins | sample CRUFie1St13metaG_FD_108704 | JGI IMG/M metagenome (GOLD analysis project Ga0163109, IMG submission 108704) | Marine microbial communities from the Costa Rica Dome - CRUD Field 142mm St13 metaG | ecosystem: Environmental > Aquatic > Marine > Oceanic > Photic zone | place: Costa Rica: the Eastern... | reverse complement strand
GGGCTATTCAACGCGACACTTGGCCGATTCGAATCTTCCCCATATATATGTGCGCACCGTGGGCGGGTCGCCTCGCATCTGGGCGCTCAAGCACTCTTTACTAAACTCGTTGAACCTTCCGAAATGCCAAAATCCCTTGTAATCGTTGAATCTCCAGCCAAAGCCAAGACGATCAACAAATATCTGGGCCCTGATTTTGTAGTTAAATCGAGTGTGGGTCATATCCGTGATTTGCCGACAAGTGGTAGCGGAAAAGAAGTCGACCCGAAGGCTCGGGCAGCCGCGGCTGCAAAAACTCGGAGAATGGCGCCCGAGGAGAAAATAGCCTACAAGAAGAAGAAAGCGAAACAGCAGCTTGTTGGCAGAATGGGAATCGATCCGGAAAAGGACTGGAAGGCGAACTATCAGATTCTTCCCGGTAAAGAAAAGGTGGTTACCGATCTCAAAAAAGTTGCTAGAAACGCGGAGAACATTTATCTCGCGACTGACCTTGACAGGGAAGGTGAGGCCATAGCTTGGCATCTCAAGGAAGCAATTGGTGGTGATCCGGATCGTTATAAGCGCGTGGTTTTTAACGAAATTACTAAACGCGCCATTACTGAGGCATTTGACGAGCCAGGTGAGCTTGACATGCGCTACGTTGAGGCACAGCAAGCCAGACGGTTCCTCGATAGGGTGGTTGGATTTATGGTGTCGCCTTTGCTGTGGGCGAAGGTTGCCCGAGGTCTCTCTGCGGGGCGGGTTCAGTCCGTCGCCGTTCGTCTGGTAGTTGAAAGAGAGCAGGAAATACGAGCATTTATCCCTGAAGAATATTGGGAGATCTTTTCAGGATTAAGCACCAGCGCGCTTGATAAGCTGCGCTGTCAAGTCGTCAGGGTCAATGGGGCAAACTTTCGTCCGGGCAACAAGGCGGAAACAGATGCAGCTCTGGCCATTCTCAAAAATACCGATTTTACTGTAAGCAAAAGAGAAGACCGACCAACTTCTTCAAAGCCGCGGCCGCCTCTGATCACCTCCACGCTGCAGCAAGCCGCGAGTACTAGACTCGGTTTCGGGGTCAAGAAGACTATGTTGATGGCCCAACGTCTTTATGAGGCTGGCTATATTACCTACATGAGGACTGATTCTACTCACCTCAGTCAAGACTCGATCGACATGTGCCGAACATACATTGAAAAGAATTATGGTCCGGATTATTTGCCCGAGAAACCCTTACACTACAGTGCCAAAGAAGGCGCTCAGGAAGCCCATGAGGCCATCCGGCCCAGTGACGTGAAGGTCATGCCTGACAAGCTTATGGGTATGGAGCAGGATGCCGTTAGGCTGTACGACCTGATTTGGAAATATTTCGTTGCCTGCCAGATGCCACCCGCACGTTATTTGAGCAGCAGCATTAGCATTGCTGCTGACAAATTCGAGCTTCGCACGAAAGGCAGAATCATGCAGTTCGACGGCTATCTGAAAGTGATTCCTTCGAAAGATGAAGACGTTGTACTTCCGGCCGTTGAGGTGGGTGAATCACTGACACTGGAGAAACTTGATCCTTACCAGAATTTCACCAAACCGCCAGCTCGGTACACCGAGGCAAGTCTCGTTAAGGAATTGGAAAAAAGGGATATCGGTCGACCGTCTACTTATGCGTCAATCATTTCCACGATACAGGATCGTGGTTACGTCAGAGTCGAAAATAAGCGTTTCTATGCCCTAAAAATGGGAGATATCGTCTCTGAGCGCCTGCTGGAAAGCTTCGATGAGTTGATGAGCTATGATTTTACCGCAAAGATGGAGGATTCCTTAGATGAAGTTGCTGCAGGTAAAACTGACTGGAAGGCATTGCTGAATCAATTCTACGAAAGGTTCACCAGCCAGCTAGCCGTGGCGGAGAGTGAAGAAGGTGGGATGAGAACTAATGATCCCACAGATACTGACATTGAATGTCCGAAATGTGGAAGACACATGTCCATCCGAACAGCCTCTACCGGAGTGTTTTTGGGCTGCTCCGGTTACGCACTGTCTCCGAAAGAGCGGTGTAAAAGCACGATTAATTTAACGCCTGGAGAGGAGGCTATACGTACTGATACAGCGGAAGAAGCGGAAGAGGCCGAAAATAAGCTGTTGCGTCAAAAGCAGCGATGCCAGGTCTGTAATACAGCGATGGATGCCTACCTAATCGATGAAAAACGCAAGCTGCATGTGTGTGGAAATAACCCGGATTGCGCCGGGTTTGAAGTCGAACACGGAGAGTTCAAAATCCGGGGCTATGACGGTCCCACGCTCGAATGCGACAAATGCAGTGCAGAGATGCAGTTGAAAACCGGGCGGTTCGGTAAGTACTTCGGCTGCACCAATGAAGACTGTAAGAACACCCGAAAGCTCCTACGCAACGGAGAGGCAGCTCCGCCCAAAATGAATCCGGTTCAAATGCCTGAACTCAGCTGTGAAACGGTCGATGACCACTATGTGCTGAGAGATGGCGCGTCCGGACTTTTTCTTGCTGCCAGCAAATTCCCGCGCAATCGGGAAACAAGGGCTCCGCTGGTTGAGGAATTATTGCCTCATCAGGACGAGATTGATCCAAAGTACAAATTTCTTTTCTCAGCGCCAATTGCAGATAATCTAGGGAACAAAACGCTAATTCGCTTCAGTCGTAAGACGAAGGAGCAATATGTGCAAAGCGAGGTCGACAAGAAGGCGACCGGTTGGAAGGCGTTCTATCGGGATGGGGTCTGGGCAGTTGAAAACACGGTCAAAGCGCCTTCGAAGGGCGCTCGAAAAACAAGGTAGCTGCCCACTACAGATGAGTGACGTAACTTTGGCGATACTTAAGACTGAGACAGCCACTGATTGCCGCGTCTATCCCAAGTAGTTCAGATCTGACGTCGTATGATGCCAACGCTGATGCCCTCGATTGCGAAGGCCCTGTCACGCAGGTCTACCACGATAGGATCAAATTCCGGATTCTCGGCAATGAGAGTGACTTTATGCTTGCTTCGGGAAGCCTCCAAACGTTTAACCGTCACCTCGTCATCTACGCGTGCCACGACGATATCGCCACTTCGGGCCTGATCAGTCTTGTGGACCGCAAGCAAGTCATCTTCATAAATACCGACGTCAATCATGCTCGTGCCCTTAACCGCAAGAAGGTAATCGGCTCGGGGAGAGAACAAATCAGGGGGAATATCGCAATAGTCTGCGATAGATTCCTCAGCCAGGATTGGGCTGCCTGCAGCAACCTGGCCGACAATAGGAAGGCCCAACTGTTCCGAAATGGGTAGGCGGATACCTCTCGAGGTGCCGGGTAACATTTCAATGGCACCTTTGCGCGCAAGTGCGCGTAGATGCTCTTCAGCGGCGTTCGGGCTTTTGAACCCCATTTCTTGCGCGATCTCAGAGCGAGTAGGGGGGAACCCAGTCTCAGCGAGATAGTCTCTGATGTAGTCCAATATCTGTTCTTGGCGGTTGGTGAGTCGGTTCATAATCCTGTCTCAGTGTGGCAAACAACTGTAATTATATACAGTTATCTGCCAATCTCAAAGGTTCTTTAGCCTATTCGCAGGTAGACTGGCAGGCTGCACCCTCAGCTTGCTCCAGTCCGAAGGCAGAATGGCGGGCCGATAATCTGTCTTTGCCCGAGTAGCGCTTATTTGTGATAATTCTATAACACAGGTCCACCAAAAAATGGCAGACAATCACATCCCCGGCGCTCTGATGCTGGATATTCAGGGTCAGCAACTCTCAATGCAGGAACGTCAGCTGCTGTCCCGGCAGGCGGTCGGAGGCGTCATTCTCTTCTCTCGCAATTTCTCCGAACCGAGGCAATTACGGGAACTGATCACGGAAATTCGCGAATGCAAGCCGGAGATACTGCTGGCGGTCGATCAGGAGGGCGGACGAGTCCAACGCTTCAGATCAGGTTTTTCGAGGTTGCCGGCACCGTATAGGTTCTCCAAGCTTTTCGATCAAAACCCTGAAGAGGCTGTCAACCAGGCTCACACCTGTGGATGGTTGATGGCAGCCGAACTCTTGTACTTTGGGCTAGACCTGAGCTTTGCACCCGTTCTCGATCTGTATACATCTACCAGTGAGGTTATCGGAGACAGGGCTTTTTCTGCAGAGGTAGACATTGCGGTCCGGCTGATCCGAGCTTATGTCGATGGCATGCATGAAGCGGGAATGGTTGCTACTGGAAAACATTTTCCGGGCCATGGCACCGTGGTTGCTGATTCTCACGTAGACCTTCCGGTTGATGACCGTCCCAAATCTCAAATTTGGGCCCACGATCTCAGGGTTTTCAGTGACTGTATTGATGTTTTGGATGCGGTCATGCCCGCGCATGTCTGCTACCCGGCGATTGACCAGGAATGTGCTGGTTATTCAAACGCATGGTTGCAGGGTATTCTGAGACGGCGGCTGGGGTTTGAGGGAATTATTTTCAGCGATGATTTGAACATGGAGGCAGCGAAAAAAATTGGTGATGCAGTGACGCGAGCGCATAAAGCGCTGTCTGCAGGTTGTGATATGGTGCTTGTGTGCAATGCGCCTCAGAGCGCGTTGGAGGTCGCTGATTATCTCGAGGCAAGTGGACATCCCGGAAACCCAGGCCTTGCCAAGCTGCGCGGCGCACCGTCTCCTGAGATAGCTTCACTTTTTGAAACGGACAAATGGGCGACTGCGGCCGAGGCTGCCGGCTGGCTCAGTGAATGATTTTGTAGGAGATAAGTATGCCCGATCTGCTATCGATAGAGAGTATTTCTGAGCTGGGGTGGGGAGTAGAGCTGTTTGCCGCGGTGATGCTCACTTTCATCGGGCGATATCTGGCAATGCGCGCGCTGAAAGTGCTGGGCGAACAATTTGAGAAAACCACAAACGTCTGGGATGACGCGCTTTTTAAAGCGGCGCAGGGTCCGCTAAGCTGGTTTATTCTGATTCTTGGTCTGATCTGGGCGGTCCAGATTAGTGATGGCTATCTGGATATGGTCCTGTTCAGTCCCGCTAACCTGGATATTATCCGTCAGCTAACTTTCATTGTGCTGACCATGGTTTTTCTGGTGCGATTTATCACTCTGGCTGAAGCGCGGATACTAGATGATCTTAAGTCGCAATCGGGGGGTGGACAAGGCCGCCTGGATCCGACAACCCTGCATGCGTTGGCTAAACTTACCCGGCTCTCGGTTGTAATTTCTGCTGTACTGGTCGCTTTGCCAACTCTCGGAATTGAAATCACGGCGCTGTTGGCGTTCGGTGGCGTTGGCGGGATCGCGGTGGGTTTTGCTGCGCAGGACCTATTGTCGAATTTTTTTGGTGGCCTCATGATTTATCTTGATCGGCCGTTCGCGATAGGGGACTGGATAAGATCTCCTGACCGGGAAATCGAAGGAACGGTTGAGAGTATTGGCTGGCGATTGACGGTAGTGAGAACCTTTGACAAGAGGCCGCTTTACGTCCCGAATTCCGTCTTTGCCAAACTGGCACTGGAGAACCCTTCGCGGATGACGAACCGGCGAATCTACGAAACCATTGGGATTCGCTACAAGGATGCGGCCAAAATGGACCAAATCGTGCAAGATGTGCATGCTATGCTGCAGGCACACGAGGAGATTGATCAAGATCAAACACTAATTGTTAATTTCAATGGCTATGGGAAGTCTTCTCTGGATTTCTTTGTCTACACATTTACCAAGACAACTAACTGGGTGAAATTTCATGAAATCAAACAGGATGTCATGCTTTGTATTATTCGCATTGTTCATGAACACCAGGCGGATTTCGCATTCCCGACCACAACGGTCGACGGAATAGATCAACTAGTTCCGGCGTCTGATTTTCTTGAGCCTGACCGTGGTGTTAATCCCAAGTGACTCCTGATGAAATTCTTGCGGTGAGCCGCAGAGCGGACTGTTTGCATACTGAAGCGGAAGTGGAAGCTGCAATAGATGCACTGGCAGGTCAGGTTTCAGCAGCTTTGAAAGACCGAAATCCAGTGTTGCTTTGTCTCATGAACGGAGGACTGGTTTTTTCCGGGAAACTGCTTACCAGGCTCGCCTTTCCTTTGCAGATCGATTACCTGCATGCAACCCGTTATCGGAACAACACGCAGGGCTCGAAATTGGAATGGCACAGACTGCCTGGACTCTCACTGCATGGGCGTGATGTCCTCATTCTCGATGATATTCTGGATGAGGGTGCAACCTTGGCAGCGGTGGTGGAGCATTGTCGGTCGCAGGGGGCAGCAAGAGTCCTCACTGCCGTGCTGGTAGATAAACGTCATAAGCGCAAAATGGCGGGTATTTGCGCGGACTTCGTCGGTCTCCGGGTTGAAGATCGTTACCTGTATGGTTATGGAATGGATTACCGCGGTTATCTGCGAAATGCCGCAGGCATTTATGCTATTGACCCAGTTGATTGTGATTAGCTGGATTCAAACTCGATCAGGGCAGGGATGTCGGTCAGCAGAAGCGCCAAGCGCACGCTTCTGTTTTCAGCAACCGTCATCAGGTCGCGATAGTTCTGAAGCTGGGAGCGATATTTCTCAGCCTGACTCTGAATAAATTCACTTTCACTCTGCTCTGGCTGTTGTTGGCTCGTTTTGTAATCGATGATCCACCGGGTGTTGTCCTGATCAACAAACGTCCGGTCGATGACAAATTGTTGCGTACGGCCGTTATGGCGCCGGCTCATCTTCAACTCGCACGCGCTCTCACGGTGCTGATTGTCAAAAACCCAGTAAAGTTTGGGGTCGGATAGAGTCTTCAGTACCGTCGCTTTCATGTGGTCAAGGGTGCGATCCATTTCTGCAGCAGAGAGCTGCAAGGGTCGCAGGCTGAGCTCCCAGAAAGTGACCACTTTGTCTATCTGCGCGAGGTAGTCGGGCTTGTTTGTACTCTGCGTATAGGTCTCGAACACTTTGTGGATTAAAGTGCCTATCCTGCTCGCCAAACGTTCGGCGTGGGACGGTGGGACTGCATGATCGAGCCAGTTCTCCGCAGCGATTTCACACTCTTTCCGTCGATTCTCAGGATCAACACACAGCGCGGTCATGTACTTTCGTTCCTCATCCGTGAATCGGGAAATGGGATTTAGCCGTGAAATCATCGTGCTCTGTCTTGATTGCTGCTGCGAACCTGAACTTGCCGGTGGCAGATGATTTGAGTCGGATGACGATTGGGTATTACAGCGGACCTGCTTGTGCAGTTGTGGCCAGATCAGGGACAACAGCGAGCCGGCAGGAGGTGCGTTGTACTCGCCATCTTCCTTTTTTGACAGGCCGGCAAACAGAGTGGCAGACTTCTTCGCACGGGTTATCGCGATGTAAAGCAGACGAGCGCTTTCTAATCTTTGCCTGACTTTCTTTTCATGCCTGATTAATTTGTACAGGCTCGATTCTTCCAAACCGGTCGGGGTAACGGCAGCTAAAAAGAGTCTTGGATTGCCTTCTGTATTCAGACGTTCATGCCATATCAACAAGTCTTTTTTATCATGCTTTGTAGTGTGCGATAGGCCCGGTAACAGCACGTGATCGAATTCAAGGCCTTTCGATTTATGCATTGTCATGATTTCCAGTGTACAGGACTGAGAGCCTGCCTCCGGACTGCGAATAAAGGTGGAGCCTACCTTTTCTTCAAACGCAAAAATATCATCGAGCCCGCCAGCAACTTCCTGCTCACTGAGTAATGTAAAAAAGCGCTGGGCGCAGTTGATTTCAAGCTCGTTACGACAGCAGTTAACGCCACGAAGCAGGCCCCATGCAGCTTCAACGGACTGACGTAAAGAGCGTTTGTAGCGGCTGGTAATGGCAAATTGCATGGCAGGAACGAACTGTGGCAGGGTCTGTTCTGCGTGAGCGCTGAGATTGTCAATCGCCCGGTAATCATTGATGCTGTGCCACAGACTTGAACCCTTCGAATGCTCACTCAGTTTTAATAGGTCGCTGCTCGCGAGGCCGCACCAGGGTGCTCGTAACAAGCATAACCAGCTGAAATTGTCCCCCGGGTTTAAGATCACTCTCACCAGGCTCAGCAGATCTTCTATGACGGGCAAATCAGCTAGCCGGTCAATGTCATCAGCGCGCCAGCTTATGTTCCGCGCTCTCAGTGCTGGAATGACAGTTCTCAGTTGCGTTCTGGTTCTGACCAGAATCGCGATACTGTCACCCGGATACTTTTCCTGCAAATGGATCACAGTGTCTACCAGTTGTTCAGACTCCTGAAGCAAGGCGTGCAGCCGCCGGTCCTTCTCCGTTTCAAGCAGATTGACAGCTACCCCTTCGCTGTCCTTTTTTTCGTGAATGACCTCTGCCCGGCTGTAGGGTACTGCTCCTCTCGAAATGTCACTCTGCGAGGGAAAGGCATCAGTAAAAATGGCGTTTACCCAATCAATGACGGGCTGCTGAGAACGGAAATTGCTTTGAAGTACTAGTGTTTTTAAGGTCATGTGGCCAATCCCGCGGCTTTGTACGTCCAGATAAATACCGACGTTTGCGTTGCGAAAGCTGTAACATGACTGCATTGCGTCTCCGACGAGAAAAAGCGTGCGTCCATCTTCGGGCAGCCAGCCTGCCGTCAACTTCTTGAGTAAATTCAGTTGCAGCTGAGACGTATCCTGAAATTCATCAACCAAGATATGGTTTATGCTGCTATCCAGGGCCAAGGCCAGATCGGTGGGTTCATCTTCAGCGCCCAGTGCCAGATTTGCTGCAGCACCGGTTTGGGTGAAATCGACCACTCGATGTCGAGTAAAAGCAAGCAGTAGCTCAGCGTTTAGCGCCCGAAGCACATGGCAAAGGGAGGTAAGAAAGGCCCACTGCTCATTTTCCTCTTTGGCGGCCGGTAGTAGCCTGATGAAGGCGAGCTGTTGTAAAACATCGGGATGTTTTTGTAGAGTCTCAACAAGAGCATCTCGTTTGCTTTTATATGCCTTACAAGTGGTTTGACTTTCCCTGCTGCCATCTATTTCGCGAGGAAAGCCGTGATTTTTATTGGCCCGACTCAGCCATTCTGCTATTTCCGGCATATCACTCTTTTGCTTTTTCAGCAAAAAGCTCAATAGGAACAACCAGGCAGGCAGTGCTTCTGTGTCGCTGTCTGGCAGGGAGTTTAGCGGAAAGAATTTGGCGAGGGATAAACGCTGCTCTGCGTCATCTTGATGGGCGGCTGCGAAGTTCGCTAACTCAATCAGTTCCTTTTCGCTGTGCTTAAGGATGCCTGTCACGGACAGAAGCGTTTCTTGGATCCATTCTGTCAGACCTGATTTGAGGAAGCGGACTGTTTCAGTGTTGTTGGCGGTCAGATCGGTAATGTAGTTTGACCACTGGTCCCGCTGCTTCAGCATTTGCAGCAATTGGGCTTCGACAGACGCCAGGTCATTGTCAAGGTGTGTCAGAACCATTTCAATATGGTGTCCTAACTGCGTGTCACCCTCCAGATGGGCAAGGGTCGCATTGACCGCCTCTTTGCAGCAGATATCAATGTCCTCAGTGACATTCGGATTGCCACCAATCTGCGAAAGGGTAGGGAGCTGTTTTGCAAGATATAAGCAGAAACTGTCAATAGTTTGCACCCGCAAACGGCTCGGCGATTGCAGGAGACGCCAGTTTTGACTGCTGTCTCTTTCGAGAACTGACCGTCCGATCCTCAGACGCGCAGATTCAATGTCACTCAGCTGACTGTCGGAGCAATCAAAGGATCGGCACCAGTTCAGGACTCTGATGATGCGATCGCGCATCTCGCTGGCGGCTTTTTTTGTAAAGGTGATGGCCAGCACTTCCTCAGGTTGCGACGACATCGCAAGCAGCTTGAGATAACGCATAGTGAGTAATTCAGTCTTACCCGACCCTGCAGGCGCCTGAACGATGAAAGAATGGCCAATATCAAGCGCACTGTCCCGTGCGTGCTGGTCAGGGAGATGATTTGACGACCCATCACTCATAGGGCTCACCGTCGTGTGGACTGGCAGGGTCAGCAGGACCTGTTTCAGTCAGTTCGCTTATACGACAGAGACCCTGTAATCCACAGTAGCGACAAGTCGTACGGGAGTCCACGGGGTCAACGGTTAACCGGCCGGATTTGAACTCCCTGATAAACCGGGCGATTTGTGAGGAAAAAAGACCAGTAATTTCTGACCACGATCGCTGAGCCTTGCCCGGACCCGCATCCCCCTTGATCCGGGAATGGAAATTTCCTTCGTAAGACAGCCCTGTGTACTCTGTCTTAGCCGGATTGATATGGGCCCAGGATATCGCGCCGATCGGGCTGTTTTCTAGGCTTGACATGGCTGTGAAGTAAAACGGGATTTGCAGATCTTCAGGTCGATCTGCAAGCAGGCCGGCGTTGCTGGGGGAAGATTTTCCTGTCTTATAGTCGATGATGGCTAATGATTTATTGTCCAGTCTGTCCACTCGATCAAGTTTAAAACTGAATTGTAATTCGTTAAATGACCAATGATGTTTTTTCT
>Ga0163109_10004608_pt1 | contig 10449 bp, 8 predicted proteins | sample CRUFie1St13metaG_FD_108704 | JGI IMG/M metagenome (GOLD analysis project Ga0163109, IMG submission 108704) | Marine microbial communities from the Costa Rica Dome - CRUD Field 142mm St13 metaG | ecosystem: Environmental > Aquatic > Marine > Oceanic > Photic zone | place: Costa Rica: the Eastern... | reverse complement strand
TTGCACTACCGTCTTCAGATATACCGCCTACAAACCTGTCACCACCTCTTCCAAAGCTAGGATAATCATCACCATCACTCAACCATCCAGCGCCACCGCCGCCACTCCTATACGTTGTAGTGAAACCACCTGTAGAAGCAGATTTGCCACCCTGTCCTATACCTTTATTTCCGCACGACCTGTTAGCATATCTAAAGTTGATACCATAACCATCACCCTCTTGAGTTTCTCTACTATCTGTAGTAGTACTGCCTCCTCTACCATTACCACCTTTATTAGCTGCTCCTCCATGACCAGTTCCTCCACCGCCACCAGCTACACCTATTAATCCATTTCCGCCTATAGAACCTATATACAGCCAACTAGCACCACCACCACCAGCACCACTACCTGAACTAGTTGTGATAGAACTAGGCTTTTGTCCTACAACAACGTTTACTACATCACCTACAACTAGAGTAGTATCAAACTCTATTTGAGCGCCAGCACCAGGAAACGCTGGTCTAAATGATCCTCCATGTATACCTCCTGTAGCTCCTAGCATATTAATTCGGTATGTGCCGCTCTTTGGTACAGTCCATTCTTGTATGCCCTGTGTAGTCATATCATAGAAGTTTGTGTCGGTTAGCCAGGGATATGTTGTTGTATTATAGGAACTTAAAAGTGATGCTTTAGTTGGTCCAGTATTTCCAAATAGTCCAGCAGCAGTAAAAGTGAATGATGTAAAGTCATACAAACCATCACCTACTATATACCCTGTCGCAAGGTCAAATTTACCAGCTTTAGAATCAATACCCACACCGCTCCCGATATAACTTGCAAATCGATGGTAATTAAACGGCATTCTTCACCTATGCGTCATCAAGCTCTTCATAAGATATAATAATATCTAAATCACTGTTTGCATTTGCACCACCCCTAATAGAGTCACCCTCCTCTAAATATATAGCTGTATCTTTACTAAGAACAACTAAAGTAGATTTAGCTGGAACTGTAATTTGACTTGCAAGTGCAACATTTGCAGAACGGCTACTGTCTCTAAAGAATACTACAGCATCAGCGTCATTAGTTCCATCTATGTTTGCACAAATAATACTATTTACTTTTAAAACTTTGTTAGAGGGGCAAACTAAGTAATCAGTAGATAGTGATGTAGTTAACGTACCACTAGTTGTCCTACCGTATATACTTGATACATTTACTATGTTTGGTTCTGCCATTGTTTGACCTTTCCTATCCGAATACTATTGCCATTGCTATGGCCTTACCTGTTGAGAACGTTGGAACTGTACCTGTTGCTACGTTTTGCACATGCCCATTACTATCAAAATCTAAACCTTGAATAAATGTAGTTCCAGTATTTATTGAATCACTTGCTCCTGCTATATTAGGGTGTGCTGTTAAGTATCCTGCACTAGCATGATCTCCCCAACTATACGCTGTATCCCAATTAGAGGAATTATCTGTTGTAGTACTATAAGAGCCAGAGCCTGTACGTGTCATAATGCCGTTAGAGCTAAAGTCACCGTCCATAACAGCACCAGCAGCAGCAACATTTGTTGCATCTGTAACATCTGCTGATGTCTCTATACCATCTAATTTAGTCTTATCTGCAGCAGACATAAACCCATCTGCAGAGGTAGTAGCATTAGCTGCAGTAGCACTAATTGTAATATCAGCAGATCCATCAAACGATGCAGAACCTGTAATATCACCACTTAATCCTATGCTTCTAGCAGTAGCTAATGTAGTTGCTGTAGTAGCATTACCACTCACATTACCTGTAACATTACCAGTTAAGTTACCTTCTACGCTATCTAGTTTAAGTAAGCCAAAAGATGTAGATGCGTCAGATAAGTTTATTGCGCCTGATGGCGTGGGATCATATTCATCTAACAGTGTCCACTTATCTTCTGATACATCATAGAACAGACCCATATGAGTATATCCAACACCTGATGTACCAGTGTTTCTATTAGAAAAGAATCCTGTATCTACTAGTACTGGACCTGCTACACCTGTCCAAGTATCGTTTAATGTGTGGCCTGTAGTTGCACCAAACTTTACAGATATGTTATCTGCACTGTGTATCATTTGCTCGTTGCCAGTGATAGCATTACCAGTAGATATAGTAGTATTAAAGTTGTCTGTACTTACAGCAAATGTATCTGGTGTACCTGTACCATCAATCTTTACATAGTAGGTTGTAGAAGTTGTACCTGTAAAGTGTCCTGAAAAGAAAGCGTCATCTAAGCCTGTACCACTAAAAGTAGTATTAGCATCACCAATGGCATCACCTTCATTGGCACGATAGAAGGGCGCACCTGCAGTAACATCTGATGTACTTGTTGATGTAGTTGTACCCAATACAGATAAGTTACCACCTACAATAAGATCATCACCTATATGTGCATCTGTTCTTACTCTAAAGGAGTTAACTGAGTGGTTCTGTTGATTTATTAATAATATACCATTTGTAGAATCAGAGTTAACTACCCACCCAAGACACATAGGATAGTTAGGATAAGTTGGTGAAGCATTTTGTACAGCCCCAGGAGTTAGTCCTACAAAAAAGTTTGTACCTGCTGTAAGGCCACTAGTGTCTACTCCATGCAACTGTCCTGCAATAATACAGTAACCATAACTGTTGTTAGGTATGTCTGCTGCTGCTAAACCTTGTGCGTTGTATGCGTTAACATCTGTGGCGTCTGCTAAACCGACAGTAGGAACATCAAGAGAACCTGCTGTGTAGTTACCTGAGAAGTACAAGGGTTTACCTTTACCTATTGTAGCACCTGTACTATTGTATACACGTTGATGTTCTTCTAAGCCTAACTCATGTACAACATTCTGTGTATCTGAATAATAACTTAAAGTTTTAGTGCTAGTGTCATACCATACTCTACCCTCAGAAAAGGATGGTACTGACCCTTGACTTGTCATATCAATATGAGTGCCTACATTTACTTCACCTGTAGCCGTAGCATTAACAAAGCTTGGACTGTCTGTTGTAGCTAGTCCTTGATTTATGGCCTTTACTGCAGTTTCATCTGTTAGCTCACTATCCATAACAGCACCTGCTGCTTGGACATTTGTAGCATCTGTTACATCAGCGCTGGTTTCAATACCACTTAATTTAGTTTGTTCTGCGTCAGTAAAGGCGTTGGTGTCTGCGTTATTCTCATAGGCAGTCTTTATCTCTGCATCTGTTTGATTAGCAGTTGCACCTGTTTCTATGCCAGCTAGTTTAGTTTCTTCTGCTGTTGTAAAAGAAGCTGTAGTATTATCTAATACACTTGATTGTGTTTGTGCGCCAAGAGTAGTTCTAGCAGCACTTGCATCTGAATCATCAAGAACTGTAGAAGCAAACGCACTTATGGTGGTATTAGAAGGTACGTTTAACTCTTTTAAATCAGCTAGATCTCCACCAGCAAGATCACCTAATAGTCTATTCTTTGATTTTGTCATGCTGCGTTCCCTGCTGCTCCCATCATGTGTGTTACTGTTTCAGTAATATCCCCAAAGTCTGCAGCATTACCTAGTGTTTGTACAGTAAATCTCTCTATAACATTTGATGCTGAAGAAGGTGACTGCCCTCTGATTACACAACAATATGTTCCATCACATGCAGTAGCAGACTGTAGACCTACGTTTACTAAGTCTCCAAAGTCAGTGGAGTTTCCAGTAGTTTGAGTAGTTACATATTCTATTGTATCAGTCATATTGGAAGCAGCACCGCCTCCTAAATACCCAGACATAAAACAGCTTCTAGTGTCATCTCCTCCACCTGCTACATTATACCAAGTATTACTTAGGTCACCAAAGTCTAGAGCGTTACTGGTGCTTTGTATCGTAAAGTATTGAATTACATTTGTTGCTGGAGAAGATCCACCTGCTATCAAACCTCTTGTAGCATCACTCCAACCACCCAGTCTGTGTACACTATTAAGCATATCACCTATATCTGTTGCATTACCTGTAGTAGATATGGTTACATATTCTATATTGTTTCTATAACCTAAAGTTGTTCCAGCGTATCCTGCAAAGATGCATCCTTTAGTTCCATCTCCTACAGCAGCATTACCGTAAGCGCCGTATGACATATCTCCAAAGTCAACAGCATTTCCTGTTGTAGCACAGGTAATATAATCTATATCATTAAGAAAGCTAGTATTGGAAGTGTAGTAACCACCTGCAGTTATTGCTCTAGTGCCGTTAGATGTAGCACCTCCCCAATATTTATCTTTTGTTAAATCTCCAAAGTCTTGAGCGTTACCAGGAGTAGCTATGGCCCAATAATCTATGACATTTGTTCTGTTACTACCAAGGTAACCTCCAAACCTGAAACCTCTAGCACCACCCCAAGCTATGCCTGAACCACCGCCACTGCCACTAGTACCTATAGCCTTGAACTCACTATCTAAGTAGAACTTAACTTCACCATCCCACAACATAGCACCATTATTAGGGTTAGACGTTGTAACGCTGGAACCCATACCGTCACCATGTACGGTGCAATAATATGTCAATCCTGTTAAAGGTGCATCAGCAGCTACAGCAAAAGTAACAGTTGCACCAGCCGTACCAGCAGTGCCTGAAGATGTAACTCCTGTGGTGTAGGATGTACCACCATTCTTGAAAGCTAAAGGGTGATTGGAATTACTAGAATCACTGAGATCAAACGTATACGTTACGCCTCTTAATAGTGTTATCGTTGGAGTAGTTACACCATCTATGGCATACTTATTGCCTCCATCACTTACCACAGTAACTACTCTGGTAGTTGTATCATACTGATATGTATTTATTGTACTTAGTGCAGATCCTGAAGAGTGTGTAGGGGCTACAGGAAAGTTAGGCTTACCTGTTCCAGCTACATTTACTATGTTATCTACTTTAATCTCTGTCATTACAATACTACCCATCTAGCATTTGTAGGAACCGTAACTGTTATACCATTGTTTATAGTAATAGGCCCAACCGACACGGCATTTTTATTTGTTGATAGTGTATAATCAGTTGTAACAGTTGTTTGATTCTCATGAAATACTTGATCTGATCCACCACCAGTAGCTCCACCGCCGCCGCCAGCAACATCACTAAAACTAAGAGTACCACTACCATTCGTTGTTAATGCTTGTCCACTACTACCATCAGTGCCTGGTAATGTAAAGGTGTTAACAAAAGTACTTAAATTAGTATTACCTATGCCATATTCAACAACTTCTACTTTATCACCTACAGCAGCCCCATCATCTAGTACTACATCTGTACCATTAGTTGCAGTATAATCTCCCTGTAAAAGTTTTACACCATTAAGAAATACTTCAATAGTGCCTACTAAGTAATTGACACCAAAGGTAGTTTGCCCTGCAGTGGCTGTAAATTCGTTAACTGTAAAAGCATTTGAAGATAATATTAAGTCTGATGAACTAGGGCTTATAAATACTAATGTATTATTACCACTAAGATTTAGTAAAGAGCCAGTAGAACTAGAACTTAGATTACGAGAAAGAGTCGTACCCGAATGTGTGTACACTCCAGTGCCAATCTCCCACGCATTATTGTTTAGATCTTCTATTACATATCTTACAGTATCACCATTTACAACACCACCAGCATTAAATGTTTGATATCCTGGAAAAGCACTACCTAAAGTAATAGTGCCTGTACCTGTACTTGAGGTATAGACTTTTACTCTGTCTGCTAGGACTACCATTTTATCTTACCTTTAGGCTATTCTTATTACTGCGTTACTTGCATCTGCTGTTGGGAACACAATAGTAAAGTCACCGTTTGTTGAAGTAACAGTTGAACCAAAGTTAAATACTGCTATTGCTTTGTTAGATTGTGATGAATTATATATAATAGCACCATCTGCTGAAACTGTTGCATTAGAGAATACTTCATCTGCAAAGTCAACAAATGCTGTGCTTCCTGATAATGTTATTGTAGCGGAATCTAATACCTGACCACCTGCTGTATATCCAGCACCTGTAGCTTCATCAGTATTACCTGTTACATCAGAATAGTTTGTAGTGGCTGCACCATATGTACCTGAATGCGAACCTTTGATAAGAGCTATCTTTAAACTATCTGTATCTAAATCATGCACACCCCCAAGTAGCTCTTCCTTGAAGCTGTTGCACATTGCCGTTGTAATTGCCATTTGAGAATGTCCTATACTGAGTTAAACGTACAAAGAGGCCAGCATATAGCCAGCCTCTAAGTTTATATTATAATTAAGCAACGTTGTATCGTGCTGTGACCAATGCTTCTGGGCGTAGAATCTTACGTCCATATAGGTGCATACCACGTACAATGTCTGCAAATGAATCAGGATCTCTGTAGTTTTCGACCTTGTTGATTTGCTCTGCTGAAGCAACTGCGTCTTCTTGACCAGCTAAGATCACACCGTAGTTTGTGTCTTGTGCTAGTGCGCCTGTTGTACCTGCACCTGTACCTGAAGAAGGTAGGTTGTTAGATACGTGGACTCTGAAGCCGTGTAAGTTGTTCATCACTAGTCCGTTTTGTAGACCTGATCCACCGAAGTCTGCATTGAGAAGACGTGAGTCTTCGTCTTTTAGCATTTCCATGAAGATTGAATCTACAACAATGTAACGTCCACGTGAGTCAACATTTGCTACATCCATTTGTCTTGCCATACGTGCTACAACTGTTAATGGTGAAACAGTAGCTGTTGATAGCGTAGTAGCGCCTGGTAGACGGATTGCTAGAGGAATAGAATCCCCAGCAGCATAAGCTGTAGATGCTGAGTCTGCAGAACCTAGTGACCCAAAATCTGTGGCGTCTAAGTGGTTAGCTGTTAAAAATTCACCAGTTAGATTACCTGCTGTTGGGTGCTGTGCAGTACCTGATACAGTAGTGATGAAATCACCTGCTGAGTCATGTCCAGTCATGTACTGAAGTAAATCAACATCCATTGCGTCAGCCATTTTATATGCTGCTCTATCTGCAGCTAGGCTTACGAAATCAATAGATGCAAATTGATCTTCGATGTCATCCATTTTGAAAGCAAAGTAGTTAGCTTTGTCGATGGTTAACTGGAAGTCACTGTCATCTAGGTCTTGGACAGAGATGGCTGTTTTACGCTCAAGAGCGTTGACTGTTACATCAGGCTCTTTCTGGATGCGTACAACATCCCCTTGATTTGCAATCTCTCCAAAGTAGGAGTTGTTTGTGATTGCGTTGGCAACTGCTGCTTTTCTTAAAGCAATCTGTGCCTGTTTGGAATAGATAATCGGGCTAAAATTACCGTCAAATCCACTCTTGCCAGAGGCGAGTGCTATAGCCATAATTAATTCTCCTTATAGATATGGCGTGAAAATTGACACTACATATCCACCATGAAGAGGCTCTTTGTATTAGGGTAGTCAACTTTGCTTCTAGGCTGCGCTGCCTGTCTGCGTTGGGCCTGTACTAGGAGGTAGTTCTTTAGTGTGGCTAGTGTTATTAAACATACACACTAATGTTGTGTATATGCTATAGTTTTATTCATGATACATAGATTGTCAACTACTTTCTAGTCATATCATAAATAAAATTTCCAGAGCGCTGGGCTTCCATAATTTCTTCCTGGCGCTTCTCGTATTCTCTTATAGACATATTTGCTACTTCAGATTCACGAATCATCTTCTTACTATCGTCTGCTTCTGGTTTAGCTCCTTTAGTCTTTACTGAAGACGCTGCAGCTTTTTCTGCTGTGTTGTCTTTCTTGACCTTAGTATTAATACCTGTATCAACTTTATATAAATCAATAACACGTGCTACAGATTTTGCATCATCCATGTTTTCATATAAAGCATCTTGTACCCACTTAGGCTGTTCTTTAGCCCAGTTATGAAACTTATCGTCTTCACGTATCTGTATAAAGTCAGGATGCATACCTGCTAACTCAGCTTCAGCCTTTTCACGTTTAGCTGTAAGTCGTAACTCTTCTAGTTCAGCCATACGTTTTTCAAGATCTTGAGCGGCAGACTTAGATTTTTTATCAGCTATAGTTTCTATAATAGATGCTACATCAGGATACTCTTTTGTCCATGCCTCTAATTCTTCATCTGACTTAGGGAGAACAAGCTCTTTTTTAGCTGCTTTAGATAACTGTGCTTCTAACGCTTCTATCTTAGCGGCAAACTCTTCTTCTTTCTTTTGTTGGTGTCTGCGTAGATCACCATAACGTTTCTTAAAGTTTTTCTCTTCAGCACTTAGCTCATCATCTTCTTGTGCTTTGGCTTCTGGTTTTTCTTCTTGTTTGGGATCACTCTCTGCCTGTACTGGTTCAGCTTCAGGCTCTTCGCTATCGGGTTTATCTTCAACACTTTCTTCATCTACCTCGCCTCTAGCTGCACGTGCTTGCTTTCTTAGCTCTTCTAGTTCTAACTCGTCTTGCTTGATACGTGCTTGGTTATTACGTTGTGATGCAGAATCTATTAATACTCTATCAATTTCCTGCTTTTCATGGATCATAGTTCCAGGTTCAGCCATATTTATTCTCCTTATATTGGGGTCAGCCGTAGCTGAGTGGCCTTATAGTTATTTGGATTTTTTCTTTTTATTCTTCATCAAGCCGCCTTTGTTAAGACCTGATATACCGAATCTGCTGTCTAATTCTGCTCCACCTTTTTTCTCTGAGGAGCCTAGTCCTCTAGTAGCACTTTTTGCTTCTCCTGTTTTTCTTTTAGTAGATTTTCCTTGTAAGTTTTTATTAGTCTGTTGTCTGTTTCTTCTTCGTTGAGAGTCTTTATCTTTTCTAGTATCACCTCTAACTTCAGGAGGTTTAGGTTCAAATCTTGTTTGACTTTTTGCTAAAGTTTCTGCTGGGTCTGGACCCATGCCACCAAAGCCACTGGATACAGGTGGGATTGGATCGTAAACATTTGACTCAGGGTCAGTTACAACTGGAACAGATCCTGCATCTGACTGAGTAACTTCTGGTGTATATATACCCTGATCAGGAGCTAAAGTAGGATCACTGTAGTCTACATCAGGTGTAACAGGTTTAGGTATTTGTCCTACAATTCTTTCTAACTCTTTGCCTGTAACTTTGTCCAATATAGTTTTAATCAGCCCAGGTTCTTCTCTATTTGCAATCTCTAATAAATTGGTGAGTCGCATCTTATCTACTTCAGTTGTAGCTGGATCAGTTAACCTTCTTTCTATTTCTGCTTTAGTCCTACGTGTTTGATCCCACATAGCTATCTTACCTATAACAGTAGCACCTATCATCTTAGAAGCCATGCTTTTTTGACCATTTACCATGTCTTTAAGTTCTTCTAATGACAGCTCTTTATAATTTATAGGAGTAGGTGCAGGAGCAGCAGAGCCACCTCCACCACCGCCACCTGACGATGCTTCTGGTTGACTATCAGGTGTAGTTGTAACAGTATCACCTACAGGAAAGTATCCATCAGGGATAGGAGTTATAGGCTCTCCATTTAAGAACATAATAACTATCTTATGTCCTTCTGCATTCATGTAAGTACGTGCTTCAAACGCAGAAGTAGTTGCTACTCCTGTTGGAACAGTACCAGCTTCTGACATATCAAAGCCACCTTTTTGGTCATAGAATACGTCACCACCTTCATCGTACTTACCACCAAAGTTTATTTGTTCTGCTATAGACTTACCTTTAAGTTTCTTTTCCTCTTCTTCTTTTTCTTTTAGAAGTTGAGATAAGTAGTACATAATTTTTTCATAACGATTTCTAAACTTAGGCTCTTTCTTTTTAGCTACACCGCCATCGTCCATAGCCTGTACAACTTCAATATCATCCATTGACAATTCTAATTCGTCTTCAATAGGATCTCCTCCTATTCGACCATTAGCAGCCATCTCATCGAAACCCATCTTGGCTTGCATACGAAGATCTTCAAAAAACTTAACGCCATAGTATCTAACAACATCAGCAGGTACAACATACTCACCTTCGCTTAATTGCGCTGGTATGTCATCACGAACTTCTTCTGGTAAGGAGCCTGTTGGTACTTCATTACCTGATATGGGGTCTACTCCACGTATACCAAAGTTCATTTCCATTTGATCTTCAAGCGCCATTTACTGTCTCCTTCAGTAGCTTTAGCTTTCTGAGTACGTCTATCGCACCCTGCTGTCTATACATTGTAGTAGAATCATTAGCTGATTCCAACGCACGTTGTCTCATACTTATTAGTTCATCTATGTGTTGTTGAAACTGTTCGTAGCATTCTTTATCATTGACCAACTGCTTGAGGTGCATTACCTGTAAATCCTTGTTCTCCTGGTACAGGTGCTGTGCCTGTTCCTATTTGTGAACCTCCACCTCCAGATGTATCAGCTACAGACTGTGGACCTTGACCTTCTGGACCTGCTACACCTTCCTCTGGTGTTGGCGCTGGTGTTTGAAAGCCTTTTAAGATCTCAGCTTGTATAGCTGCATCTGCCATAGAATTA
>Ga0163109_10004607_pt1 | contig 10450 bp, 9 predicted proteins | sample CRUFie1St13metaG_FD_108704 | JGI IMG/M metagenome (GOLD analysis project Ga0163109, IMG submission 108704) | Marine microbial communities from the Costa Rica Dome - CRUD Field 142mm St13 metaG | ecosystem: Environmental > Aquatic > Marine > Oceanic > Photic zone | place: Costa Rica: the Eastern... | reverse complement strand
CAATTAAAAGTAACTCCGTTTATTTGATTTACTAATGTTAAAGGATCTTTTATAACATGGATATTTTGTTTTAAATTAATATCCGATGTTAGGTTAAAACTATTTGCATTTATAGTTCCATCACTTTCTATAGTAACTCTTGGTGTTACAGTATTTGCAATTAAAGTTGAGAAACTTAACTCATGACTACTGCTAGATCTTTGCCCAATTAACCATTCAGTTACAGGAGCCCCATTCCATATTCTTAACTCTGAAGCACCTGAACTTCCTATTCTTGGTAGAATTGAAATGTGTGTGCCTAATTGATTCGGTCTTGCTCTTACTTGCAGTGCCTGTAATTTATCGATTGAAGATGGTGATGCGTTGAACATTGTTTCAACTGCATTAACACCAACAATTCCGTCTGGTCCTGCAGAGAGAATAGTATTTGCTCCACCAGTTCCTTCAGATATAATTTTAAATGCATCATTATCATAATGTGGAGCAGTTGCAGGACCTTGAATACCAACTTTCCAGTTTGATAATGTTCCATTATATGATTCAAGTTGAGTAGATGAACTTTGATCTTCCTTAAATACACCACTAATCTCTCCAACTACAAATTTTGTTCCACTTGCTACTGAAAGTGTTCTTCCACTAGGAACATTTATAGTATTAAGACTGGTAAATACAGTATTACCAAAATCTGAGTCTCCTGTAATGGTAGCATTACCACTTAAAGTAAACTCTTTTCTAGTTTCATATAGAAAAGTATCAAAGGTATTGTTTGACTTTACAGGATCTCTTGGGATTAAGGCTTGAGGGTGAATATTAGCAAGTTCACCACCATCACCTCCATACTTAGTTGCCGTTAATTTTCCAATTGATGGGACAAATGATAATTTAGAAGAATCTTTAAGAGTTTCAATTTCTTGTGCAGGAGATAAAGTATCTAAGAATGTTAGATAATGTGTTGATGAAGATACATTATCAGTTAGAATTTGAATTCCAGGAGAATCTCCAAATTCTAACCATATATTTCCAGTTGTATAAATCCATCCAATAAGTCTTTGGTCAGTAGGACTAGAGTTAAATACGATATCTCCAGGATTACCTGCAATTGTAGGTTGAGTTGATGATACTGTATATTTTCTTGATATAGTCTCATCACCCTGTAGGAAGATAGATACAGATTCAAGACCTTTATTTGATGTAGATGTAATCTTATCACCAAAGAATACAGGTCCGTAAAACTCAGAAATATCTTTAGCATCATTTCCGCCAGAAACTTTAATAGAGTTAGAAATGGAAACTTTATCAGAAGTTATAATATTGTAATCAGTTTTTTTATAATCAGTTTCTCCAACATTTGATGGTACTGGTATGTCAAATACTTCTTCTTTACCACTAGCAGAATTAATTTTTTTATTTCCAATATAGAAGTTACCATCAGCATTCATTGAAGAGAATACACTAATACCACCATCCATTCTCAATGAATGAGCCAGTTTTTCTTCATCAGCAGATAATTTTCTGTCTTGTTTTTCTGGGAATGCAGTGGAATAATTACCAGGACCAAAACCAAGATATTCAAAAGTATGGGCAGATGCTCTTAATAAAGAATTTCTCCTAAGTTCAACAGGGATTACTTTAATTTTTTTAATAGGATCTCCAGCATTATGAAGAGCAGATTCAGATCCTAAAACACCACGGAATACTTGAACATTAGTAACACCAGAAATTGTAGTTACAGTCGCTTTAATTCTAACAATTTCACTATTAACTTGTAGATAATCTCCAATAGTTAAACCAAGATCAGGTAACGCAGAAATTGAGAATGTATCGGTTGTTTTTGTAAATATTGATGATTGAATTACACCAATAACATCATCGTAAATTGGTACAGTTCTTGATCCAACAGATCCTGTAGAACCTAATTTTGAAGAGTATCCATTATGGAAGATAAATTCATTTGCAGCAACAGTATTGCTTAACTGTCTTGAAGAAATATTTCCATATTTTACTACGACAGTTGTTCCACTAATACTATCAATTACAAATGATCTGTCAATATTTTTTGTACTGTTGACATCAAATATACTATTAGTGCTTATGTTAGATATTTTAATTACATCACCAACTTTTAATGCAACTGTAGATTCAATAGAAGATACAGTTAAAGATATAGTTTTTGTATTAGTATTTACTGTTGCTGCATTTATTGAAAGAGATTTTGTTCCAATTGGATGATATTGTGCATTAGATAAATCTAAAGCATCTGGTTCATCAAAACCTCCATGATATCCAAAATTATCTAAACTTACGGTAAATTGGTTTGCAGAATTTACTGCTGTAATTTTACCAAAACTATTGTATCTATCATGATTAATACCAGTAATTTCAACTATATCATCAATACAATCATTAATTGTATTTACTTGGAATGATGCCTCTGTATGAGGAGCAAAGGTACTAATTCCAGTAATTGATAAAATATCTCCAGCACTATATCCACTTCCACCATTAAGTATTTTCGCACCTGTTAATTGTCCACTTGCGTTTACAGATACAATAGCGGTTGCTCCATTACCAGTTCCTCCGACTAGTTTAGCACCATAGAAAGATCCTGGTGATCCATTACCATATCCACTCCCTGAAAGAGATAATGATAATCTATTAACTTTACTAAATCCATGATTTTTTTCACTCTCAATTAAAAAATTATTTCCACTATCATTGATAGAAATAATCTTGTTAGCAGATCCAAAATTATATAAGAACTTATGTAATGTTTCTTTAGTCTCACTCTTTTCTGGATCGTTTAATACTACTTTTCCTAAAGTATCAGAAACTGCATATGAAACAGATGCATTTGGATCTGATTTTAAATTATCCCTATCTAATTGTGGATAAAGATTTTTAATTGGTTGTAAGAATTTTTTTGATGTAAATGGTTGTATTTCTGGTGAATTAGAAGAATTTACTAAAGTTAAATTATAAACACCATCTTGTTGTCCTTCAATATATTCTTGAACTTCTTCACTTCTATAAACTATAAGACTATCTTTAATAAATGTTTTCTTAAATCTTGGAATACTTGTTACTCTTAAAGATGATGTTCCTGTAAACACACCAGGATCTGTTGGAATCTCAACGCTAAATTGATCTGCAAATGTTGATATTCCAGTAACTACAAAGTTACCATTGAATCCAGAGTTTTTATTTGCTGTAGTATTGTTTGTACTAGGAACACTTACAATTTCAACTTGAGATCCTAAAACTAAATCATGAGGTAGTTCTGAAGTAAATGTTGCAATACCAGTTGCTGTTCCTCCTGAACCTATAGATTCTCCCCAGGTAGCAGAATTAATGATTCTAAAGTTTCTTAATTCAGTAGAATTTGATAAAGTATAGTCTGTTAAACTTACTTGCTTTACAATTTCACTATCAGTACTACCAATAGTAGAATTAGATTCTTGTAAAACATATCCTTCAAGAGGAGGTCTACCATTAAATGGTGAGTCTGAAGGAATTACATATCTTAAGCGATAAATTCTATCATCATCAGACCTTGTATCAGAAATTCTTTCAAAATAAGATCTTGATGTTGCACCATTTCCAGTTAAACCAGAAATTATTGTGTTTTCACTTACAGAAGATGATACATTTATGTACCAATTACTTGCATTAGCATCATATTGAATTGGGTGTCCAGTTTCTCCAGGTTTCTTATCGGATACTCTACTTTCTACCCTAAGTACACCACCTTTAGAATTAATAATTAATTCAACATTATTTAAAGCATCATTTAAAGTTTTTGCTACTTTAATTTGTACGTTACTATCGGTTATATCACCAGAACTTGTAATTGCATAATATACTTCATCTTCAGATAATCCAACAGGTAGATTTCCATTGTCACTTAGAATTCTAATAGATTCTCCGTCAAGAAATTCATGTGGTTGAGTGAAGGTTAAAATATTGTTTGAAATACTACTAATACCAGCAATAGTTCTAGTTACTGTACTAACTTTCTTTGAACTTCTTGATGTAGTGTTCTCAGTATTCGGCATGACAATTTTTGCCGAATAAGTTGTATTTCCTTGAATTACTTTTATTTCATCAAAATCATTACATCCAATTTTAAATCCCTGATAAGTATCTTCAGGAATAATATCAAGGTTATCTTGATTATATAAGTATACTTTTGAAGTATTACCAGAACTTTTAGTATCATTAATATCAATAGGATAGAATTCTAAACTAGTGATATTTGTATCTATTTGTTTGGGAGGAATTACATGAGTAATATATCCAACATCATCTTTAGGGAATGATTTACGTCTAAATCCAGATGCTACAAATGCATGTGAACCAAAGTTAGAGTTAGAATTATTAATTGATTGATCACCACCAGACTCCGCAACAAAGTGTTTTGCAAATCCAATAGCAAATACAGAAACTACTTGAATATATCCATCGTTACTACATTTAATATGGAAGTTTTCCCAATCTGGTCTAAATCTAGCTTTAGAATCTGTGTGGATATTTTCATTTCCGAAAGTATTAGTATCTTGATAGATACCATTTGAAGTATTATACTTTACGAAAGCATTATTATCTTTTTGTAGACCAATTCCAGTGAATTGAGCCGTAACCATGGATTTAAATCCAGTCGCTTTAGATCCATCCGCATGTAGTCCATTCAAACCAAAAACGGATCTGAGAGAACAGTTAAAGATATATGGAGATGCTGAATCTACAGTATCAATAATAATATTTGTTGTAGCACCTGATGTTGATGGATTTGCTTCTAATGGAGTAGAGCTAACATTATATTGGAATTCAGATGAGTTAATAACTCGTACAACACTATGCTCACCATCATAACCAGCAGCATTTACACCATTAACTCTAATAATAGTATCTACATCAATTTCATCAAGTGGTTCAGATAGAATTGCAGTAACTAAAGTAGATGGGATAATACCATCTCCAGATCTAATACTTGCAATACCAACCTCAGCACTTCTAGTACCTACGATTCTATACTCTTCAATCCTAGGTTGGATATCTTGGTTTGTATCTGGGTAATCAGGAGAAACATCTCTTCCACTGGATATTCCAAATAGAAGACCAATCTTCTCATAATACATCTCCAAATCTGTTCGATCTGTAGAGTATGTAACAAAATCATCATTTATTTTAACTGGATTTACACCATCAGCATATTCAAAACATGTTAGTTTATGGTGAGAGAAATCTCCAGTAAATTTATTTGTTGTATAATCTTTGTAACAGAAATCATTAATATTAGAATCTAAAAGTGAAAGTTGCCAGAAATAACAACCACCAGTAACTCTAAAGAATGCAGATCGTTCAATATTATCATTTAGTGGATTAGGTACATACCTTGGAATAATCTTAGTCTTTCTAAGATCCATACCAACTATAGAAGTACCCCTTGGTATGATTACTCCACCATGAATACTGTTTAGTTTATATAAATCGTTTTGAGCATTTGTAAGATCAAAAATACTTGATGCAGAAAATTGATTAAAATCAGTAGAAGTAACTCCACCTCTTAATAAGAAGTTACCTGCAGTCGTTGGAATCCATCAGGTCTGTTATCAATATAATGATCTCCTGGATATAGAAGAATAGTTGTTTTATTAAATCTATCATTATCAAGTCCACCTTGATATGAAAATCTAGCTGCTTCTATTAATGCTCTTTGTAGAGTTTTGAACGGTCTTGCAAGAGAATTACCTTGATTCTCTACCGCATCAGTAGCATCAATATTATTAGAATCTACGTAAATTATTTCACCTTTTACATTCTTAAGAAAATTGTCCAGACGACTGAGACCCATTTTATTACTGCTATAATTTCTATTATACCTTATTTATTAACAAAAAAAGTCATCCCTTCCACTTAACGTTGAGAGATTTATCATAGACAATCATAAACCTATGTTTACGACTTCTTTCTCTCCATTCTCCTTCCAATCCCTTTACAGAACCTCTAGAATGTTTTGTTCCATCAGCATAGTAAAAATCTTTCTTAGCATCTGTTAATCCAAAATATGTAAAATTACAAGCCTTATAAATGATTCCTTTGTGAACATTGGAATCCGCATAACTAAGAATAGCTCGAACGTTAACGTCTTTTCTGAATTGTTTGATACATCTACTTACAAACCATGATGTAATATTATATTCTTCTTCCTGTATTTTAGGATCAATGCAGAGACGAGAAAGTTCAAATAAACCTTCCTGTTGATCTCTTTCTAATCCAAATGCACCTACGGCAATTTCTGGAACTGGGAGGCCAGTAAAAATGCAAACACCAATACACCCCCCAATTCTAAGAGGGCATTCCCAGTCAGTATGCTTAAAAAGTCCATAGTTATATCCAGATTTAAAGTCTTTTGATTCATCTTTTAAGTAATGATGAGTATAAAGAAGATCCTTCACATCTTCCTTATAGACTTTATCTATATAAAAATCACTCTTCATTGAGCATTAATGCTTATCTTTGTCATGGTTTTCTAATATATGTTCTACGGTAGTTGCAACATCATTCATAGCGTCTCTTAGGTCTGGTCTTTGACCAGAATGTTGCTCTATTTTACTTACACCATTTTTAAATTCTTCAGATAGAGTCCATCTCCACTGAACCATCGATTTACTATACCAAAGATTTATTTTCATTAGTCAGTCGGTAATAATTCTGGATTTTTTAAATTCATTTCAAATAACATAGGATGACACTCTTCTGAAATTAAATAGTTTGATGATTTATAGATATCATCCAGTTCGTAACATCCCATGCAATCTGCTAACTCTGTAATTTCTTTATCATAATAAAATGCGTCAGGAACGTCATCAAATGTAAATGGAATACCTTCTATAAAATACATTATTACGAGTTGGGACATTTTATTATACCAACAATATCGGCATGAAATTTCGTATTGATATTCCATAACTCGTAAAATGCAATGTTATTATATAGATCAGTTGTTTTCTTCCTTGTAATCCATTGGATTATATTTTAGAAACTCCCAGAAAGTTAATTTCATTTCTTTATGAGTCATTCCACAGTGCTTTGCTGCAGCAGGTAATGTCATTTTTGCACGAAATAAACCCTCGTTTGCTTCTTGAACATTCTCTGGAGTAGTTTTGACTTTCTTTTCTACAAGATCGGAAATATTATGTTTGATAAATGACATCAGTCTGTAAATACTAATTCGTCTTCAGAAACTAAATTACGAATCACACCAAGAACATTAATGAACTCATCTACTGTTTGGCAGTTAAGAGTTTTGTGATTTCCTTGGTTTGAATAAATGTTGACAGATCGGTTGATTGGGTTGACAACGCAACGTGTCAGGTATTCGTCGTTCATCTGAATAGGTTGAAGTACCTCTACACCATAACACACGAACAAACCCCTGTCAACTGACATATGCTTATATGATACCTATTTGATTTAGATATCTAGAAATGAATGTACTTATGTCTACGTCTGCGGCTCCTTGTTCTATTTGTGCAGCAGTAGGTAATGATTTTCCCACTGGAACAGCAAGAGGGTGACCTACATGACTTTGCATCTCTTCATGGTCATATGTATCTAAGTATATGCATATTGATGTTCCTATACCAACTTGACCTAAAGAACTTATAAAGTCGCGAGTTTTCTGCCTTCTATTAGCATTACCTTGAATACAGACTAAAAAACTAGGTACTATTCCAGATGATATATGTTCATCTGGAGATCCTGCATTGTATGCAGCAGTTTCTTCTGCAACACTAGAGAAGTCATTTATACTTCTGGATGCTTTATATTCAATTCCAAAAGCATTTTCGCAAAGTAGTGCTGAGTTACCTCCTTCTGTTGTATCTGCATTACCTTTATTATCTACAATATCTTTAATATTAAAAAATGCTGTGTCTAGTGATATACAAGATTTAATTTGACTAACATTGACTCCAGCTGCATTAATATAACTGGTATTTGTTGATAGTAGTAAAGCAAGGTGTGCTCCTGCACTATGTCCAAATAAAACTATATTATTTGGATTTCCTCCATAATCTGAAATATTATCTGTAACCCATTTTAAAGCATTTGCACAATCCTCAACAAGGGTAGGAAATCTAACTCTATTTGGATTGTAACTATTGTTGTAAGGAGAATTATTAGTTAAATTTGGTCTTGCTAATCTATAATTAATACTTACATATATCATACCCAAGTCATTAAAAAATCTTGGTTTATGAGAATCAAAACGAATTTTATCTCCTTGATACCAACCTCCTCCATGAATGGAAACTAAAACAGGTTTGGAAGCAGCAGAACCTTCACTAAAGTGATGAAGATTTAATGATATTTGTGGGAGAACTTGATTAAATCTATTTAAATGGGAAACAAAACTATACCCAATAGCAACTTGACTATTTGTATTTGCTGTAATAATAGAAACCGACATTAGGTCAAACCCGCACCAGTAATTACATACTTATTAGTACCGATACAAAGCAAAGTTACAAGAGAAAATTGATTTAATCCTCTATTACCACTATCACCGAGGGAAGCTCTTGTTACAGTAACACCATTAGCAACATTTAACATTCGTGTGGTTGAAGAATCGTTGAAAATAGTAACAGTGTCACCAGTATTAAAAGTATTAGTAGTGAGATTTATTCCCTCAGTATCAATTACAATATGTTTTCCAGCATCTGATGCAACTAATGTATATGCAGATAATTCACCCTCTTGATTATTTTGTGGAAGACCACTACCTCCACTACTTCCTTGAATTCCAGTAATACCTTGAACTCCAGTAATACCTTGAATACCTTGTGCTACAGCGGATCCAGAGGTTCCCTGAGATCCTGTAATACCTTGAGTACCTTGAGTACCTTGAGTACTTGTACCTCCACCTTGAATTCCTTGAATTCCTTGAGAACCTATAATTCCTTGGATACCTTGAACACCTATACCTGTAATACCTTGGATACCTTGGATACCTGTCCCTGTAATACCTTGTAAACCTTGGATTCCTTGAATACCTTGAGCACCTCCGCCGTTGCCTCCAGGGAGATTAGTTAAATTAGATCCATCTCCAACAAATGCTGTTGCAGTTACAACTCCAGTAATATTAGCACCATTAGAAATATTTAATGCTTCATTTGGATTAGGTGCTGCTGCTAAGGGATCAGTTGTTATACCAGTACTTCGGAAAGATGTTGGTATTCCTGCAAATGGAAAATTAACTCCCATATTATTTCCTCTTCATACTTCTAACAGTTTTTTCTACAGTATCTTTAATTAGACCTTCAACATAATCATGCTCATAATTAAACGAATATCCTTCATTTCCTCCAGGATAATCAGTATAATTTTCACCTTCATATTCTACAATAAGGTCATCATCTAATCTACGAGCAACAATGTAATAATCTGCTTTAATCGAACCACTAGCATTATTTCTAACAACTACTTGCTTACCCCATCTAATTTCTTTAACAAATAATTCTTGCCAATGTCCCATTGGTGTAATACTAATTGTCATATCCTCAGGATTAATTAGTCCTTCCCAAAAACTTGGTAGATTAATTATTCCATCTTCTGGAACTTTTCCCCTACAATATACTGCAATTTCTGGTCCTTCAATACAAACATGCCTTAGTCTCCACCCTTTTTTATTGGGATGAGGTATATCAAATGGTAAATTTTTCTTATTGGATAATGTATGTAAACCATTATTTGATTGCACATCTTCTTCAGCCCAAACATTACCAAATTTTACATTATGGTAATAAAAAGGTGTACATTCATCCTTCAATATTCTTCTAAGATCCTCATCAATATCATCATCATCATTTTGTGGTTTTGGTACATAATCATATCTAAAGTGTGGTTGTCCTCCAATTACTTTAGCATCACAATTTTTAGTTCCAATTACTCTTGGTTTAAGAACTTTACCAACATCTTTACCTGGTGGTGGTACTAGAATATCTTCTTCATTATAACCTGGAAACTGTTCTGTCATTTTGTACCTCTACTATTGTCATAATCCCAACCAACAACGGAATACTCATCGTTGTTACCTGGGTAGTCATTTGGAGTTTTTCCTTCATATTCTGGAATTAGTTTTTCACCATCACTTCTTTCTGCAAAAATGTGATAATAACAACTAATTGGTTCTTTGGAACTTGAGTTTAAGTAAACTTTATTATCTTCTATTTTTTCTATAAAAATAGTTTGACAACTTCCAATTGGAGTTATGTTTACTGTAATGGAGTCTATATCAACAAAAGTCTCCCAATAATCAGGGAGATCAATGTGATTTTTATTATTTATTTTACCTCTATGATATACATCATTAGAAGGTCCTTCTGGGCAAGTATGTCTCAGTCTCCAATTTTCTTTTTTTGGATGAGGAATATCAAAATTCTTTTTCATT
>Ga0163109_10004606_pt1 | contig 10450 bp, 8 predicted proteins | sample CRUFie1St13metaG_FD_108704 | JGI IMG/M metagenome (GOLD analysis project Ga0163109, IMG submission 108704) | Marine microbial communities from the Costa Rica Dome - CRUD Field 142mm St13 metaG | ecosystem: Environmental > Aquatic > Marine > Oceanic > Photic zone | place: Costa Rica: the Eastern... | reverse complement strand
CTAATACACCTAAAGTATTAGTGTCGTTTTGATCATATGCGGTAATTACTGTATTTCCTTCAATTTCGATATCTACTGTAGGATAAATTGTTGTTGCTGGTGTACCACCATCACCACTACCAATTGTGTCATCTGAATCATTCTTAAAAATAAATTCACAGTCATATGTGATTGTAGGAGGTCTTTTAGCTAAAGTGTTGTAATCTAATTCTTCAACATTTGTTAAATCAGGAGTAGTATTAGGTGCATCATATTCTAATGAAAACGCTTTTTCTTCGGAAGTATTTTTATAAATATATTTAATAGAGTCACCAAGATCTGCTGAGTCATGGTATGAATACACAGTACTATCAGTATGTGTCCATGTTCCTTGTCCATTAGTTCCTCCTGCGTATGTAAGTGTACCAATTAAATTAGAACCAGAATTGGTTTCATTGTCAGCAATTTCGATTTTATATCCATTATTCGCATATCCAGACATTATATATAATAACACAGAAAATAAATTATATATACTAGAGTAATTAACTACCAGATTCTTCAAAAAATACCATTAATATAATATGTAGTGTAGTAATTTAATATGTAAAATTTATCCTAAACTAATTTTAAATAAATTATTATAATTTTAATAATTTATTTAATTTAGAGGTTTTCTTTCTTGGCAAGGTCAGCCTTCTTAACCTTCTTAAGTTGGTTCTTATGATGTTTTACAATGGTGTTTCCTTCTCCAATAGTGTAAGATACAGGAGTCTCGAGTTTAACACGGTGTCCTTCATAAGTATAAACCTTGTGGTTACTTCCACGAGTGGATTCACGGATAGAGAAAGTTACAACTGGTTTGGGATCTTCAGTGGAACGGAAGTAGCGGCTAAGAGCTTTGTTGGCAGCTTGATAAGGAGTCCATCCAGTGAAACGTCCAGTATATTCTTCTTTTCCAGGAAGTTGGACTTTGAAAGAACGAATAGTTTTTTCTTTCTTTTCACCTCCAGCTTTTTGAACTACTTTCTTGGCAGTGGTAGCTTTCTTGGCAGGAGTAGCTTTCTTAGCGACGGTAGTCTTTTTACCTCCAGCTTTTTGGGTGGTTTTGGTAACCTTAGGAGCTACCTTTTTAGTGGTTTTACCACCAGCTTTTTGAGCAGTTACTTTTTTAGTAACAGATTTTTGGTTTTTTTTAGCGGTTTTCTTAGTTACTTTTTGACTAGGCATTATATACAAGAGCTAGACATTTTCTTTTTAAGTCAAACCAATTTTTTGATTTTTCTGATATTTAAAAATTAATAATATTATTTAAAGATGCCTTAAATGATAAATAGTTTTCGTTGCTAGATGTTAAATTAATATATTTAAGATTAATAAATAAAAAATACTTTACAATATTAATTATGTCTAAAAATGCCAAACTATCTTTATTAAATTATCAATACCAAAAGGTATCAAAATTAACAAATGAGTTTAATAGTCATTTGGAAACATTAAGCAAACATTATTTAATTGATTACAATGAATTAATAAATTATCAAAACACTTTATATGATATTATAAAAAAAATTAACAGTTCTTATAATAAATATTTAAAAAATTTTAATAATGTTGATAATATTCACTCTTCACCTAAATTAGATTCTGATACTTTATTATTAGAAGAAATCAAAGATTTATTAACTAATGATAGTTTGTTAAAAGATTTGCCTTTGGAAAATTTAAATTATAATTTAAATCAATTAATTTTAAGATTAGGTTATCCTTCTTTAAAGGATGGTTTAGAGTTTGCTTTTCATAAAACAAGAACAAATATTTTAATAGAGAAACATTCCGAATTATTAGATGAGTTAGATGGTATTTTTATACCATTAAAGTTTACAATATTAGAGAAAAAAATAAAGAATTTTTGTTTTGATATAAATAAACCATATTTGAATGATACTTTAAATATAACGTGTGTTTTAGATTTAGCTTTAGATGAGAAGAGATGTGTGAGCATTTGTGGTTTTTTTCCAAAAAATAATTTAAATTTAGAAATAAAAACTTGTCAAATTAATAGAAAATTGTTATTTTCTATGAAAAAAAAATTATTAGAATATTGTTCTAACGAGACATCTATACCTGATAATTTTGTGAAATCATATTTAAGAAATATTAATCTTAAACATATTTATTATAATAATAAAATAGAATTTAAAAATAAAATAGAATCCGATTATCAAGATTTTTTATCTTTATCAAACTCTACTTTTATAAATGTATATAATAAATTTACTAATAAGAAAACTAGTATTCGTGAAATGTACAAAATAATTTTTTTACTATTATTAGGAGACGATGATACTGAAGATATGGCTAGTTTATTATATTCTTTAATAAAGGAGAAAAAATTAGGACATTCACAGATAAGTAAGTTAATATATCAAAATTTAAGTTTTTATCAACAATTAAAATTAAAACGAGCTAATTACAATATTAAAGAAGAATTAGAGAAGATACAATCTTTAAATTTAGATGAAATTGATTATAAGAAACAAATTGTGGTAAATAAAAATATTCCTTCAAAAGTAAAGAGTTTAATGATGGAGAAAGTTGAGGAAATGAAGAATGGATCAAATGATTATTATAAACAACTAACTTTTGTAAAAAATTTATTAAAATTTCCTTGGCCAAGTTCGGGTGATGATATATTTTTTGATAGTTTAGCTAAAGATAATTCAAAAGCTTCTAAATATATTAAACAAATAGAAGATAAATTATATTCGTTATCTTTTGGACATAAGGAAGCAAAAAAATCTTTATTACAACTTGTAGGTAAATGGATATCAAATCCAAAATCTAGTGGTTCAGCAATTGGTTTAGTAGGACCTCCAGGTGTAGGGAAAACTCTTTTAGCTAAATCTGTGAGTGAATCCTTAAATATACCATTTGCTCAAATAACATTGGGTGGTCAAAACGATGGTGAACTTCTTCATGGACACGGTTATACTTATACAGGTTCTCAACCTGGTATGATAGTAAAAAAAATGATAGAGGCTGGTAGTCAAAGATGTATTTTATATTTTGATGAATTAGATAAAGCAACATCAAAAAATGGTAAGGTAAATGAAATATCTTCTATTTTAATTCATTTAACAGATCCAAATATGAATTCTAATTTCCAAGATAGATTTTTTCAAGGAGTAGATTTTCCTTTGAACAAAGTAATTTTTGTGTTCTCTTACAATGATAGCGATTTAATAGACCCAATTTTACTAGATAGAATAAAAGAAATCAAAGTAAAACCTTATACTTTACAAGACAAAGTAAAAATAGTCCAAAATTTTATTTTACCAGAAATAAAGAGTAATGTAGGAATGAATAAATTAAAAATAGAATTTCCAAATAAATTAGTAGAAGAGTTAATAGAAAATTATACTAATGAAGCAGGTGTTAGAGGTATAAAAAGAATATTTGAAAATTTATTATTAAATTTAAATTTGGATAAAATTTATAAACGTAATTTATTCAAAAGAAATAGGAAAAATATAAAAATAAAAAAATCTGATATTGAAGAATATTTAGATAAACCTTCAATAGAAATTCAAGAAATTCATGATAATCCAGAAATAGGTATTATAAATGGATTATATGCTACATCAACTGGGATTGGTGGAATTATTCCTATTCAAATATTCAAAAATTACTCGGTAGATGATGAATTTGAAATTAAATTAACAGGTAAACAAGGTGATGTTATGAAAGAATCTGTTCATTGTTCATTTACAGCAGCTATGAACTATCTAAGCAATCATCTAGAAAATTTCCCTTTGATAGAAAATTTAGATTCATACGTTAAAGGATTATTTAAAACAGGATTTCATGTTCACGCACCCTCCACATCTACTCCAAAAGATGGTCCCTCTGCTGGATGTGCTTTCACCTCATCATTTATTTCTAGAATAACAGGAAGAAAAATTAAAAATAATATAGCTATGACTGGTGAAATTGAATTAACAGGTAGAATTACCAAAATTGGAGGATTATTATATAAATTACAAGGAGCTAAGAAATCTGGTGTCAAATTAGTTTTTATTCCAAAAGAAAATGAACCAGATTTAATTGATATTAAAATAAAGAATCCTAAACTTATTGATAAATACTTTGAAGTAAAACCAGTAGAAAATATCAGCGAAATTATACCTCAAATTTTATTATAAAAAAATATTTATTGGAAATTATTATTAAAGTTCTACTTTCATACTAATTTTTTTCTTCCTTTCTTTCTTCCCTTTTAAAGGAATTTTTTTAGTTAGTTCCGCAGATGGAATAATTATATTCTCTAGATTAATAGGAGCATCACTTCTCTCATAATTAGCAACCTTATTTGCGATATATTTAGTTACATCATTGTCCATAATTATCTTATGATATGGAAAAATTCTACGATAAGTTTTTGAAATAGTCACATCAGATATTCCAAAAATACTAGAAATGTTTTTCTTGTAAACATCCTTTTTCAGATAATTACATATTAACAAAATACTTGCTGCTGCTACAGAAGGTGGTTCGTGATTAGAAGCAATGTCAAGTATATGGATATTTTCACAAATTTGCTGGGCAGATTCTAATACATCATTGTTAAGATTCAATTCAGAACTATATCTAGATATGAAATTGCTTGATTGACACGCTTTTATCTTATTGAAATAAGAAGAAATATCAACATAATCTAAAAATTTACGACACCCCCTATTTACATGCTTAACCTCTAAATCATAAATATCAGATATCTCTTTTGGACTCCTAGGAATATTCTCAAGTTTACACGCATAATATAAACATGCTGCTATTAAACTTCGCCTATTAATACAACGCATAATCATACTCTTACCCTTACGCTTTCCTTTAGTATGTTTACATTCACTAATATGTTTATATAAAATCTTCGCAGTATCGATAATCTTCTGAGTAATTTTATACTTGTTACATTTTTCCTGAATAGAATCCATAACATCCATTAAACTTTTTTCTTTATACGGCATTTGACCCTGACGTTGTAAATTCGCAATTTTACTAAAACCTCTCGCCTTCACCTTACATCCTAAAGCAGATTGAGGGAAGAAAAATGAACTGGGACACCCATAAGAACTACCACCTTTATTTGAATCCTCATATTGAGCATTACTATTTAAAATTTCTCTCACTACAGCTCCACAATTAATACAAGTTAATTTACTATTAACAGTTTCAAATTCAGTAGACTGACAAAATTTACATTTCTCTTTTGAATCTACCTTACTATCAGAAGTTATATTAAATAATAAACCATCTATTTGGTCATCAGTTAAATTTAAATACTTATCCATTATAGTCTACTTAAAGAGATGTAAAGTCTTTAAATCAATTTTTTAGGGGGTTGAGAATAATCTAGGATTATTCCAACCACCTACAAGAATTTAATGGTAAGTTTAAATCTTTGATTTAAACTCGGCTCAATTTTTTCATATACAAAATTTCTAATTTTTTTTTCTAATTTCTAGAACACATCTGCTGAATACTAACTAGTCTAGTCATAATTATAATTTATTGTAAATTCCAATTAATTTTTGGTAATTCCATATCTTCTAACTTTTCATTTATTTTTAAAAATATTTTACTTGCAAAAAATCCTCGATGAGCACTCAAAGGACTAGGATGAATACAAGTTACTATTCTATTTTTATTTGTAATTAAATTAGATTTCTTTTTAGAATTACTACCCATTAACAAAAAAAGACAATTACTATTTTTATCTAATTCTTGAATAACTTTATTGGTAAAATCTTCCCACAGTTTGCTATGAATATTAGGTTTTCCCTCTTCAACCGTAAGAGAAGAATTTAATAACATAATTTTTTCATTTTGAACCCATTTTAGTAAACTACCATTTTTATATTTAAAGTCGGGATAATTATTTTTAAGCTCTTTAAATATATTTCGTAAAGAACCTGGTAAAACTTTAACATCAGGATTAACACTAAAGGATAAACCTTCAGCATAATAAACACTTGTTTTCTTTTCACAACCTGGATAAGGGTCTTGACCTAAAATTACAAGTCGACAATCATTAGGAGAGAAATATTCAAAAGCTCTAAAAATTTTATCTTTTTCTGGAAGGATATGTTTTTCTTTAAAATCAATTTCTTTAATAATTTTTTCTAGATTTTTTGTATTTTTTAAGAAAAAACTATACCAGTCTTTATTAACTTCAAATCTCATAATTATAATACATAAATATTATAATTATAATTAATTCAATATTATTAAATTACTCTTTTTCCTATTATTTTAATTTTTTTCCCTTTTATATTCATGTCAGATTCTACATCATCTTTTTGTAAATTAATACAAGAATTTCCATAAATATCCATTATATCACGACTGGCACCTAATCTTATAAAATCTTTAGCCAATTCCTGTTTATTTTTATTTACCGCTATATGTAATGGAGTCTGACCCTCATCATTTCTTTGATTTAAAATACCCTTCCAATTAGGAGAATGTTTCTTCGCCATATTTTTAAATAAATTACTATCCCCACATGATGCTATGTGATGGCAAATATTATTTCCTTCATCATCAATACAGTTAAAATTTGGTAAAGTTTTAATTAACTTTAAGACAAGTTCTGAATAAACCATTATAGTATCAAGGAAAATTTGTTTAATTATATTAAGTTTGTAATTTATTTAAATAAATTTAAAAAATAATCTAAGGTTTAATATATCATGATGGCAAATAGTCAATTAACAACTATTTTACTTTTAGTAGCTGTTGGAGCAGTAATATATTATATTTCTCAACCCTCTATGAATGAACCAAATGTAGAAACTGTTGATAATGTACAAGAAGAAGTAGAAGAAGTAGAAGAAGTTGTTGAAGAAAATGAAGAACCAAAAGAACAAGAAGTTCAAGTAGAAGATGCTGCTAGTGAAGAAGTTCAAGTTCCTGTATTAGATTCTAGTGAATTAACTGGAATGACTGCTGATTCATCATCTGGTGCTTCTTTAGATTCCGCTTTCACTGGAGCTGTTCCTCCCTCAACTGCTACTGACCAAGTAGATTTTAACCGTAACAATGTTAGTGAATATGATTCCTCTCAATTTTTACCTCAAGAAGTTAATGATGAATGGTTTGATACTGATTTTACCAAAGCTAAATATAACTTGAATGATGACAAGATGATAAACACTAATCGCTATATTATTGGTGTAAATACTGTAGGACAATCTCTTAAGAATCCTTCTTATGATATCCGTGGAACTATACCTAACCCTAAATACACTGTTTCCCCTTGGATGAACTCTACATACGAGCCTGATAACAACCTCAAACCTTTATGCTAAAAATAATTTAAGAAAATATTAAATAAAAAATAAATATTTATTTTTTATCTAATAATATAATGAAACCTTTTCAAAGTTTAAATGGTTTATATTCTATCGAAAAAATGACAGACGATTCTCCTGTTCTCGGTGTTGTCAAACAACCCGAATCCACTCTTCAAAAAGCAGTTGTTGCTACTAAAAATACTAGTGAACAATTATCACAATTAGAATCACAAGTTTTTTTAGGTAAGAACAATGACCAAGAAAATGATTCTCCTGATGTTGAATCTTCAAAACCAACTGAGATTGTAGAAGACGAAGCTGCCGTAGAAGACGAAGCTGTTGTAGAAGACGAAGCAGTTGTAGAAGATGAAGCTGCCGTAGAAGACGAAACTGCTGTAGAAGATGAAGCTGCCGTAGAAGACGAAACTGCTGTAGAAGATGAAGCTGTCGAGGAAGATGAAGCTGCCGTAGAAGATGAAGCCGAGGAAGACGAATCAGATATTCTTCCTTTTGATTGGAAAACTTATCTTTTATATATTGGAGTTGCTATAGTGGTTGGTATTGTTTTATATTTTTCGTTTTCTTATTTAATGTCATCTCCATCTAAATCTAGTGTTCAAACTGATACTGAATCAAGCTTAGGATTCAGATATTCTGAAGATTTAGGAAGACTTAAATATTTAAGTTAAAGGTCTTCTTTTGATTTTTTAAGTCCTCTATTTTTTGTTCTTTTTAAGTTAACTCTTTCTGTAAGAGGTCTATTTTCAAAAATTTGCTGAGTAATTAAAGATGCTTTTGCTTCATCTTTAGTTAGATCTTTAATAGTAGCATGAATATTTTCTTTTTTAAGCGGTGCTTTTGTTTTAGAGACATTTTTCCTAAGATTACCATCGCCGATAGAAATAGCTTTTTCTCCAATTTTATCTAAATATGCTAAAATCCATTCTTCAAGTTCTTTTTTTTCTCCTGTAATTTCTTTAGTTTTAGTTCTAATTTCTCTAAGTTTATCATCGAGTTTAACCCATTCTACAACTTTATTTTGAAATTCTTTACTAACCTCTTTTTTTTGTTCAGAATTATTATCAGAGTTATCAGACATATATTTTATAAGATAAATTAACTTTAAATAAACTTATTTTATAATAAAATAATTACAGATTAATTTTATCTGCTTTGATTCTTGGAAGAATATTAACGGATGTTAATTCTTGTGTTAATAGTTTGAAAGCATATGGCATTGCTACATTACTAAAATCTGTATGATTTCCACAATTATTACAGACGTAATAATCTTTATCCATAACTTTGGTAGCGAATGTTCCACATTTATCACAAACCATAACAGTAGTAATATCCGAATTCTCCATCATACGTTCCTTCAAGAATTGTCCTATACCGTGTGCGACCATAGCATCCTTTTCCATTTCTCCTATTTTAAGTCCACCATCTTTAGAGCGACCTTCCATTGGTTGTCTGGTAATAGCTTGTCTAGGTCCTAAGCTTCTGGAGTTCCCAGTCCATCCAGGGATACCATCTTTTCTAATATAGAACACATTTCCAGGAACTTCAAAACAATAAACTTTACCTTCATAATCAATCCATTTTTCATCTGAAACTTTATATTTTTTACTATGACTATGATTAACAGCCGGTTTATTTTTATTTCTAACAATTCTTAATCTTAATAAATTATATTTACTAGTAACTTTTCTACCGTGAATTTGTGATTCATATCCTTTTTCGTTATGAATTACTTCATTACAAGACCAGCCAGCGTGGAGGCATAATCTCATAAAATCATCAGCTAATTTTCTAGATGAAGTATAATATAATTCAGCAACATTAGTATTTTTCTTGAAGCATCCATCTCCTAAGCACATAGAATGTATTAAATGTTGACATTGTGTTTTACTTAATTGCCATACCCAGTCAGGGAGATATTTATTAGGTGCTCCAACGCTGAACTGTTTCATATATTCGTATAATTGTTTATTACTAACAGAAACTTTATCAGATTTAGTATGATGATAATATTTAAATTGTAATTTATCACAAGCATCAAACAAAGCATCTTTCACTCGTTGTTTATTAGCAGCAATTGTAATTTTATATTTAGCATTATCAACATTAACCTGGTCACACCATCCTTCAGCAATCCAAATACCAAAGAAAGTAAGCCACGCATCCATATTAACATAAATTTCATCTTGCTTGACACTATTAGAAATAATAGATGGTAAAATGAATTGATAATCTTTAGAATTCCATTCAGCATCACGTTTATATTTTCTATGTTTTCCAAATATATCTTTAGCTTCTTCAAATTGATATTTAGACCATATCTGTTTTCTAGTTTGACATTTAGAAACAAACATTTTATGATTCGGTGTAACAACTTGATTTACTTGTTGTGTTTTAATTTGATACATTTTACCTTTATAATCATATTCGTATCTTTGTATATAATTATGATATTCAAGTTCATTATTATTAAGACAAGCAATTTTATCTTGTTTATCAACTCTATTAATTTTCTTCCAACCATTATTTGTTAATACTTCATGGTCTGGTGTCAAACAATGTACTTTATCTAAAACCATATGTTTTAATCTAAGATAGAACATAGGACCAATAAAGATTCTAGCTTTCATTTTACGACCTGTCATACCACAGTACATTTCTTCTGTCCCGTATTCATCCATTCCAATTTCCTTGAGAACTTTTGGAATTTCTGTAACATCATAATCCGAGAAAGGAGTACCATCAAATAATTCACCTATATTAGCAGCAGCTTTAGAAGCTAATGTTTCTGCTAATTGTCCCATAGTCATACGAGTAGGCATACCGTGAGGATTGAAAATTAAATCAGGAGTCATACCTTCAGCAGTAAATGGCATATCTCTTTGTGGTAGAGTAATACCAATTGTACCTTTTTGCCCGTGCTTGGTACTAAATTTATCTCCTATAATGGGAGGTCTTTCCATCCGAACTCTCATGCTAATCATTTCATAACCGTCATTATTAAAGATATCTCTATGAACTCTATCAACAACACCATCAACGTTACTTTTAAATAATTCAGATTTATCTTTGAATACTTTATTGTCAGATGT
>Ga0163109_10004605_pt1 | contig 10452 bp, 7 predicted proteins | sample CRUFie1St13metaG_FD_108704 | JGI IMG/M metagenome (GOLD analysis project Ga0163109, IMG submission 108704) | Marine microbial communities from the Costa Rica Dome - CRUD Field 142mm St13 metaG | ecosystem: Environmental > Aquatic > Marine > Oceanic > Photic zone | place: Costa Rica: the Eastern... | reverse complement strand
TGGGCTCGGAACTCTCGGTCACCGAGCGACTTGACCAGCTCGTTGAAAGAGCACTGCGATGCGATCTCGGGGTTTTAACCGGAATGACCTCGTGGCTCTTAACCTTCGTGGAGCGTGCAAAGAAGCTGAGCGGACACGAAACCGTGCGTGCCATTTGGCCCAACCTTCAGGTGATTGGGCACGGAGGTGTTCCAGCACGAGTTTATGCACCCGTCATGAACGAGACCTTCTCATGTGGTACCAAGCCCTTTGTCTTGGCCGAGAGTTATGCAGCGTCCGAGGGGTACCTCGCGTATGGCGATGCGATGCTCGATGGTGCCTTGAGACTCTCCAGTCACAATGGGATTTTCTACGAATTCATTGAGGTCGAGAGCTATCGGTCCGGCCGTCCTCATCGGGTCTTGGCTCATGAAGTCGAAGAGGGGCGAAACTATGTAATAGCGGTTACCACACCGTCGGGTCTCTGGTCTCATGTCATCGGAGATGTGGTGGCGTTTTCGGATGCCCGCCTCAAGACATTGAAGGTGCTGGGCAGGCTCTCAGGCAGCATTGAGGTCTGGAATGAGCACATCACAGAGTCCGACCTCGACCTCGCGATTGAATCGGTACGCGCCAACCACGGTATTGAGGTGTCTCACTACCATCTCGGTCCTCGGCCGTATGGCGATGCGAGTGGGCGGGGGTGCTATGTACTCTTGGTCACGCTCGCCGATGATGAACGACAGCTTAAGGCCGCAGATCTGGGTTTGATGGTTGATGCGGAGCTTCAACGCATCAATGGATACTTCGGGAAGCTGCGTGCGCCGGGTGGCCCGATCGATGCGCCGGAAGTGCATGTGGTGCCCGCAGGATTCTTTGAATCCTGGATGGACGAGCGTCCAGGAGGAGGCTTCCAGAGGAAGGTGCCTCGGGTCGAGGGGACCGGTAAGGTTGCTGCAGAGCTCGTGGCTCGGCTGCGGTCCTAGGCGATTGGGTTCCATGGTCTGGAACGGTGATGGTCGCGTGTCGTGTCATTACTGTCTCAGAGACCGCAACATCAGCCAGCCTTATGGGAATGTCTCATTGTGAGTCAATGGGCTCGTCACCCGAAAAACATCGCCATCTTCATTGTTGAAGAGGAGTGCTTCGCCATCCCACGCGATGCCCTCGATCTGTCCACAGACCTCTTGGTCGAGGTCGATTCGATGAATCAGATTCGATATGAAGTTCTCGCCGGAGCTTGGTCGGTGAAAAATAAAGATGGCATGGTAGGTCAGGACCGCAAGAAATCGACCGTCCACCGATAGGTCTGCCCCCGTCACTCGACCACCAAAGTTCTCCGGATTCCCTCCAACATCAAAGACGGCGATTTTTCGAGCGGGAAGTGGGGGCACCGACTCCTTATCCGGCAAGGCATAGAGGGTCGTGCTCATATCCGAACGGTGCTTGGTCAGAAGATAAAGCCGACCCGCGTCCCAGAAGAGGGCCTCGGCATCGAAATTTTTCGCCGACTCATCGGGGAAGGCGAGCTGCTCCGGGTAAAAGAACCGAATAGACTTTTGAACCGACGTAGAGCCAGTGACGACCTCGTCACTCAAGTCGAATCGAGGCTCAGCGACTTGGTAGACCACGAGGTCTCTTCGACGGTTTTGGTTGTTCCCGACATCCGCGACAAAGAGCGTGCCTTTGCCATCGCTCGCAAGAGCCTCCCAATCGATGGCATTGGCCCCAACGACCTTGAAAGCCCCAAGGAGCGTCCCCTCGCGATTGACCGCAAAGAGCTCCGCGTCGCCGCCCGAATCATCGTGGGTCCAAAAGACGTCAGAGTGATAGCTTGAAGCGGCAAGCCCCGAAGGCTCACTGGGCACGGTTCCGGCTGTGCCGCACCTCAAAACAACAACAACGAGACACGTGAGAACGCCGACCAGCTCGAGTTTTAAGGGGTCCGGCTCGGGACGCCCCCCGGGGAGGCGCTCCGGCATCCAAAACCAAAATCTTCGCACGCACAAGAGGATACACAAGGACAGGATGATGACGACCAGCATTGCGTTCATTGGGCCGAGCATACACCGTGCGTGTTCCCAGGACCATCCGTAGCTCCGCTCATCGGAACACTCGAGATGCTGCGAACAAATTGACGCAACACGTTAAAATGCCCGCCGAAACTCTCGATACGCTAGACGAAACCTCATACCCAACATACGATGAGGGTTACGCGCATCGAGGCCACGCCTCCCACGGGATAGGTGTCTTCAGCTGGAGCCTAAAATATGAGACGAGAACAGAACGGTTCGACGCAACCATTCAAGACGCAACCCGTTTTTAATAACTGGGATGTGGTGAATGAAGGCTGGTACTTTCTAGGTAAATCCAAGACCATCAAGGTTGGAGCGATAGAGCCCTTCGAGCTCTGCGGCCAGCGGGTCGTCGTGTTTCGTGGTGCCGACGGTGGACTCCGAGCGCTGGACGCATTTTGCCCGCACATGGGAACCGACCTTGCAATTGGTAAGGTGGTCGACAACGACATTCGCTGCTTCTTTCACCACTGGTCGTTCAATGGAGACGGGGAGTGCACAGACATCCCATGCGGAGCGACCGTGCCAAAGAAGGCGAAGCTTCAGAGCTACGATGTCCGTGAGCGCTATGGGTTGATCTGGATCTGGCCCGGCGCCGAAGCTGCCCACGAGGTCCCATGCTATCCCGAGCTTGAAGACGAAGAGGTCTACGCGATCTGCGGGCGCTCCTATATCCGGAACTGCCACCCAACGGTGAACATGATCAATGGCCTTGATGCTCAGCACCTGAAGACTGTTCATAACATCAGCATCGACATGGAGCTTCAGACGCAGGAAGCGTCCGATGGGCGGATCATCGATTTTCAAATGACCGGACCGCTCCCTCAGGAGAACGCGGCACATCGTCTCATGAGTAAGATGATGGGCGGCAGCTACGCCTACAGCATGCGCTACGTCGATGCGACGGTCGGTCTTCTTCGCACCATGGAGAAGGTCAAGTGGTTCGGAAAGTTCGAAGCAGAGCCGACTCGCATGATGTTTGCCTACACACCGCTCAGCAAGGGCCAGACCCGCGTTCAGCCGATTTTTATCGCTCGAAAACCCGCATCCATTTTGGGACGACTGAAATCGTACAGCTTGCTCTTGGCGATGGCGTTTGGCTTTCTGTGGCTGCGCGATGAGGATGGAAAGGTCTACGACAACATCCGATTTCAGCCAAACGCGCTCCTTAAAATCGACAAGGGTGTCGCGCGCTTTGTGCAGTATGTGAATCGACTGAAGCTCTCACCATGGTCCACGACCCATCAGTACCGTGGTCCGTCGCGAGGTCTGGTATCGCTTCCGGGGCCCTCTACTGCCAAGGAGCCCGGCGCCGTCGTCCGGGAGATTCAAGAAGATGTCGGCTGATGCGCCCTTTGCTCGGGACCGTCAGGGAAACCTGGTCCTCAACTCCTGGGACAGCTTTGTCTTAGGCCATACCCATCCCGTCAATATCGCCGGTCATTTCATCAGCTTTCTGATGTTTTGGGGCTTTCCGACGCTTGCTCTCGTGACATGGAACCCTTGGTGGCTTCTGGCGTGGTGTGCGTCTGGCTTTGTCGGCATCTTCAGCCATTATATTAGCGGCGAGGGCGATGTGAACTACGTGTACGAAAACACATCGCCGTTTGTGTCGATGTACGTTTCGGTCATGTTTGTGAAGATACTTCGACGCACCTATGCTGCCGATGTTGAGACAGCCCGGCGGCGTCTTGCCGAGCTGGAAGAGCGCGACGCGAAGCTCGCATCTTGAGGGTTCGCACCAACCATCAACCTGGTTTAAGATCGACCCATGCAAGGTCTTGTCGCACGCTATGCCCGGTGGCGCTATGAACGTGAGCGGTCGGTTGAATGGCAGCGATCGCAATTAAAGACACTTCAGCGGTGCATCGCTGCAAGTCAATCAACCACCTTTGCCAAAGACCATGGACTCACGCCCAAGCTTGCTGTCACAGCGTACCAGGAACAGGTCCCACTTCGGACGTATGAAGAGCTCTACGATGCCTACACGCGGGAAGCCGCGCCTCATTACGAAGGGGTGGTCACTGGTCGAGAGGTTCGCTTTTTGACAACCTCCAGTGGGACGACATCCGGTCTGCTCAAGGAGTTTCCAGTGACCTGGGAGGGGATCCGAGGGTCGCGGAACGCTGCCGCGCATCAAGCATTCGCAACGATCACCAAGCTCGGGCATATGCGCCCATTTCAACGCGCCTATCTGAGCATCGCCGATCTCACACCTCTGCAGGATGTTGGTGGGGGCCTGATGCGAGGCGCGATTACGCGCATTCTCAGTGAGACCACGCCGGCGATTGTGAAGCGACGTGCGGTGGTACCAGAGTGCATCGCCGAGAGTGGTGCCTCCGATGTACTCGATGCCATGATCGAAGCAGCTCTTGGGGCAGACCTCGGCATGTTGACTGGGATGACGCACTGGCTCTTAGAGTTCGTCGAGCGCGCCAAAGTGCGCTCGGGAAAAGCCTCGATGCGCGAGATCTGGCCCAACCTCCAGGTTGTCTGCCACGGTGGGGTTCCATACTCGGTGTACCGCGAACCACTTGAGGCTGCGTTTCAGGGCGGTGAGACGCCTTTCATTCTGGCCGAGAGTTATGGTGCATCTGAAGGCGTCTTGGCCTTGGGTGATCCAATGCTGGGCGGTGCACTTCGCTTGTGTTCGCAAAATGACATATTTTATGAGTTTGTTCCAATATCGGAGCTGGGAACACAAAACCCCACTCGGTTGGGTGTGCATGAGGTTCGTGCAGATGAGCCTTATGCCGTGGTCGTGACGACTCCATCGGGCCTCTGGTCTCATCTTGTGGGAGACATGGTCGTTTTTCTTGATGCGGAGCTTAAGACGCTTGAGGTTCGAGGACGACTCTCTGGCAGCTTGGAACTCTGGAATGAACACACCACTGAGACCGACGTCGATAGTGCGTTTGAGCGAATTCGACGCGAGCTGGGGCTCGAAGCGCGATTTTACCACTTGGGGCCTGAGCAGTATCCCAACGACGTTCCGCGCGGTCGGTATATCGCAGTCATTGAGCTTGAAGAGAGCGGTAGGAGCGACGCTGCGTCGGTCGCCCGCGTCTTGGATGAAGGACTCTGCCACATCAATAAGATGTATAGGCGGCTTCGAGAGGACGGCGGCCCGCTTGATCAGCCCCTCGTGCATCTGGTCGATAAGGGCTTCTTTGATACGTGGCTCGATGAGCGTCCAGGCGGCAGTTTTCAACGCAAGGTTCCGAGAGTGGACGGCTCCCAGCGGGTCGTGCAGGAGCTTTTGGCGATGCGTCAGCGCTAGATATTCTTCGCCTTGAGGTGCCGCTGAAGCCAGGTAAGTGCGACGCCGGAGACAATCCATCGGGCGAGGACCAGAGCGACGATGACGCCTATCCAGCCAACATACGTCTGGGCGACCAGAGCCATCGGCAATACCAAGATGAAAAACTTTGATCCCAAGAGGATGAAGGGTGGTACGGAGGTTCCCGTATTGTTGAAGTGGGGGCTGGTTACCATGCGCGCACCCTCGGGTAAAAACGAGAGGGGCAGCCAAAGCAACATCAAAGCCAAGGCATCCGTAACCTCGGGGGACTCGTGGAGTAGCGGCCAGAGCGACGGACCCGCAAGCCACATCAGCGCCGCGACAGTTGACGTGTAGATGAGCACAACCTTCAGCGCCCAGCGCAGCCCTTGACGAATTCGACCGGGAAGGTTCGCGCCTACGTGCTGCCCCACGAATGGGCCCAACGAGAGATTCAGTGACGCGCAGCCAAGCAGTCCGAGGCTCTCAATTTGAATGGCAAGCCCGAACGCGGCCACCACACCGGTGCCTGCGGCTGATAAGAGCTTGAGCATCATCGATTGGCCGAGCGGAACCATGCACTGAACGCCCATGGCTGGCGTCCCCAAGCGCAGCATCTCGCGAAGATGCTCAAGGCCGCCCTCAAACGAGCCCGGGGCGAGGGTCACGAGCTTGTACTTCCACACAAAGAGCCCGTAGCACCACGCACCGGCCAGGATTTTTGTGGCGAGGGTCGCATAGGCGGCGCCTTCAAATCCGTAGGCTGGTACCCAGCCCTCAATTCCAAAAATGAGAATTGGGTCGAGGCCAATATTAAGCAGTGCCGCGAGCACCATGACGACTGCTGGCGTCTTGGGATCACCGATGGTTCGTGCAAGGCCACCTCCGACCAGTGCGACGATAAGCGGTGGTGTCCCGAGGAGCCACAGCTCTATGTAGAGGGTGACCAGAGGAGCGACGTCGGCCGATGCGCCCATCCAGATTGGATAGGGCTCGGCAACAAGGGCCATCAACCCGGACAAGACAACCGCAAGACCGGTAGCGAAGGCCATCAGCTGCGTACCAACCCGTCTGATCTCGTCCTGATTGCCTCGCCCGACAATCGGGGCAAAGACTGCTTCCGAGCCGACGCCAAGCCCAACACCGACCGCGCTGGAGCCAATCAAGATGGGAAAAGAGTAGGTGAGCGCTGCGAGTGGTCCCTCACCAAGCATCCCGACAAAGAGTGCATCGGCCACGCCGAAGCCAACGAGCGCGAGCATTCCAACGCTGGTGAGAAGCGCCATAACCCCCAGGGTCTTGGGAATGGAGTCTTTGGTGAGCTCGAGCACGTGATGCTTCCTCGTAGGTGAGCTCCCATCATAGGTGAGTCGACGGGTCGACCCAAATGCGTTGGGTCTTGAGTTCGGAGGCCCCTGAGCAAACACCATGCGTGACAATCTTCGACGGAGCCCCTAGATTCCCCCCATGACACATCCTCTCCTAGAACCAATGTCCTTTCCCTGCGGTCACCGTGCGCCTAACCGGGTATGGGTCGCACCTATGACCAACATGCAGAGCCATGCCGATGGTTGCGTCTCTGACGACGAGCTTCGGTGGCTTGAAGCGCGCGCCCAAGGCGGCTTTGGGGTGGTCGAGTCCTGTGCGACGCATGTCTCACGAGATGGTCAGGGCTGGGAGGGTGAGTGGGGTATCTACGACGACCGGCATATCGAAGGATGGACCGAGGCAGCCCGAGCAATGCACCGCCATGGCTCATCACTCTTCGCGCAGATCTTTCACGGGGGCGAGCGGGCTCTTCAGGGCGACGACCGACGTCCGGTGAGCTGCGTCGGGATGGAGGACAAGGGTGTTGAAGAGGCCAGCCAATCCGACATCGACCAGCTGATCGAAGACTTCGCAGCGGGTGCCGAGCGGGCCGCCAAGGCGGGCCTTGATGGCGTTGAACTCCATGGTGCCCATGGATACTTGCTCTGCCAGTTTTTACGCGCGGATATGAATACTCGGAGTGACCGCTGGGGAGGGAGCTTCGAGAATCGTGCACGTTTTATCCGATCCGTGATGCAGGCGGTGAGGGCTCGGGTTCCCCGAGACTTTGTCGTTGGAGTACGACTCTCGCCCGAGGATGGAACCTTTATGACTGGGCTCGATTTGGATGAGAGCATTCAGACCGCGCAGTGGCTCTGTGAGGACGGTGCCGATTTTATTCACATCTCATTATGGGATGCACATGTGAACACCATTAAGCGTCCCGATATACATCCGGCTCGCGCGTTTCGAGATGCACTGCCTTCTGAGGTACCGTTGATCACCGCAGGGCAGCTCTGGACAACTGAGGATGCCCGCAAGCAGCTGGATCATGGTGCGGATGCCGTCGCGCTTGGGCGCGCTGCCATCACCACCCCCGATTGGCCTCATCGGGTTGTGCGGGACGGGATCGCGCCTCTGCATCCACCGGTGAGTGCACAAGAGCTCCGCGACCGTGCTCTCAGTGAGACCTTTGTGAATTATATGAAGCGCTGGCCAGGCTTTATCCACGAGAAAGATGGCGGTCGTCCGCCACGCGAAACCTAGCGAACCGTACATCGTAGCAAGAATGGAGTCCGCAGAAGAGCAGCGGCTGTATCGATTGGGGTTTCGGCCGGGTCGATGAAGAGGTACGATGTCACTTGGGGCATGGGCACCCTACATTCCAAGGACGATGGCGACTATGAAGAACCGAGCATACCGGATCGAGGCGGGAACGCTGGCTCTCTGTGTATTCTTTTGGGCCGTCGTATCACACGCCGACCGCCGCTCTAGTTTGTCTGGCAACTTACTGATTCCGGATGCTGACGATGTCTTTATCTACCCTCAGCTGGCGATGCATTACGCCGACAGCGTGAGCTTTGATATCGTTGCGCCATCTTTGGAAGAGGCACCTGCGCGCCCAGGGGCGGCGACCTTGGTGATGAGGTACGAAGATACGTGGGCATTCGGTATCTCCGGGCACCGTGGTGACTTTTATGGGGCGACTGCACATGCATTCACTGGGTATGGGGATATCGCGCTCTACACTGGAGGCGATGGTCGCGTCGCAACCTTAAACACCATTTCCGAGGCCAGCTCACTGCCTCCAGGGATCTCCAGTGAGTTCGCCGACCGACTCCTCGCACCAGATGACTTTCTCGATATTTTTGGTGCGTATCAGATGGGTTCAGGGGTCGTCGGGGCGCGTCTCTCGGTGGGTATAAGCAAGGCATCCGAGGATACGTTTGGTGAGACCTTCGATACCAAATTGCGACGTTCTGCTGATGTTGTAGATATGGTGGTCGGGTACTCTCATCGCGATGAGACGCTTGCTTGGGATACCAACCTTGAGCTCTCAACTGCAGCCATTCGCGTCGATGCGTCCGCGGGGGTAGGTGACCTCGAGCAGCGGGTGATTGGTGAACTCTCGCGCCCGGCGTCGGTTGCGATGTCCGGACGGCTCTGGATGGACTTAAAAGATGCGTGGTCTCTTGGCGTCTTGGCGGTGGGTGGCTTTACCAAGTATGGCGTTGATCAAGAGCTTCGGGGGACGTCGGAATATCTCGAATACGATGCGTCCACATACCTTGTGGAGATCGGTGGTGGCATCGTCTATGAAGTCCCTACGAAGACCATTGTATCGGGGTATATCACCCTCGGAAGTCAGTGGCGCTGGTCGGTGCAAGAGAATCCAGCGGACGAAGACGGTCTTGTGAACCGTGTCGAAGACCGGTCGGCGGTCTATATGTTCCCATCGTTTAAGCTCGCACTTGAGCACTGGATCACGGACTGGCTCTGCATTCGTGGGGGCTCTCAAGCCAAGTTTTTTGGTCAAACCGATTCGACCACGGTTGAAGACCCGATAGAGCCAGATACCACGCGAACCTATTCCTCGACGACGACGCGAGCCTTCTTTGGTATCGGGCTTCGTTATGAGGGACTGGAGTTTAGTGGTACGTTTCAAGATGGGATGATGGTTGAAGGACCGTATATCTTGAGCGGTAAGGACGGTGGTCTCTTTGTGTTGACCAACCTCGCTTACAGGTTTTAGGGCGACCACGAACGTTCAAAGGTTACGTCGTCTTCAAAAGGGGGAGGACGCCTCACACTCGAGGCGCCCTCTACTGATGCGCTTAGTCTACGAGCTCAGTATCTCGAGAACGAATCCAGCCTACGAGCGCGCCGATTCCGGCGCCAAGGCCGGCTGCGGCCATAATACCCAGGCCCGCTAACGGAGCCGCGATACCGAGGAAGGTCAGAGCAGCCCCCGCGTTGGTTGCGATGGTTGCGGTTCCGAGGGCCAGAGCACCCGTGGCACCAATGCCTCCAACGATGCCCCCGATTTTCGCGCCGCTCTTTGCGTTGTCGCGAATGGGCTCTTGAGCGTCGGTTCCTTTTTTGAGGAGGTCTTCGAGAAATTTCTTTGCTTCGGCATCGGCTGTGACTGCTCCGCTCGGTGTCTCTTCGAGTCGCTTATCTTGCGAGCGAGAGACTAAGTGACCGACAAGGGCACCAACGCCGCAGAGTGCGCCAACCGCCGCGCCGACTGGAAGAACGGTGAAGAGACCGTAGAGTGCGAGAGCGCCCCCGAATCCAACCGAGGTCAGGTTCTGCATCGCGTAACCTGCTGCACCAACAAGCGTACCGCCGCCCCAGAGACCAGAGAATATACCGCCGGCGATCCCGCCTTTTTGGAGGCCGGCTTCGGTCTGAGGGTCCTTTTCGAAGTTCATCGCAGCTTGGGCTTTTTCACTGTTGTTTTGGATGTCTTCAGCTTTTACGGGACTTACTTTCGCATGAATCAGTCCACCCAGCGCCGCGATACCGATAATGACACCCATCGCGACAGGTCCCCCGAAAAGAATCGCCGGAATGGCTGCCCCGAGCGATGCACTTGAGATGGCTGACATCAAACCGGTTGCTGCAATGAGACCACCCGCGACGCTGGCACCGATACGTACACCGCGGTCGACGAGGCGAGCTTGGTGCTTGTCGTTGAGGGTCTTGAGCTGATCGTCGACCGGCTGCTTCGCGAGGTTCCCTCGGTCGATATCCGATACGAGTCTTCGAACAACCTCGAACTCGTCGCTGTCGAAATGCTTGCCAATG
>Ga0163109_10004604_pt1 | contig 10453 bp, 16 predicted proteins | sample CRUFie1St13metaG_FD_108704 | JGI IMG/M metagenome (GOLD analysis project Ga0163109, IMG submission 108704) | Marine microbial communities from the Costa Rica Dome - CRUD Field 142mm St13 metaG | ecosystem: Environmental > Aquatic > Marine > Oceanic > Photic zone | place: Costa Rica: the Eastern... | reverse complement strand
ATGAAGGTGCATATATTGGTACCGCCAACAAACCATGGTCTGAAGCACATATTGATGAAATTGTAATTGGTGAAACTAATAACACGGTTACCACTGCAACTGGTAATTTGATTCTTGATTCTAATGCAGGGACGGTTGATATTAACGATCAACTAACAGTTTCTGGTATTACTAAATTTGAAAGTAATCAAGATAACACAATTGGTAATGTAAACACTGGTGCCGTTCAATTAGACGGCGGTATGGGTATTGCCTTAAATCTGTCAGTTGGTGGTAAGCTTGACGTTGATGGTGATACAACACTTGATGGATTAACCAGCCATGGTTCTATCTCCATCACTAGCGGTAGTCTCACTATCACTGATGGAGATATCACTCTTAATGGTAGTGGTAAAAAAGTTACTGCATCTCGATTTGAAGGCACTGCTGATGTTGCTAATAAAATTAAAATCAATGCAATAAGTAATTATGGTGATGAAAATACTGAACTTCAACCAACCAAAATGCAAGTGGTTTTGACCGATGTAAATAATGTAAACAATAGATTATTCACCAAAAATTTACTTGAGTATAATAGCTCTACTAAAGAATTAAATACACCTGGAGATATTGTTGCATTCTTCACTTCTGATGAAAGGTTAAAAGATAATGTAACTGCTATTGACGACCCTCTAGCAAAGGTTCTTTCTTTAGGTGGATATACGTTTGATTGGAACGAGAACACTACTAAAGAGGGAACTGAAACTGGTGTAATTGCACAAGAAATTGAGTCTATGGGACTTCCAGGATTGGTCACAACAAGAGATGATGGATACAAGGCAGTTCGTTATGAAAAACTTGTTCCACTTCTAATTGAAGCAATTAAAGAGCTTAATGACAAAATTTCTTCTATTCAAAAATGCATTAGTTCTCCTACTAATGATCAAATAAATAATTAAAAATTATCTATTAAATAATTATCAAATAAATTCATGACTTTACAGTCTTCTCCCTCACCAATAAAATTTAGCGATATTATACAAGAATTTGGTGTTACTGAGACTTCAGGTTCTAGTAAGTTGGGGTCATATCGAGTTAAAGAAACTTATGGTGCTCTGACTAATATACCACTTGATACTAATATACCACAATCAGGTCAAATTAAATTTAGTGATTTTTACGGTAAGCAACTTAATGTAGTTGTTGATTTTTATAGTGGAAGTTCTGTAGTAAGAAAAAATGCAAAAAGCAGATATGAGAGTGATAATGTAAATGTTGTTGGTGGATTTAAAGAAAAACCATCAGTTACTAGTGGAACTAAGGTTATTATTCATGTTAATAAAATTATTGGTAGTAGCAAGAGTGGAGACAACCATGTTGCATTAAAAACAGGAAATTGGGATTCAAATACAAATTTAGATTTGCAAAATTATGGATCTATCCTAGGTGCTGGTGGTGATGGTGGTAATGGTGGCGGTAGAAGTACCACTAAGACTGATGGAACACGGGCTACATCAGGATTAGGAGTTTCATATCCACTTGAAATATACAATTACGGAACAATCGCAGGTGGTGGCGGTGGTGGTAATGGTGCATCTGGAAATTCCAGCAGTTCAAGAAGAAGATTTAGATGTGGTTGGTGGTGTGAGGGTAGAAGGAGGAGTAGACGTCGTTCCCAAGGTGGTGGCGGTGGTGGCGGTGCCGGTTTTCCCGTAGGATCTGGTGGTTCTGGTTATAATGCTGGTTCTGATGGTGATACTACTGGTGGTGGAAGTGGTGGAAGTGGTCAAGGAAGGGGTGCTGGAGGCGGTGGTGATGGTGGAAATCTAGGTGTTGCCGCTGGTGGATCAGCTGGTCGTGCAATTATAATTTCTGGTAGTGGAAGTGTTTCCAAACCAGTACCAGGTACAATTCTTGGTGGTGAGATAAATGGTACCTTTACTTGATACTCATAAATAAATAAAAAAGTTCCAGAGATGGCGAATTATAACAAGCAGTTTAATTTTCGTAATGGTGTTCAAGTTGACAATGACAACTTTGTAGTAAGTCCTACTGGTTTGGTCGGAATTGGAACAACTATTCCGACAGAAGCTTTGCATGTTGCTAATGGTGGCAACGTAAAAGTCTCTGGATTTATTACGGCAACTAGTATATTTGCCGATTCACTGACCATCACTGGTGGTACAGGAATTACTGTTGATGATGTAAACTTTGAATCTATTGTTGGCGGCGGAGTTAGTATCAAGAGTGGTATTATAACTGCTGCTGACTCTACAACAGGTATTGTAACTTACTACGGAGACGCTAGATTCCTTCAGGGGATGCCTACATCTCAGTGGATAGATATTGATGCTGGACTGGGTTACACAAGCATCTACGCCTCAGGAAACGTCGGTGTAGCGACTGTAGATCCACGATTCACTTTCCAAGTTGGTGGTAATACAGATACTACAGTTTCAGGATTTGAGAATGGTGTAGGTATCAATTCCACTGGAGATGTTTTAATTACTGGTGTAACAACATCTGGAGAGTTTGTTGGTGGTGGATCTGGTATTACTAGTCTAAATGCAGATAATATTGCATCAGGGACTATTAGTGTTGATAGACTTCCTACTTTAACAGGAGGAAATATTCCAAGTAATTTTGAAGTAACTGGTGTAATTACCGCAACTAAATTCGATGGAAATTTAGTTGGTACTGGTGTTTCTGTTGTTGGTATTATAACTGCTGGTTTTATAACCGCTGGAGTTATAACTGCTACTACAGAATTCAAAGGAAATCTTGTTGGTACAGCATCAACTGCATCAAGTTTATCAAACACTCCAAATATTGAAGTTGGTATTGCTACTGCTACAAAATTTGTAGGACCTCTTACTGGTACAGCAACAACAGCAACAGCACTTACACAAAGTGCTGATGTTGATATTGATGGGGCGAAAGTTGGTTTAGTTACTGTAACCGATAAATTATTTGCTGCAAATGGAATAGGAATTGGAACTATTGCAATAACAAATGAATTAGAAGTATTTAATGAATCAGAATCACGCATTTGTATAATTAGTAATTCAAATTCTTCAAGAGTTTCTGTTGGTAGATCAGAAATTACTGATGGTCTATCAAGTAACTTTGCAGAATTACGTTATGGAAATACAAATGGATTATTCCCATATAGTCAATATCAATCACTAGATTTAATCAATTATGGAAATGGTAATATCAATTACTATCTACAAGCAGGTTCTGTTGGTATAAACACTGGAGATTTCCACTGGCACTATAAACCAACATCAAGATTGATGTCTCTTACTCATGGTGGAAATTTAGGTATTGGTATAACAAATCCATCAAATAAATTACATGTTATTGGTTCCATATATGGAAGTAATGGAATCACTATTGAATTAGGTGGAGCTGATATTACAGGAGATCTAAATGTTAGTTCTGGAAATATTTCTTGTGTAGGTGTTGGAAATAGTGTTACCGCCAAAAAACTTTTTGTACTTGATGGAAGAAATGCATTATTAGATAGTAATGGAGTATCTTTATTTGATGAGGTAAATGTCAACATAAATTCTGGAATTTCAACATATCATGATTTGGATATTGGTGGAAAATTAAGAGTTGACAGTTCTTTTGGATCAGGTAGTGGATTAAAAATAGCATCTCCCACTAACATTGAAGATCCATTAGCACCTCTACAAATTGGTCCTGGAACGATATCTCCAGACGCCACGGTTATTATAGAAGAAGGAGCTATAGGAATTGCAACAGTAGCAATTACTAACGAAATTGCACTTGATTGTTATAATGGACATGCAACATTTGGTAGAGTTGGAATTGGAACAACTGCTGTAGTTGATTTACCAGGTAGTTTATATGTTAACGGTTCTATTGTAATTGAAGGTAACGATGACGTTGGAGGTGCTGGTATATCAGTAGCTGGTTTCTGCACTGCTACTGGTGGTTTCACTAGTGATTCAAGTGGTCCAGTTAAGATAACTGTTGTTGGAACTACTCTCACATTTACAGTTGATGGTGTTGGAAGTGCTTCACTAACTTTATCATAATTCTTAGAGCTTGACAAGAATCAATATTATAAGTAGAATATGTTTGTTGCTTTTGAAGGATGAGTTCTAGTAAAGCTTTTGACAGTATTGATGGAGTAGTAAATTTTATATCTAATCCTAAAGTTCAGGTTCAAATATTTCCTTTAACTTATTATCATGTAAATATTCACAATAATGATGAACTAAAAAAAGTTCTTGTAGATAAAATTGTAGAAGATGCAAAAGAACTAGAAGTACCAAAAGGGTGGTTCACTAATAAGTTGATGACTTCTTTCAATGGGGAACCAGAAGGGAAAGAGATATTTTTTGGTGAAAATGATGAATATCAAAATATGTTGACTAAGATTTATACTGAACACCTCAACAAAATTTTTGATAGAAAATTTAAAGTAGCTATTGATGAAATATGGTATAATGTTTATATAAATGGTGAGTATCAAGAAGAACATGATCATTTAGGTGGTATAAATGGATCACATTTTTCTTGTATACATTTTTTATCTTTTGATGAAAAAAATCATCAACCTGTAGTTTTTAAGGATCCTCTTAGACAAGTTAGAAATCTTTGTGTTGAACTAGATAGGAATGAATATTCTGAACACTGCATACCTATTATAAAAGAAGGAGATTTATTGATGTTTCCGTCTTATTTGTCTCATGAAGTAAATCCAGGAAAAGCAACACCAGACTATCCAAGAATTTCTATAGCATTTAACATTAGAGTTTTATATTACGATAGTAAAAATCATGATTGACGTAATTGATAATTTTCTTCCTGACGATCAGCATCAATTTGTAATGCAATATTGTGTTGATGCACCATATTTTTATGGAGAGACTGATAACGAAGATACACCAGTAACTGGTATGGTACATAACATATGGATTGCTGGAGTAACCGAAGAACTTGATGATGATGTAAAAACTAAAGGATCAACAGACAATAAAGGTATCAATCAAAAGCAAATATTTGATATTTTAACAACACCTATTGAGAAAAAATATGAAAGATGCACTAAAAATCATTTAACTAGACTTTACATAAATTGTTTTTCCCCAAACGATAATCCATATTTTCATACTGATATTAGTGAGGATGAGGATGGAATTACGTTTTTATATTATCCACACTTTGAATATGATATAGATGATGGTGGAGAAACACAGTTTGAAGTAAATGGTGCATTGTATGGTATTCAACCATTTCCTAATCGTCTAGTGTGTTTTCCTGCAAATATACTACATAAAGCAACAAGTTATCGAGATCACTATCGATTTACTGTTGCAATCAAGTATCAATTCGACTGATTAAATATGACAAAAGTTGCTATTGTTGGTGCAGGTAATGCTGGATGTATATCTGCATTAAATCTTCATTACATGAATATTGTTGAAGATGGTGAAATAGAAAAAATTGATTTATATTATAATCCCGATTGTCCAATAGAAAAAGTTGGGCAAGGTTCATCTATTCCTGTTAGAAATACATTATTTGATTTACTTGAAATGAACTGGTATGATAAAAATTATATTGGTTTAACAATGAAAACTGGTATTTTATATAAAAATTGGGGAAAAAATAATCATGAATTTATGCATGATTTTGTAAGTGGAACTGTTGCAATGCATTATGTTCCAGAATTGTTATCTAAAGTAGTTCTAGAATCTAAATTGTTTAATGTAATCGAGAAAGACATTAAAGATCCAGATTCAGAAATTGATGCTGATTATATTATGGATTGTAGAGGTAGATTAGATAAACTAGATGACTCTTATGAAACTCTTATCAATCCACTAAATTCAGTAATTCTTGCTAATAAACCAGGACGAAATTTAAATTTAACTTACACCGAATGTGTTGCAACACCAAATGGTTGGACATTTGTCATTCCCAATATAGATAGCGTATCTTATGGTTATTTGTATAACAATACTATAACCACTAAAGAAGAAGCAGAAAAAGATTTTATCGACAGATTTGATATTGAACCAAGTGATTATCTAAATTTCAATAATTATATTTCAAAAAAGTTATGGATAAGTAAAAGGACTATGTTGAACGGTAATCGTTTCTCTTTTATTGAACCATTAGAAGCAACAGCATCTGGAGTTCATCTAGAATTATCTGAATTATTTTATGAAGTTGTGAGTGATCAACTAGAAACTAAAGATGTTGAATATGCTGCAAAACTGTCTATTAAAGAAAATCAAGATTATATTCTCTGGCACTATAAAAATGGATCAAAATATGATACACCATTTTGGAAATATGCTAATTCTTTAGAATACTTCAACAAAGAATTTATCAGTGAACATTTGAATAAATGCTTAAAATGTAATAAATATAAAATTATTGAAGATTCTGGGAATTTTGAATTTGGGCAATGGTCTGTACATGATTTCAAAAATTGGTATGATAATGTTGGTGGAATTTAATGGAATCAATAGAATTATTTCCTGTTACAGTCTTCAAATCGAGAATTGTTAATAATGATTTTTTGAAGGAAGTTTTATGTAAACCAATTCTAGAAAGTTCAGAAAATCTGGTAATACCTGAAAACTGGACAACTGATAGAGTTAGAACATCTTTTGCTGATGAATCTGTTGGTGAAGAAGTTCTAAAAAATTACAAAGATCTACTAGAAGAGAACTATATTGAATGTATAAAAGAATTTTTTGATAAAGAATTTAATTTTTTTATAGATAAAATTTGGTACAATGTTTATATGGATAGTGAATATCAGGAGGTACATGATCATTTGGGAACTTCACTCAATCCCACACATTTTTCATTGATCCACTTCTTGTCTTTCAATAAAGGGGAACATAAACCACCAGAATTTCGTGATCCAATATCACAACTTAGGATGCTAAGTCTTGAATTTGATAATAATAAATGTGGAGAAGTTTATATTCCCGATGTTGAAGAGGGTGACTTATTGATGTTTCCATGTTATCTTCAGCATTGTGTTCCGCCAATAAAAAAGACAAACTATCCCAGAATTACAATCTCATTTAATATACGGGTTACCCAATATGGAAGAGAACAAACCATCATTTAGTGAAAAAGCGGTAAATCTTGCTAATTTTTCTTGGGATTTGATTAAATACATCGTTGAAAATGGGTTAGATAAAGTTACAGTTACTGATGAAGTCTTTAATAAACGGATAGAAATTTGTAAAGAATGTGAGAAACTTAGTGTTGAAGAAGATGAAGATGAAGATGATGAATATGAATGTTTAGAGTGTGGATGTGATGTTATGATTAAGGCAAAAATTGTCCTTGATTCTTGTCCTTTAGATAAATGGTCTGCTGATAAAACAAATTGGGAAGAAAAATTTGAGAGTATTATGAAAGAGATGGACCAATCTTGAAACCGTCCACTGGGTTGTCTGGTGGGCGGTTCTCTGCTATAATTACTTCATACTGAACAGGACACCCGATTGACCATCACCCTTCGCCCACATCAGCAGACTGCGGTTGACGCAATGTTGAAGCATGACAAAGGACAGGTCATCATCCCTACGGGTGGCGGCAAGACTATTTGTATGATTCAGGATTACCTGAATAATGAATACCGTGGTTGCAATACCACTGTAATTGTTGCTCCTCGTATTCTCCTTGCAAAACAACTTTGTAAGGAGTTTCTGGAACTTCTTCCTCAGGATTATTTGGTTCATGTGATGCACGTTCACAGTGGTAACACTGTATTTTTCGGCACCACTAAACCAAAGCAAATTCAGTTGTTCAACAACACTGCCCGTGCTGCGGGTGAGTCTTGCATTATCTTCACGACTTATCATTCGTTGGAGAAAATTGTTCAGTCTGGTATTGACGTAGATACCATCTACTTTGATGAAGCACACAACTCAGTTCAACGTAACTTTTATGTGCCTACTGAATTTTACAGTAGGTATGCTCGTCGTTGTTATTTTTTCACTGCAACTCCAAAACATTCAATCACTCCTCGTAAGCCTGGAATGAATAATTCTCGTGTTTATGGTCAAGTTATTTGCAATGTTCCTGCCCCCAAACTTGTGGATGAAGGATACATTCTTCCTCCCGTTGTTCGTCTGACTCAGTTACCTCAAGGTGATTTTAAGCAAACAGATTCTAAGAATTTGCTTGATACTATTGATGATAATAGCGCAGACAAGATTCTGATCGCTGCTCGTTCTACGAAGCAAATTGTTCGTCTTGTTTCTCAGTCTGACTTCACTTTCCAACTGGAACAGCGTGGTTACAACTGGATGTATATCACATCTAAGACTGGTGCAATCATCAACGGTCAGAAAGTTACCCGTGAAGAGTTCTTTGTTACTCTTAATGCTTGGGGTGAAAGTGATACTCGTTTTGTTATCATGCATCACTCTATTCTGTCTGAGGGCATCAACATTAAAGGACTTGATGCTGTGTTGTTTATGCGTAACATGGACTACATCGGTATCTCTCAATCTATTGGGCGTGTAATTCGTCTAGGTGGTGTTGAGAAGACCTTTGGACTGGTTTGTGTACCTGTTGCTGATAAAGTGGGTATCAGCACTGCTAGGAGCGTACAGGCGGTTGTTGATACCGTCTTCCAAAAAGGTGAACCCGCTGTTTCTATCGTCCGTCGTTAAATCATGAAAGTCAAAGTCACTCTTTTCAAAGCAGGTAAAACTTTTACCGAAACTGTCATTGCAGTAGATTATCAAGATGCACGACAAGTTGCACTTGCTCGTAATCCTGGTGCTACAATCGTTAGTGTTACTGCCGTTTTTTAATGGGATTCTTAAAACCATTTATTCCTTGGCCCACTATTCTTGATGCAAAACCTAAAAATCCTTTGGGATATGTAACTAATGATGGTTTATGGGCAGCGATTCCTTTTGGAAAAAAATTTATGATCATACATAATGGGTATCAAGTAAAGGTACTTAATACCTACAAACAATCTGTTGATTTCATCAACAACCAAAAGAAAACTTCTAAAAAAAAGTTACAAAAATGAGTTGCACTAAACAACAGAAAAGAAAAGATGCTTTTTATATCTTTTATGAAAGTGTCTTAAAACCTGATCATGAATTACGTTTATATGCACACGATGAAAAATGTTATAATGAATTATTGGAATGGCGAGATGAAATTGTTCAATACTTAAATGACCGTAAAAATGAAGAGTTTAAGTGACTCCTACATTCATTTTACTATCGGTGGTTTCATTCATCATTTTAACTAATGATAATGTTGCTGCCGCTTTTTATTTTGTACTTAAATTAGTACGTGCTAATCTCAAACGTCATTGGTGGTGGATAACAAACAATCCTAATAATCCTGTGATAAAATATATTGTATATCGTCGCTCTATTCGTCTTGCAAAAGAATTGATTAAAGAAATAAATAAAGATAACGAAACATAAACATTTATGTTATCTACTGCATATCGTCTTAGACTTGAATCAATTTGTAAGTCCATATCTAATAAGGAAGAAGTTCCTTTAGGAGATATGATTTGGGCAGAAAAACTTGCTAAAGCACATACTACCGCTAGAGATTGGTTGAATAAAGCACGTCGTCAGGCATTACAAGATATTGAAGAAGGTAGTATGGACGATTTTATGAATAGGATGGGATTAGGTGATCCCGACCCATCTAATTACAAAACGGGATTTAATAGTGCTGAAGAAATTCGTGACTGGTTTCAAAGAGACAAACCTGATGATTGGCGACAACGTGACTGAAACTACTTCCTCAAAAACTAATTACAGTGTAATCGATAAAGATGGAAAAGTTACCGATTTTATTTGGGATGACCAACAAAAAACCATGGTAAAATCAAAAATTCAAAAAGAAATTCCTTGGTGGCAGTTGCATCAAATAGCAAAGCAATTAGGTGGTGAACTTAAAAAACATATTGAAGAAGATAGTCATGGTAATGTTATCAAAAAAATTGTAATCGAATACAAGGAGGAAAAATGACCGATCAAGTTGTAATATACAGTAATGGAAATCAAGAGTGTGAACGTGCTAAAATACTCTTAGAAAAACTTAATTTTCAAATTCAAGTATATAAATTAAATCATCACTTCACAGAGAAAGGTTTCATCGCTGAGTTTGGTGAAGAAGCAGAATATCCACAAGTTAATGTTGGATTCAAACATATTGGTGGATTAAAGGACACATTACATTATTGTAAAGATAACAATCTATTATGAATCCAGTAATCCTTATTGCTTGTTTTTCCCCTATTGTAGTAATTTGGATAATAATGAAACTTTCATTATGGATTGCGGCTGTTAACGACGAACAGAATTATGTCAGAGCAGAATCCAAAAAACCACACGGACCTTATGTGGAAAACCCATATGCAGACGTTGATGAGGAGGAAGAAGAATTTACAAGTCGCACAGATTATCGATGATGCACT
>Ga0163109_10004602_pt1 | contig 10454 bp, 8 predicted proteins | sample CRUFie1St13metaG_FD_108704 | JGI IMG/M metagenome (GOLD analysis project Ga0163109, IMG submission 108704) | Marine microbial communities from the Costa Rica Dome - CRUD Field 142mm St13 metaG | ecosystem: Environmental > Aquatic > Marine > Oceanic > Photic zone | place: Costa Rica: the Eastern... | reverse complement strand
TCTACTTGTGGCTGTTGCAAAAAATGGGTTGATCATATTGAACAGAGTGGCTTTGCAGTGAAAACTCAAGATCATCAAAGTCTAGAAATGATTAAGGATAATTTAAACATTGAAACTAAATATAGATCTTGTCATACAGCTGTTTCGTCCAAAGGATATTTTTTTGAGGGTCATGTCCCTAGTAAATACGTCCTTCAATTTCTTTCAGAGTCTAATCCAAATGCAATCGGTTTATCAGTTCCAGGGATGCCTATAGGCTCGCCTGGGATGGAAATCGAAGGAAGATTTACTCCTTATGATGTCCTAATTCATTTCAAAGATGGAACAAGTATGGTATTTGCAGAAGTAAACAAGTAATTAATAGCTAAAGAACTATTAAGGTAAAAAAGTTATGCTTCCTGACTCTTTTCTATCTTTCCATACATCTCCATTTGGATAGATATGCCTATCAAAAAATTGTTTGGTCATTTCTAAGCCCCAACCCGGCGAAGATGGAGTTACATAATGACCATTGTTTACTTGAATTGGGTTGATGAAGACCTCATCTTGAAGAAATTCTAAATATTCAACGACTTGATTTTCTGAATGACTAGAAACCTTTACCTGATCCCAGATAGCATAATGGACAATCATATTACATAGCCCTATACCTCCACCATGAGGGCATACTGGAACATTAAACTTTTTGGCAAGAAGAATAACAGCCAACACATCATTGACTCCACCTAAGCGCGTTGCATCTATTTGACAAAACCCCAAAGCTCCAGACTGGAGTAATTGTTTAAATATTACCGGCGAAGGAACTTGCTCCCCTGAAGCAACACCAATACCATATTGTTTTAGCGCTGAAGATATTTTTATATGACCTTGTATATCGTCTCTAGCCGTAGGTTCTTCAATCCATACAGGCTTGAATTCCTTTAGCTCCATCATATAGTCAATAGCTTCGTCTACTCCCCAAATTTGATTACAATCTAGCATGAGCTTATTTTCGTTGCCAATGATACCTCTAATGAAAGCTAGTCTCTCCAAATCATCGGTTAAATTTTGACCAACTTTCATCTTAAAACAATCAAAACCTTGCTGCATCATTTCATTGATGGTTTCTGCTATCTGATTATCAGTCAATCCCAACCATCCGGCGGTAGAGTAAGCCTTTGGTCCTTTAGTCTTGAATTTCTCTTCAAGAATTTTATGTTCATTCTTTCTCTCTTCCAATATCTTAAGCGCCTCTTCTTTCGATAAAGCATCTTGCATATACCGCCAATCTATAGAATCAATGATTAATTGAGGTGGCAAATCAACCAAAAGCTTCCACATAGGTTTATTTTCCATCTTTGCCCAAGCATCCCATAAAGCATTAATAATACATCCCATAGCCATCCTATTTACTCCGTCAGCTAGCCATCTGAGTTGATGGTGATCATTTATGGATTTATAAATTTCGCCAGGGTTATGTATAAAATCATCAAATTCAAAATTTGTTAGAAGTTTGGCAATATCTTTCACTCCGTAGGCAATCCAATCATTACCTGCACCTGATGTAAAACATACAGATAGTCCTTCAAAGCCATTATCCAATTGGATTATTGTATGGACACAAGAATAATTAGGTTTTTTATGAAATGGGTCCGAACCTTGCAAGGTGTCAGATGTAGGCACTCGAATATCAGTTACCTTAATTTGTTTTACTTTGGGCATTTGATGTTTTAAATATTGATATAAATTAATGAATGTGGATATGATAACACTGTTTTTTTTACGCCTCTGAATAATAAATTAACGTACAACAATTGTTTATTATGAATGTGAAAGTTTATGGATTTCATCACTCACCATGGGTGCAAGCAGTCTTATTAGCTCTTCATGATAAGGGAATAGAATACGATCTTTTTTTACGACCACCATATAAAGTTTTCAAAAAATGGGGAGTGTATATGCCTGCCATTTCAATAAATGAGGGTCCTTGGGAAATTGAATCTACAGAAATGTTAGTTAAATTAGGTTATGAGCCAATTCTGCTTGAGGAAGTAAAAGCTGCTAATAATTCATGGCAAGGAGTACTTCATCGTACAGACAATCCTTTTAAATTTTTCTTATCCTTTTCTCGTGGGGGACAGGTGTCAAAATCTTTTTTAAAGAATGTAGTAAATAACTTTTTGTTGAGCTTTGTAGCTCTTTATATGTTCACTCTTATCAATATTGGCAAGAGAAGATTGGATCAAAATGAGCCAGAAAATTTTGGAGATCAATTTTTATATTGGGAAGATGTGCTTGGCTCTTCAGAAAGCCCCTTCATGGATGGAGAAAATCCTGGTACCAGAGATTTTGTAATGTTTGGAATAGTTCAATGCCATGCTAGCATCCCTGTACCGACTCTTGATGCAATATTGAGTGATGACAGGTTAGAAAAATTTAGATCATGGATATTAGTCATGCAAGATAGATTTGATAAATATCCTTATCTTTATTCAGCTAAGTACTTTAAATCGGGAGCATCCCTACCAGAAAATGCTGGAGTTTTTCAGGAAGTTGTATTTTTCCTAGGGCTAATATTAATGATTATGTTGATACCCTTAACATTGCCCTTGGTACTCTTTTTAATGACCAGAGTCCAAAAATCTAGAATAAAGAATTTTTAGATTAAACCGTGGTTTAGAATTAGATAGAAGTGGTGGGCCCGGGAGGACTCGAACCTCCGACCAATGGATTATGAGTCCACTGCTCTAACCAACTGAGCTACAGGCCCTTTTTATTCGTCGAGAAAACCTTTTAAATGTGAAGATCTAGTTGGATGTCTCAATTTTCTGAGCGCTTTTGCCTCTATTTGCCTAATTCTCTCTCTAGTAACATCAAACTGTTTCCCAACTTCTTCTAGGGTATGATCGGTATTCATTCCTATACCAAACCTCATTCTTAAAACTTTTGCTTCTCTAGCAGTTAAACTACCTAAGATATCGTCAGTAGCGCCTTGAAGGTTATCTTCAAATGCTGCTAGATCAGGGGCATCAATTGAAGTATCTTCAATGAAATCACCCAGAGTTGTATCTTCTTCATCACCGATAGGGGTCTCAGTAGAAATAGGCTCTTTAGCAATCTTTAGAACTCTTCTGACTTTATCTTCAGGTAAATCCATACGCTCCCCTAACTCTTCAGGTGTCGGCTCTCTTCCCATCTCTTGGACCATCTGACGCGAAACTCTATTAAGTTTGTTGATGGTCTCTATCATGTGAACAGGTATACGAATAGTTCTCGCCTGATCAGCAATTGATCTAGTGATAGCCTGTCTTATCCACCAAGTCGCATAAGTTGAGAATTTATATCCTCTTCTGTATTCAAATTTGTCGACCGCTTTCATCAAGCCAATATTTCCTTCTTGGATAAGATCTAAGAACTGGAGTCCTCTATTTGTATATTTTTTTGCTATTGATATAACAAGCCTAAGGTTGGCCTCAACCATATCTTTTTTTGCTCTTCTTATTTTGGCTTCACCTATAGACATCTTTCTGTTGATGTCTTTTATTTCACTAATTGGCAATTGAATTATCTTCTCAAGCTTGGATAGCTTATTTTGTAATCTAACAATCTCAGTAAGATTGGCTTTAACTTCTTTCGCCCAGGGTTTTCTTGATTTAGCGATTTTCTCAGACCAAGAAGCATCAGCTTCATTGCCAGAGTAATCTTGTATAAATTCTTTTCGAGGCATCTTTCCTCGTTTGACATATATCGTAAACAAGTACTTCTCGACTTCTCTAATGATTTCTAGTGCATCTCTTGCAGGATCAGCAATGATCTCAAACTGAGTTGGAGATAGTTTCAAAAACTGAAATATTTCACCTAGTTTTTGCTGTTCTTGAATGGCTGCTTTACTGGTTCTTGTTCTGGCACATGCTTTTTCAGACTTATTAAATTGTCGCTTTAATGCAGAGAAGCGTTTTTTGACTTCTGCAGGATCAGGTCCAGATGCTTCTTCATCGTCAGAATCACCCTTTTCTTCTTTTTCCTTTTTTTGTGCGAGAGCTGGCGGGGGTATGCCTTCTTCGATATCCATAAAGCCAACCAAGACTTCAGATAATCTTCTATCTCCAGCGACCACTTCTTGGTACTCATCCAAAATCCTATCAACTATGCCCGGATAAAAACAACATGCATGAAGGAGTTCTCTTGCTCCTTCCTCGATTCTCTTAGCGATGGCAATCTCACCCTCTCTCGTGAGTAGATCGACTGTCCCCATTTCCCTCATATAAAGTCTAACAGGATCTGTTGTTCTACCTACTTCAGATTCAACAGTGGTAAGAGTTGTTCTGGTGTCAGCTATAGTTTCTGGAGCAGCTTCAGAATTATCATCAGAGGAATTGGTTGTGGACTCGAGTACCTCAATACCAATGTCCATCAGCATTTGGATTGTCTCTTCAACCTGATCAGGATCAGAGATGTCCTCAGGGAGCATAGAATTGATATCTTCATAAGTAAGGAAACCTTGATCCTTACCTTTATCAACTAACTCTCTTAGACCTGAGTTTTCTAAATCTTCTTCACCAAATAGAATCTCTTCAGAATCTTCCGTAGCCTCTACTTCCTTTTCTTTGACTTCAACTGGTGGATTTTTTGCTTTTCTTGGCATAACAAATTTTAGGGTGCGCAATTATATTAGTTTTTTAGCAAAATTACCTAACTTTTAGTTAATTTCTAAGCGCCCTTTTGACTTAGTTGTTTTAGAAGATTCTTTTCAGGCTCTTCTAATTTATGAATATTAGACAGCAAATGTTGTTGAAGTTCAAAAGTTTCATCTTCGGACAAGCTTCCCTCTTCAAAAATTTCTTTTAGCTCCAGAATTCTTGTGACTGAATCGGATTTCCTAAGATTGAATAAGCAGTCATTAAGATAGTCTCTAGCGTTCTGTTCCTCTACTTGATCATTAATCGAAATTAAGGCGCCAATAAAAGAGGCTGACTCTTTATCCAATGTACTGAGAAGATCAGCAATTCCATCTTCTGGTCGTTCTATGAAAAATGCAACGACCTCCGTCATCAATTTAACCTCAGGCTCATTGAAGTTACTGAATTTATCCAAATCCTCTATTTCCCTAGCTAAATAAGGATAGGATAGAACTACAGATAATATCTTTGACCCCAAACCAGTTGTCTCGAAACTTTTATCTTTTTTATCAGCATCCTGTGCAGTTCCTTTGTTTACTCTATTAGGATAATTAATCGTTTTACTCTGAGTTTTAAGATCCTTCGTATCAAGACCAGTTATTTTAGAAACCTCTCCTTCTAATAGCCTTTTAATTGAACTCTCTTGCATCGTAGATAAAAGTTCCATTGCTTTAGAGGCTAAGGATGCTTTCTTCTCTAAGGATGTTACTTCAGAAACTTGGGTGAGCCTCTCTATAAAATATTCTGAAAGAAGATTTGAATTTTTAGATAATTCTTTGAAACTCTCCACAGAATTTTTTTCTAATATGCTAGCAGGATCTTCTCCTTCAGGAAGGAATAAAAACTTTATTTCAGTGCCGTCTGTTATTGAAGGCAATACATTTTTTAGAGCTCCCCATGCAGCACCTCGACCAGCGTCATCTCCATCAAAACAGAAAACTATCTCATTAACTATTTGTAGTAATTTCTGAATATGAAATCTATTAGTGGCTATTCCAAGAGTTGCGACAGAATTAGTCATGCTATGTTCATACATCGCAATAGAATCCATATAACCTTCAACAACATATATTTCTTTAAGGTCCTTTCTAAACTCAAGGGCTTCAAAGAGGCCATATAACTCCCTGCTCTTTTGAAATACAGGTGTTTCACCGGTGTTAAGGTATTTAGGCTGGTCATCAGGATTCATTACTCGCCCTCCAAAACCAACAACTCTTCCTTTTCGATCTTTAATGGGGAACATGAGCCTATCTCTGAAAACATCGAATAGTTTATTATCTTTATTTTTTTTGGCTAAGCCTGCCTTAATAAGAATGTCTTCTGTAATACCCTTACCTAACATTTCCTTAGAAAGTGCATCCCAAGATTTACTGGCATACCCTAAGGAAAACTTTTTACAAACCTCACTGGAGATTTTTCTTTCCTTTAGTACGTAATTTCTCACATGTTCGGAACTATCTGAGTTAGCTAAGTTTTTTTCAAAAATATCTGAAGCGATCTGCAGTGCTTCATATATAGGATTCTTCTCGGTACTTACACTACTTTTATTTTCATAAGGCACTTCCATGCCTGCTCGAGCCGCTAAAGCTTCTATCGACTCTATGAAATCGTATCCTTGATGAGATTGCAGGAAACCAATTACATTGCCACTCGCTCTACATTTGAAACAAAAATAAAACTGCTTTTGCTCACTGACACTAAATGAAGGATTTTTACCATCATCACAAAAAGGGCACTGTCCCCAATGATCTTTGCCTTTTCTTTTTAGAGGTAAATAGGACTCTACCAATGACACTATATCGGTTGTATCAACTATATCTCTTATAAAATCTTGAGGTATTGAACCTGCCACTAATCTTTGCTCCTAAACCAATCTTCTAAAATAACTTGTGCTGAGACACTGTGCTTATTGGAAGAGTCTTTAGTACCAATAGGATCTCTCTCAAGTCTTTCTTTAGCTTCTCTACTTGTTAACCTTTCATCAGTTTTTTCTATATCGATATCATATCTCTTATTAAGTGAATTAGAGAATCTATCTGCTAGATCTTGAATCTTGCTTCTACTTCCATCCATATTCAAGGGGTCACCCACCACAAAAAGATGAGGCTGCCATTCACTGACAATCTTGTCCAATTCAATCCAGTTAGGTTGGCCATCAACGGCGGTAAGTGAATAGAAAGTGGAAGCTGTTCTGGTTATTTCTTGTCCAATTGCAATTCCGATATGCTTTATTCCAAAATCAAAGGCCATCACAACCCTCGGCAAACTTTCATTCATGGAGTAAATTCTTCTACTGCTTCTATAAAAATTTTTGCAACATCTATGTCGCAAAGTTCTTTATATTCTTTAAAACAAGTGGGACTGGTAACGTTTATCTCAGTCAGATAATCTCCAATGATATCTAACCCAACCAATAATAATCCTTTTTCAACTAACGAAGGACCAACCTCTTTACAAATCCACATATCTCTCTCTGATAATGATTTAGCTACTGCTGAAGCACCTGCTGCTAGATTACCTCTGAGCTCTCCTTCTGCTGGGATTCTTGCAATAGCTGCTGACATAGGCTGTCCATTAACCAAAAGTACTCGCTTATCCCCTTCCGAAATCTCAGGAATATACTCTTGTATCATGACCTTTTGAGAGAAGTGATGAGTTATTGTCTCTAAAATAACATTTAAGTTAGGGTCATTTTTCTTTAATCTAAAAATAGATGCACCGCCCATTCCGTCTAATGGCTTTATTACAGTGTCTCTGTGCTCTTCTACAAAATCTGATAAAAGCTGCTTATTACTTGTTACTAAATGTTTGGTGCAGCATTGAGGAAATTCTGAGGCAAATACCTTTTCATTGCAGTCCCTCAAGCTTCTTGGATTATTAAAAACACTGACACCTTCTCTGGAAGCCATTTCTAAAATATATGTGTTATAGATGTAATCAGAATTAAAGGGAGGATCTTGTCTCATTAAAATAGCATCTAGCTCAGATAGCTTGATTATTTTCTCCTCCTCTAATGAAAACCAGTCTAAAGGATCATTTCTAACTTCAATTTTTGAAGTATTAGCATAAGAAATTCCTGAATTTATAAATAGGGAATTTGGAGTCATATAAAAGATTTCATGGTTCTTCCTTTGAGCCTCAATCATCATTGCTAATGTGCTATCTTTTTTGAAATTTATAGTTTCAATTGGATCCATCAAAACACCTAACTTCATATCACTTCCTAGTTCTTCAATCAAAATTCTTTCGTACTGTATCTTATAGCGCTTACTACAGATATGGCTGCCGTTTCTGCTCTCAATATTCTATGCCCCATAGTAACAGGTATAAAATCAGCTTTTTGAAATATACCAACCTCTTCCTGAGTGAAGTCTCCTTCTGGTCCTATTGCAATTGACACAGTTTCGTTAATTTCTATATCTGAAAGTTTGATATCTGCATTGGGGTAAAGTACTAATTTAGTCTTTGAAGAAGTCTCTTGGGACCATTCTTTTATACTGATAGGCTCATTAATAGAAGGCAGCCAATTCTCACCGCATTGTTCGCACGCTCCTCTAGCTGTTTGATACCATTTCTCTAGCTTTCGGTCGGAGTTAATATTTTTTCGATTAACTACAACCCTTTCAGAAAGCAAAGGAGTGAAAGTACTTACTCCAAGTTCAGTCGCTTTTTGAATTGCCATATTAAATGGATCGTTTTTAATAAGTGATTGCCCTAAATCTATGCTTACACCTTCTCTTGGAGTTGGGGGAAATAATTTCTTAATGAAAATCTCAAAATATTTTTTAGTACTTAGGACTTCAGCCATTGCTGAGTTGCCTTTCCCATCAAAAACAATAAAAACATCTCCTGTTTTTTTTCTTAAGACATTCAATTCGTGATGAAAATACTTTTTATCTAACTGAATGTTTTCGTCTTGAACGAATGAGTGGTCTAAAAAAGTTCTTGTGTAATTCATTTTTTTAAAATTATATTTTAAATCATCAAACCGATTTAAAGTGTATTGAATAAAAATGAGATCAATCTTATGACTGAAGGTGATGAGTTAAAAACTTCTTTTCAGTAAATAGTGAAACTGCTTGAAAGATAAAATATGTTGGGTATTATTCGTGGTCCTTTTAGAAATTACAACTGAACGAAATTTAATCAAGTGACTCAAAACAAAAAAAAGAAATTCAACGGCGAAGGAAGGCAGCTGGGTCATCAAGTCTCTAAAAGTATGAGAAAATATTTCAAAGAATTAGATGGTGAAAAACCAACTGATATTTACAACATGGTCCTCAAAGAAGTGGAGCTTCCTTTACTAGAAATTGTCATGAAAGAATGTAATGACAATCAATCAAAGGCAAGTAAGATTTTAGGAATAAATCGAGGCACCCTAAGAACCAAGCTGAAAGAACACAAATTACTCTAGTCTAATAATGGCTAAAATTGCCAATCCAAAAATTAAAAGAGCTTTAGTTAGCGTATCCAACAAAGAAGGCATAGTGGAATTCTGTTCCTCTCTGTCTAATGATTATGGGATTGAAATAATATCTACAGGTGGAACTCTAAAAACTTTGCTAGAAGCAGGTATTGATGCCATTGATATTTCTGATCATACCGGATTTCCTGAAATGATGGATGGCAGAGTTAAAACCCTTCATCCCAAAGTTCATGGAGGTATCCTTGCCAGAAGGGATATAGATCAAGAGGTAATGGCAGAAAATCAAATCAAAGAGATTGATCTGGTTGTAGTTAATTTATATCCGTTTATAGAAACTATTGCCAAAGAAGATACAACCCTTGAAATTGCCATAGAAAATATAGATATAGGTGGTCCGAGTATGGTTAGGTCCGCTGCAAAAAATAATTTATTCGTAGGAGTAGTTGTAGAACCTGGTGACTATAAAAGTGTCCTCGAAGAAATTTCTAAAAATGAAGGAGCAATTTCTTTAGAAACTAGGAGAAAGCTAGCTGCTAAAGCATTCAGCCATACCGCAAATTATGATTCAGCCATTTCAAACTACCTCAATCAACAAGAAGAAACGAAACCTAAATTTATATTTGGAAAATATGAACTCAAACAAGAGCTAAGGTATGGTGAGAATCCTCATCAATCAGCAGCATTCTATGTTAATACTAGTGAACTTAATGAGGACAATATTTCATCAGCTATACAGCTCCAAGGGAAAGAACTTTCTTACAATAATATTGCTGATACGGATGCGGCTTATGAATGCGTAAAAACTTTCTTAGAACCAGCATGCGTTATAGTTAAACATGCAAATCCGTGTGGTATAGCTCTTGGATCTTCGATTTTAGAAGCCTATGAAAAAGCTTTTGCTTCGGATGAAACTTCTGCGTTTGGAGGAATAATCGCTTTTAATAGGCCTTTGGATGAAGCAACTGCAAGTAAAATAATTGCAAATCAATTTGTGGAAGTGATCATCGCGCCCGGAATTACAGAAGACACCCAAAAGATCTTGTCAGGCAAAGAAAATATCAGGGTATTAGATACTGAGGTTCTAGGAGAACAGAATAATAACCCCAAGCTTTTGAGTGTTGCTGGCGGATTACTGTTACAAGATAGCGATATAGCAACGCTTTCTGATCAAGATATTAAGATAGTCACGGAAAGAGAACCCAGCGAAGACGAAATACAAAATTGTTTATTTGCATGGAAAGTTTGTAAATTTGTTAAATCTAATGCCATTGTTTATACCAAAGATAATCAAACTATCGGTATCGGAGCTGGACAAATGAGTAGAATAGATAGTGCACAAATAGCAGCTTCTAAGGCATTAGAAAGAGGCT
>Ga0163109_10004601_pt1 | contig 10454 bp, 8 predicted proteins | sample CRUFie1St13metaG_FD_108704 | JGI IMG/M metagenome (GOLD analysis project Ga0163109, IMG submission 108704) | Marine microbial communities from the Costa Rica Dome - CRUD Field 142mm St13 metaG | ecosystem: Environmental > Aquatic > Marine > Oceanic > Photic zone | place: Costa Rica: the Eastern... | reverse complement strand
GATAAATTTTTTGGCCGTTCTGAGTATATGACTTCAGTTATATTTAATAGTAATGATGAAGATGTGGGAAAAATTGTCAAAGTAAAAATTATCAAAAGTAACCAAAATACACTCTTTGGTGAGAAAGTTAATAAATCAAGATTGAAAGTTGCATAGATTTGAGCAATTTAATTAAAAAAAAAATGCAAACCTCCTTAAAATTTGTTTATTCAGAAAATAACTCATTGAGTGTAATATTTCATGATAATAACTTATTGATGGGTGTAGTTGGAGAATTTAACAAAAATTTAAAAGAATTAGAAAAAATTACTGGTGCGAATTTATATTCAAGAGGGAATTCAATATTAATAAAGTCTACAATTGAAAAAAATGAAATTATTAAAAATGCTATTCAATTTTTAGTGGATCAATTCATAAATAATGGCACAATAGAGAATAAAGATATTTTATCTTCAATAGATAAGTTCATGATAAATGAAAAAGTAAAAAATACTAACGTAACAGATATAATTAAGACCCCAAAAAAATCTATCATTCCAAGGTCTGAAAAACAAAAAGAATATGTAAGAGCTTTAAGAGAAAGTGAAATAATTATTTCCGCAGGTCCAGCAGGAACAGGTAAAACATTTTTAGCTGTTGCGATCGGATTAACAATGCTTTTAGAAAAAAAAATAGAGAGAATCATTTTGTCTAGACCAGCTGTTGAGGCAGGCGAGAGACTAGGTTTTTTACCAGGTGACATGAAAGAGAAGGTTGATCCATATTTAAGACCTTTATACGACTCACTTTATGATTTGTTTCATTTTGAAAAGATTCAGAGGATGATAGAAATAGGAGATATTGAAATAGCTCCATTAGCATTTATGAGAGGACGAACTTTAAAAAATTCATTTGCTATTTTAGATGAAGCTCAAAATGCTACTGATACTCAAATAAAGATGTTCTTAACAAGAATTGGCGAAAATTCTAAAATTGTAGTTAATGGAGATCCATCTCAAATAGATTTACCAAATAAACAATTATCAGGATTAGATAGAGCAAAAAAATTACTCTCTCATCTAAATGAGATATCAGTTGTGGATTTTGATCATTCCGATGTAGTAAGACATCCATTAGTATCTAAAATTGTAAAAGCATATTCTAACAATAATGATAAGAGTTAATGTTTTTTCTGAAGAAAAACTTTGGAATAAAAAAATTCAAAAAAAAGAAATTTTCTTTAATAGAATTTGCAAATTTTTTCCAAAAAAGTTTCAATTTAAAGACAAGAAAATTTATTTAACTTTATTACTATCCAATAATAAGAATATTAAAAAGCTGAATAAAAAGTTTAAAAATAAAAATAAACATACAGATATTTTGTCTTTTCCATTTCAAGAAAAACTTAAAAAAACAAAAGAAATTTATCTAGGGGATATTATAATTAGTTTTAATTATATGAATAAACCAAGAAACTTGAATAATAAAAATTTTAAAGAAAAAGTAATAAAAATATTTATTCATGGTTTTTTACATTTATTGGGTTTTAAGCATTTTAAATCAAACGATTATAAGATAATGCACAATGAAGAAGAAAAAATTTTCAAATCTGTTAAAAAATTTATAAATTAAATTGAAAAAAAAATTATTACTAAATGCATTATTGTTATTTCTATTAGGAGTATTTAGTTCTTTTAGTCTTCCTCCGTTTAATTTTTTTCTAATTAATTTTTTTACATTTAGCATTTTTTTTGTTTTTTTATTCAAAAAATTAAACACTAAATCAGATAAAAAAATCTATTTCTTTTATGGTTGGTCTTTTGGTTTTGGATATTTTTTAACTAATATTTATTGGATTTCTATATCTTTAACATTTGATAGGGATTTTAGTTATTTAATCCCAATGTCAATAATCCTTATACCTGCATTTTTAGCATTATTTTATGGTTTGATTACTTTAATCTTTCATTTATTCAATTTAAGAAATTTATTAAGTGCCTTTTTTTTATTTTCTTTATTATTTGGATCTATTGAGTTTATTAGAGGTAATATTTTTACAGGATTTCCTTGGAATTTTATAATTTATAGCCTTTCAGATAAACTTAATTTTATAAGCATAATATCTGTTATTGGAACATACTCTCTGAATCTTATTGTAATAAGTTTGTTTTCAGCACCAGCGATTTATATTTTAAGAAAATCAAAAATAGATATTTTAGTACTTATAATTTTTATATTTATTCCAATATTATTCATTAATTACGGTAATTATTATAAGCAAAAATTTTTGAATAATGAAATTATAGATAATCCTTATATTATTAGAGTAATAGGATCCAATATAAGCTTAGATAGATTTTATAGCAATGTTCAAACTGAGAATGTAATTAATGAATTAATAAAATTAAGTGCTCCCAATAAAACAAAAAAAATATTTTTTTTATGGCCCGAAGGAATAATACCAGATACTTATCAAGATGAGTTAAATTTATATAGCTACACATTTAAAGAAAACTTTAATAAAAATCATCTAATTGGCCTAGGTATAACTAAAAGATTATTGAGTGAAAGTGGCGAAATATATTTTAACTCTTTTTCAGTATTTGATTTTAAATTAAATTTGATCGAAGATTATAATAAAATCAACCTTGTACCTTTTGGAGAATTCTTACCTTATGAAAATATTCTTAATAAGATCGGATTAAAAACAATTACCAACAATTTTGGATCTTTTACAAAAGGACAAACTAGAAAGATTATAGATATTGAAAACAAAAATAAAAAATTGAAAATTTTACCTCTTATTTGTTATGAGATGATTTATAGTGGAAATTTATCAAAAAATTTTGATTTCGATTTAATATTTAATATTTCAGAGGATGGTTGGTTTGGAAAATCTATAGGCCCCAAACAACATTTTGTTCATAGTGTTTATAGAGCTTTAGAGTCTGGTAAATATGTTATAAGGTCAGCTAATAATGGTATATCTGCTATCATTAATCCACTCGGACAAATAGAGAAAAAAATAGATTTTGGAAAAGAGGGCTTTATTGATTTTGATAGTAGAAGAGTTCAATATCCAACATTATTTTCTTTATATGGAAATAAAATATTTAGTTTATTGATTTTGTTGTATATTTTTTTAATTTTTTCATTTAATAGGTTCAAAAATGAGTAATTTAAAAAATTTTCTTTTTACCAGTGAGTCAGTTTCCGAAGGACATCCAGATAAAGTTTCAGATAGAATATCTGACATGGTTGTAGATACATACTTGTCAAATGATCCTTATTCAAGAGTTGCTTGTGAAACACTTACAACTACAAACAAAGTAGTCCTTGCTGGTGAAGTAAGAGGACCAGAAATTAAAAAAGATGATTTAATTAAAAAAGTTAGAGAATGCATAAAAGATATTGGATACGATCAAGAAGGTTTTACATGGAAAGAGGCCACTAAAATAGAAAGTTATCTTCATTCCCAATCAGCTGACATTGCAATGGGTGTTGACTCAAAAGGAAACAAGGATGAAGGTGCAGGAGATCAAGGCATAATGTTTGGTTATGCATGTGACGAAACTGATGTTCTAATGCCTGCTCCAATTCACTTTTCTCATAAAATTTTGAGATTAATGGCAGAAGATAGAAAATCAGGAAAGTTGAAAAATATTGAGCCAGACTCTAAAAGTCAGGTTACCTTTGAATATGAAAATGGAAAACCATCGAAAGTTAAGTCAGTAGTTATATCTTCACAACATTCAGCTGATGTGAAACAGGAACAAGTAAGAGAGTTGTTAAGACCATATATGATAAATTCGATACCAAAAAAATTTTTGGATGGTTTTGATGAGAGCGAATTTTATGTTAATCCCACAGGAAACTTTGTAATTGGTGGACCAGATGGAGACTGTGGTCTTACTGGAAGAAAAATTATTGTTGATACTTATGGAGGCGCAGCCCCACATGGTGGGGGTGCTTTTTCAGGAAAAGATCCAACCAAGGTAGATAGATCAGCAGCTTATGCTGCAAGATACATTGCAAAAAATGTGGTTGCTTCAAAAATTTCTAATAAGTGTTTAATACAACTTGCTTATGCAATTGGGGTATCAAAACCATTATCTATTTATGTAAATCTTTTTGATAATGACATTGATAAAAATAAATTTGTAGAAGAAAAGATAAAGGAAAATTTTGATTTAAGCCCTAGAGGAATCAGAGAAATGTTGGAATTGAATAGACCAATTTATGAAAAAACTTCCGCATATGGTCATTTTGGCAGAATTCCCGATAAAGATGGAGCATTTTCTTGGGAAAAGACTAACAAATCAGATATTTTTTCAAAATAGTTTTTATTGAATAATTAAAAAACTTTAATATATTGCCACTACATTGTTGAATTATCAAAATGGGCTTTGGCCCATTTTTTTTTGGAGCAAACAAATATGTTAAATAAAAGAGCTGACAAATTAGAATTGTTAAGAATAGCAGAAGCTGTGGCTATTGAAAAATCTATAGATAAAGAATTAATAATCAATTCAATGGAAACAGGAATTGCTAAAGCTGCAAAGTCCAAATTTGGTCAGGACAATGAAATTAAAGTTATTATAAATAGAGATAATGGCGATATTGAACTTTTCAGAAAGTTGATAATCGTCGAAAATCCTGAAAATACAAATGCAGAAATAACACTAGAAAATGCTGTAAAATTAAATTCTTCAAACAGAGAAAAAAAAATTGGTGATGAAATTTTACAACCATTACCTTCATTTGATTTTGGAAGAATTGCAGCACAAACGGCTAAACAAGTAATTAATTTTAATGTAAGAGAGGCTGAAAGAGAGAGACAATTTAACGATTTTATTGATAAAAAAGACACGATTCTTAGTGGCATTGTGAAAAGATTAGAATTTGGGAATGTAATTGTCGATTTGGGAAGAACTGAAGCTATTATACAAAAAAATGAATTAATTCCTAGAGAAAATATAAAAGCTGGGGATAGGATAAAAGCTTATTGTTATGATGTCAGAAGAGAAACAAGAGGACAACAGATATTTCTTTCAAGGGCACACCCAAAGTTTATGGAAAAACTTTTTGTTCAGGAAGTTCCAGAAATATATGATGGTTTAATTGAAATAAAATCTTCTTCAAGAGACCCTGGTAGTAGAGCAAAAATTTGTGTTAGGGCTGTAGATACATCTTTAGATCCAGTTGGTGCATGTGTTGGGATGAGAGGATCAAGAGTTCAAGCTGTAGTAAACGAGTTACAAGGAGAAAAAATTGATATTGTTAATTGGTCTGAGGACCCTGCTATTTTAGTTTCAAATGCATTGTCGCCAGCAGAAGTTCAAAGAGTAAATGTTGATACTGAAAGAAAAAAATTAGATGTGATTTTAACAGAAGAAAATTTAAGTAAAGCTATTGGTCGTAGAGGTCAAAATGTTAGATTAGCTACAAAACTTTTAAATTACGAAATAAATATAATGACAGATCAGGAGGACTCAGAGAGAAGACAATTAGAATTTAAGGAAAAAACAGATAATTTTGTTAAAAACCTAGAGCTAGATGAAACACTTGGTCAATTATTGGTCGCTGAAGGTTTTTCAACCATAGATGATATTAAAGACAGCTCTACAGAAAATCTCTCTAAGATTGAGGGTATAGAGGAAGAAACAGCTAAAGCATTAATAGAGAGAGCTAAGGAATTTTATCAAAAGGATCAAGAGGATATTTCTCAAAGAATAAAAGATTTAGGATTAGAGGACTCTTTAATAAATCTTAAAGGATTAACTCCAGGGATGCTGGTTACCTTAGGTGAACAAAAAATCTTAAAACTTGAAGACTTTGCAGATCTCGCATCTGATGAACTTACTGGAGGTTTTGATATTGTGAAAGGTGAAAGAATTAAGATTCAAGGTTATTTGGAAGATTTTGCATTATCCAAGAATGAAGCAGATGAGCTAATAATGTCTGCCAGAAATATAGTTTATAAAGATTGAGGTATGAAAAATGGAGAAAAAAAAAACAAAACTTACTATTTCAGGATCCTCAAAAAAACCAACTAAAAATTTTCAGGGCTCAAAAACTTTAGGAAAGAAAACTGTAATAATTGAAAAAAATTACAGTAAATCCTCAAAAAAGGGAAATTTTGATAGATCTTCACAATTTAAACAATCTCAATCAGGTTTTAAAAGAGGCATATCTCCAAAAGTAAATTTTCTTCCAAAAACAGGACAAGTTTTGAGCGATTTTGAGAGACGAAAGCTTGCAGAACAAAGAGCGACTAAAAGATTAAAAGGAGATACAGAAAATAGAGAAAAAAAAACAAAAACAGGTTCTAAAAAAAGAGAAGTTAAATTGACTGTCTCAAGAGCACTAAGTGATGAAATTGAAACAAGACAAAGAAGTTTAGCTTCAGTAAAAAGAGCAAGACAAAAAGAATTAAAAAGTTCTAGTAAAGAAGAAGGAAATGTAACACCAAAAAATATTAAGAGGGATATTAATATTCCTGAAGCAATAACTGTTCGAGAACTTGCTAATAGAATGGCAGAACAATCTAGTAATGTTATTAAGTTTTTATTTGGAATGGGTGTTACTGTTACAATAAACCAAACACTAGCAGCTGACACAGCAGAATATTTAGTTAAGGAATTTGGACATAATCCAATTAGAGAAAAAAAAGCTGATGAAATAATTCAAAAAATTAAAGATTCTAGAACGGAAAATTTACAAAATAGACCACCAATTATAACGGTAATGGGACATGTGGATCATGGAAAAACGTCAGTGCTTGATGTTTTAAGGAGTGCGAATGTAGTTTCAGGTGAATTTGGTGGAATCACACAGCATATAGGAGCTTATCAAATAGAGAGTAAGTCTAACAAACTAACATTTATTGATACACCAGGTCATGCTGCATTTACAGAAATGAGAGCTAGAGGTTCAAAGTTAACTGATATAGTTGTTTTAGTTGTTGCTGCAGATGACGGTGTTAAGCCTCAAACAATAGAATCAATTAAGCATGCGAAAGCTGCAAAAGTTCCTATAGTTGTTGCAATAAATAAATGTGATTTACCAGAGGCAGATCCACAAAAGATTAAAAATCAATTATTAGAACATGAATTAATTGCTGAAGAGTTGTCCGGTGATACTTTGATGGTTGAAATATCTGCTAAGACCAAATTAAATTTAGACAAGTTGATAGACAATATTATTTTACAAGCTGAAATTTTAGATCTAAAAACAGACTTTGAGTCTAAAGCAGCAGGTGTGGTATTAGAGTCTAAAATAGATATTGGAAGAGGTCCAGTTGCTAACATAATAATTACTTCAGGCACTTTGAAAAAAGGAGATTTTTTTGTAAGTGGATTAAAATGGGGAAAAGTAAGAGCTATAATTAATGATAAAGGTAAAGCCGTTAGCGAGGCAACTCCATCAACACCTGTAGAAATTTTGGGTATAAATGGTGCTGCAAAATCTGGTGATGATTTCATAGTTTTAGATAGTGAAAAAGAGGCAAAAACTTTAGGAGAAAGTAGAGCTCAAGAAATAAAAGAGAGCAAGAATCCATTATCGTTTGCAACACAAGAATCTGCATTTAATGACAAGTCTTCAAAAGAATTGAATTTAATAATTAAATCAGACGTTCATGGATCATCTGAGGCTATTAAAAATGCAATTAGTCAGATCAAAAATGACGAAGTAAAACCAAAAATTATATTAGCAGATATAGGAATGGTTACAGAAACAGATGTTACACTAGCAAAAGCTTCAAGTGCAGTTTTAATAGCATTTAATGTTAAGCCTAGTAAGGAAGCAAAAAAACTTGCTGAAAATGAGAGAATAAAAATATCATCTTATAATATTATCTATGAGGTGTTAGATTACGTTAAAAGTAAAATGTCAGGTTTGCTCACGCCTGATATTCAAGAAACAATCACTGGTACAGCTCAAATCTTAGAAATATTTAAAGTTTCTGGTGCTGGAAAAGTTGCTGGTTCCAAAGTAACTGATGGTGAAATCTCTAGTACATCTAGTGTTAGGATTATAAGGGATGGAAGTATTATTTTTACGGGAAAAATTGGGACTATTTTTAGAGAAAAGAACCAAGTAAAACAAGTCAACAATGGCCAAGAGTGTGGAATTACGTTAAAAGATTATATGGATTTTCAAAAAAATGACACGATTGAAGCATTTAATGTAACATCTAAAGAAAGATCTATATAAATGACTGATAGAATAGGTAAACCAGTTTCGCAAAGGCAACTTAGGGTTGGTGAGATGATTAAACAATCTTTAAGTATGATTTTTATAAGAAACGAGGCTAAATTACCAAATTTAGAAACTAACACTATTACGGTAACAGAAGTAAAAATGAGTCAAGACTTAAAAATTGCTAAAGCATATGTTTTACCACTTGGTGGAAAAAATGCGGATGAAGTTATTGAAAAATTAAAAGAATATTCTTTTATGATTAGAAAAATTCTTTCACAAAAGGTAGTGGTAAAATTTCTTCCGAAAATTCTTTTTAGAAAAGATGAATCATTTGAATATGCAGAAAAAATAGAGAACTTAATAAAACAAACAAATAAATAGGAAAAAATATGAATAAAAGAATAAAAGAGTTGGCAATTCACGAGAAGGATACTGGATCTTCAGAGATACAGATAGCTTTGCTGACTGATAAAATTGAAACGCTTTCAACCCATATTAAAAAATTCAAAAAGGATAAACATTCTTCAGTTGGATTATTGAAAGCAGTCAATAAAAGAAAAAAATTGTTAGATTATCTTAAAAAAAATAAGATGGATTCTTACAAAAATGTACTGTCGAAATTGAATTTGAGAAAATAAAAATCAAGTTAGATGGAACGGATGGAACGAAACGAACGAAAAGAAATGGAAATGAAATGTTTAAAGTATATAAGAAGGAAATTGAAGTAGCAGGAAAAAAGATAAGTTTAGAAACAGGAAAAGTAGCAAGACAGGCAGACGGCGCAATAATCGCAACATGCGGTGAGACAGTTGTTTTAGCAACAGTGGTTGGGGCAAAAAAAGTAAACCCCGATGTTGATTACTTTCCATTATCTGTAAATTACCAAGAAAAATACTATGCAGCTGGAAAAATTCCAGGGGGTTATTTTAAAAGAGAGGCAAGACCAACTGAAAGTGAAACACTAATCTCAAGATTAATTGATAGACCAATTAGACCATTGTTTCCTGATGAATTTAAAAATGAAGTTCAGTTGTTACCGACTGTAATTTCTTACGATAAAGAAAATGAGGCTGATATTTTATCAATTATAGCTTCATCAGCAGCACTAGCTATATCAGGAATGCCATTTTTAAGCCCTGTTGGAGCTTCTAGAGTTGGTTATATCGATGGAAAATACATTTTAAATCCATCAAAAGCCGACCTGGAAAAATCAAAATTAGATTTAGTTGTGGCAGGCACAAAAGATGCAGTACTTATGGTTGAGTCTGAAGCAAGTGGTTTAACTGAAGAAGAAATGCTGAATGCAGTTAAGTTTGGCCATGAAGGTTTTGTTCCTGTTATTCAGATGATAGAGGAACTTGCAAAAGAGTGTGGAAAACCTGAATGGACTGTTGAAAAGAAAGATCTTTCAGAAATTAAGAAAAAACTTGAAAAAACTTTTACAGAAGACCTTAAAAAAGCTTTTGCAACAAGAGATAAGCAAGATAGATCAAATCAAATATCAGAAATTACTGACAAAGCTAAAAAACTTTATGAAGATAATGAGGATTATACTGATTTAGACGTGAATTCAGAACTTAAAAATTTAGAAAAATCTATAGTTAGAACAGATATCTTAAAGAATAAAAATAGGATTGATGGAAGAGGATTATCTGATGTAAGGCCTATTTCTTGTGAAGTTGGTATTTTACCGAGAGTTCATGGTTCTGCTTTATTTACAAGGGGAGAAACACAAGCAATTGTAACTGCTACTTTAGGTACATCGGATGATGAGCAAAGAATTGAAAGTTTAGATGGGTTACAAAGAGAAAGATTTATGCTTCATTACAACTTTCCACCATTTTCAGTTGGAGAAACAGGAAGAATTGGAACTGGAAGAAGAGAAATAGGACATGGTAAATTAGCATGGAGAGCAATTCATTCTTCGTTACCATCTAAAGAAGCATTTCCATATACTTTTAGAGTAGTATCAGAGATTACAGAGTCTAATGGTTCGTCCTCAATGGCCACTGTTTGTGGAACATCTTTAGCATTAATGGATGCTGGTGTGCCAATTAAAGAACCAGTCGCAGGTATTGCAATGGGATTAATTAAAGAAGGAAATGATTTTAGTGTCTTGTCAGATATATTGGGTGACGAAGATCACTTAGGTGATATGGATTTTAAAGTTGCTGGAACTAAAGATGGAATAACTTCGCTTCAAATGGATATTAAAATTACTGGTATAACATTTGAGATCATGGAACAGGCATTAAGCCAAGCTAAAGATG
>Ga0163109_10004600_pt1 | contig 10456 bp, 10 predicted proteins | sample CRUFie1St13metaG_FD_108704 | JGI IMG/M metagenome (GOLD analysis project Ga0163109, IMG submission 108704) | Marine microbial communities from the Costa Rica Dome - CRUD Field 142mm St13 metaG | ecosystem: Environmental > Aquatic > Marine > Oceanic > Photic zone | place: Costa Rica: the Eastern... | reverse complement strand
TTGTTGAGACTTATGCCGACTGTAACATGTCGGTTTTTTTTGCCTTGTTATTCGAATTCCGTGCCCGGTGATGCCAGAGAATACTATAAGGCTCCGAAGGTGAGTTCAAGCAGTTTCGCGGGCACCACGAGGCAGAACCTTGCGCCGCTGAGGCGGCGAAAGCTGAATTCAGACTGACGGGATAACGTGCCTAAATTGCGCACACACCAACTAACTTTGTAAGCCGCCAATGCGCGGCCAAAGACTTCGTTCGTCACATTTTGCGGCGGTGTCATCCAATCGCGCTGCATGTGCTCGAAGCTCTTCCACCGACGCCCTGATAACACGGGGTGGCGTTCTTGCCGGATCAAGCTTACGGGGTTTACTGAAGTTAGATGCTGCCTCGGACGACTCTTCCCGTAACGCTAAACTGGATTGCCCACTGGTCATTACAAGATACACATCGGCCAGAATTTCTGCATCCAGAAGCGCGCCATGCAAGTCCCGCTGCGTGTTATCGACACCGTAACGTTTGCACAGCGCATCGAGGTTATTTCGCTGCCCTGGATGCTTTTCCCTGGCGAGAACAAGGGTATCCAGCACAGTACAAACGCTATTCATAGACTGACTCGAAGGCAAGAGAGTCAGTTCACTGTCTAAAAACCCGATATCAAAAGGGGCATTGTGAATAATCAACTCGGCACCCGCCACAAATTCAAGAAATTCATCCTCAATTTCTTTAAAACGGGGTTTATCGGATAAAAACTGCCGGGTCAGCCCGTGTACCTCTGTAGCTGCCTCATCGATGTCGCGGTCGGGGTTCAGGTAGCGATGAAAATTTCTGCCGGTCAGCCGCCGGTTATCTATCTCTACACAGCCGATTTCGATAATCCGATGGCCCTGTTTCGGATCGAGACCAGTGGTTTCTGTGTCTAATACAATCTGTCGCATGTCTAGTACATTGTTCCTCTTTCCTTACTTATCAAACCGACCAGCGGCAACCGCCGCGCTAACACCCTCCAGACTCCGTCGAAATTAATTCATCGATTCCTCGATTAGCAAGTTGATCGGCTATTTCGTTCTCCAGGTGCCCACTGTGCCCCTTTACCCATTGCCAACTGACCTCATGCTGAGACGCCAGGGTGTCGAGTCGACGCCAGAGTTCTGCGTTGAGCACCGGTTTTTTACTGGCAGTTTTCCAGTTCCGCTTTTTCCAATTCGGCATCCATTCCGTAATGCCCGACAGGACATACTTGGAATCTGTGGTGATGACGACACGACAGGATTTCTTTAATGCCTCAAGCCCCATGATTACAGCCATCAATTCCATCTGGTTATTAGTCGTGAAGGCCTCGCCGCCATAGAGTTCTTTCTCGGCCTCGCCGAAACGGAGAAGTACCCCCCAGCCGCCTTTGCCAGGATTACCCCGGCAAGCGCCATCGGTAAACATCTCAACTGCCTCCGTCACCGCTAACCGCCCCCTCAGTGAATAGTCACACGGATATTTTCAGCGGCAGGCACTCCCAATGAGCCTGATCGCAAGGTTCGCCAGCGTGGCACAATCGGTGTGATTGGCACAATCTGCTTCACGCATTGCATCACGTAAACACCGCCGAATGGCAACTGCGTTCTGGCTCCGAATCGTTCAATCCGGCTGGCGTGGGTGAGAATTTTGGTAAGCTTAGCCGGAGGAGAATACAAACCAAGCTCAGTAGATTTCAGCTGCAGATTCAGCAGTTGAAGCCAGTCAGCCAGGCGGCCTCTCGAGATAAACTTGCCGCACCAGGGAACATGATTACGTCTTCGGAGCAACTTGGCCAGGCCCCAGAGACTGGATGGGTTAAACCCTATGATCAGCATGTGACCACCTGGCCTTAACACCCGGGTCGCTTCTCTGAGCAAGCGATGAGTCTGCTCAGTGAAATCTAACGCATGATGCAGCACCACCACATCGACACTGTCACTGGCCACAGGCAATTCTTCGCTGAGCGCAACCGGATGCGCACTCCCTGCACGCCAGGCAGGCCTGAACATGAATTTATGCCCTACCGGGCTGTTTTCAATGAGAGAAAACTCCTCATGACAGCCAATCTGGAGAATGTGATAGCCAAACAGCCTGCTTATCAGTTGATCAGTGATGGCTTTTTCAGCGGCCCATACAGATTGCCCAAGTGGCGAGCGAAACCAGTCGCCGATTCGATCAGTGAGATAATCCGCATCGTGATAGCCATGTCTGAGACGACGTCGCGTTTCATACTTGGAGAAAATTTTCATAGACGAAACTACCCAAAGACCTGACGATTCTATCTCGGAGAAGCACCCAGCACCAGTATAATCATATGATCCTAAATCTATGATATTGATAAGTATTTAGGTAGAATTGGGGAATAACCAATCAGGAATCGCCAACCTCATGTTCAACTCGATTCATCCCATACCCGCCTTTCTGGACAACTACATATGGGCCATAACCAATCAGCAGAACACCGAACTGGCTGTTGTTGACCCCGGTGATCCGGCGCCTGTCATTCAATATGCCGAGCAATATGGACTTACGCTCAGCCATATCCTGATTACACATCATCATAAAGACCACACCGGAGGCCTGCCGGAACTGCAGCGATATAGCCAGCCCAGAGTGATCGGGCCCCGTTCCAGCCGGATTCAGGGGATCACTGAACACGTCACTGATGCAGACACGTTCGAACTTTTCGGGGTTGAATTGACGGTAATTGAAGTACCAGGACACACTCTGGATCATATCGCTTTCGCTGCAGTGAACTGCGCCAGGCCCTTGGTGTTCTGCGGTGACACGCTCTTCGCCGGAGGTTGTGGCCGTCTCTTTGAAGGACACCCCCAGATGATGAGCGAGTCGCTGAAAAAGCTGTCGAGCCTGCAAGGAGACACCGAGGTTTACTGCACCCACGAATATACGCTGGCGAATCTAGCCTTCGCTACAGCAGCTGATCCAGACAACGAGAAGCTCCGGGCGCGCCTGGCAGTTGAACAGAAAAAGCGCGAACTCGGACGGCCTACCTTGCCCTCTACGATTCAATTAGAACAGGAGACAAACCCCTTCTTACGTTGCGAAAATGCTGACATTATCAAAGTGCTTCGGCAAAGATCAGCAACGTCACTCGAAACACCGGTCGGGGTATTTGGTGCACTTCGCAGCTGGAAAGACAATTTCTGATTTGTGCCGCGCCTCAGATTCATAAATAGCATGTTAAAGACAGCTCGATTGCGAGTCCCAGCGAGCTGGTGTTTCTGCTTGTTTCTAGCGTCGTGCCAGGTCAATCAGACTCAAGAGGACAACGCTGATCAAGCAACCCAGCGTTTGCCCGTCAAATCGGCTGAAACTGCGCCCAAATTTCAAGCCGCTCCCCACAGCGAATTCACTTCGGAGCATGCAATCCCCTATCTCAGCCTCTGGGAGCGAATCAGGGCCTCTCTTTCACTTCAGTCGGCGTATTCTCAGCCTCGTGTGGTAGAGCAAACAGCACGTTACGCTGGCAATCAGGAATACTTCAATCTGATAGCTGAGCGCGCCACCCCATTTCTCCATGGGATCGTTAGCGAAGTAGAAAGTCGCGGCCTTCCCATGGAAATAGCGCTTTTACCCTTCGTCGAGAGCGCATTTACCTCTGATGCACGGTCTCGCGAAGGTGCAGTAGGACTCTGGCAATTTATGCCTGGCACCGCCCGCGCATATGGCCTGCAACAAGATTGGTGGTATGACGGTAGGCGTGACCCTAGAGCCTCAACTACGGCAGCGCTAGACTACCTACAATCCCTCAGCAACGAGTTCGATCAGGACTGGCTTATTGCGTTAGCGGCTTACAACACCGGCAGCAGAAACATTAGACGCGCTCTGCGGCGAGAGGGTGTCCAAATCGAAGAAGCCGACTTTTGGCAACTGCCCCTCAATGCAGAAACAAGCGCGCATGTACCGCGCCTGCTTGCACTGGCCAGTGTGATAGCCAAGCCGGAAGCTTTCTCCATAGAACTCGCGGAATTGCCTGACGCGGAGCCGCTCTCCTACGTCGATATAGGCCGCCAGATTGAACTAGAGCAGGTCGCGTCTCTGGCTGACCTCGATTTAGGGTGCGTTCAAACACTGAATCCGGGTTATCTGAGATGGGCTACGCATCCGGAATTTCCGCAGCAGATCGCAGTCCCCAGGGAGCGACGGGTGCTTCTAGAAATAGGCCTGGCCGAGCTTGAACCCAGTCGCTTCGTCACCTGGGAGTATTACTCAATTCAATCAGGGGATACCCTGAGCGAAATTGCGGAACTTCTTAGCACATCCACCGAAACACTTCGAGTCATCAACAATATCCAGGGGTCCAGAATAATTGCAGGCCAGTCCTTACTGATACCCCGGGGAAGCACCTTGCCCACTCTCGCAGAACTCAGAAATCGACGCCCTTTTTATGAGCGCAGAAAACAACCGGACATTCCGGAATTTTACACAGTCCGTCGCGGGGATAATTTGTGGAGCATTGCGCGTCGGTTCGACCTGCGTTCTGCTGACATTGCTGCAAACAACAACCTTGGGCTGGATTCGCTGCTGCAGCCCGGTCAGACGCTGGACTTGCAGTTCGCTCGAAACTCGACAGCAAATCGCCCGTTGACAGTACCAAGTTCCGATTTCGATCGGGTCCTGGAGACCCCCTGAGCCAGATCACGCACCGCTTCAAACTGGATACGGCAGACTTACTTCGTTGGAATGGGCTGACGAATAATGATCTAATCAACGCGAGTCAAAAACTCATCATCTCACCGCGATAAGGACTGTTACGCCGCTATGACCGATCCCATATCTTCTTCTGGCGATGACACAGCTTTCTTCGGCCACCCTACAGGCCTTTCTACGCTCTTCTATACCGAGATGTGGGAGCGAATGAGTTACTACGGAATGAGAGCACTGCTAGTGCTCTACATGACACTCAGCATTCAGGAAGGCGGCTTAGGAATTACTGTTGCGTCCGCGACCGCGATCTACGGCCTATATACAGGCGCTGTCTATTTTATGGGATTGCCCGGCGGATGGATCGCTGACCGCATGATCGGTAGTCAGAATGCCATCTGGTATGGCGGCATCATCATCATGTGCGGCCATCTGTTGCTGGCGATCCCACATAACAGCACGTTTTTTATCGGATTGATATTTGTCGTAACCGGCACCGGTCTTCTCAAGCCAAATATCGGCGCGCTGGTAGGCCAGCTATATCCGACAGGCGATGAGCGAAGAGATTCTGGATATACGCTGTACTACATGGGAATCAATATTGGATCCATCATCGGCTATCTGGTGTGCGGCTGGCTTCAGTTAAACGTCGGCTACCACTGGGCATTCGGAGCCGCAGCCATCGGCATGGGGGCAGGCCTCACACGGTTCCGTCTCTCGCTCGGCAAGTTACAAGGTCACGGCGCAAACCCGACCCTTAAACTCAGCTCGCCGGGCATGAGGAGAGCCCAGCTCGCGCTTGTGAGTGCCCTGGCGTTGACCGCGGGTCTGACGTATCTAATCATGAGCGGCAGTATGGACATCGACCCGGTTTCATTGGCTCAGTATGTCGCATTACTCATCACATTTGTTTTTCTCGGCTATTATGCGGCTATTTATCTGTTCGTTGATTTGACAGATGCTGAAAAAAAGTCGCTTGGCGCTTTGTTTCTGGTTTGTGTTGCTTCGACCTTTTTCTGGGCAGGCTTTGAGCAGGCCGGGTCTTCTCTGAATTTATTCGGGCGAGATTATACTGACCGCTTCATAGGCAACTTCGAAATACCAACAGCGTGGTTCCAATCCGCCAATTCCTTTTTTATTGTGCTGCTGTCGCCTTTTTTTGCCGCACTGTGGATCAACCTCACAAAGCGAATGATAAGCCCGTCCTATGGTCTCAAGTGTGCGGTTGGCCTAATTATTATGGCAGGTGGGTTTATCGTTATGTTCTTCGCAGCCCAGGTCGCAGCATCAGGATTGCAGGCTGCACCCTACTGGCTTGTAGCAACCTATTTCCTGCACACCGTAGGCGAACTTTGTCTGAGCCCTGTCGCACTCAGCGCAGTGAGCAAATTGTCCCCGAAACGTTTTTCCGGCCAGATGATGGGGGTATTTACGCTTACCTACTCAATCGGCAGCGTTGTAGCTGGTCTGGTCGCAGGAAATTTTGATCCGGAAAATATCCAGCAAATGCCAAATTTGTATCTGCAGATCTCGATGTTTACTATCGCGGCGGGTCTTGTAATTGCGTTGTGCACGATTGGCACAAGACACTGGGAGTTCCCTCTAGACAGAGCCGATGCTTAGGCCATGAGCCAATCAAACAGGCAAACCACTCTATCGTATTCCGAAGACATAAGCAGGCACATAATCGCGAAAATCATACTTCCGAAAAGGACTAATACATGGGCTTTCTAACAAACAAAAAAGTTCTCATTCTAGGGGTAGCCAGTAAGCTGTCTATCGCCTCGGGAATCGCAGCCGCCATGCGTCGAGAGGGGGCCGAACTGGCGTTCACTTATCAAAATGAAAAGCTTAGGGGTCGCGTTATTGGATTTGCGGAGCAATGGGGCTCTGGTCTTGTTTTTCCTTGCGATGTCACAGAAGACAGGCAGATTGAAGATCTGATGTCTGGAATATCTGATGTCTGGGATGGTCTTGATGGTATCGTCCACTGCCTCGCCTTTGCACCGGGCAGCGAACTCGACGGAAATTACGTAGATATTACGACACGGTCAGGGTTCTTGCTGGCACATGAAATCAGTTCCTACAGTTTTGTTGCCCTCGCAAAAGCCGGCAAAGAGCTCATGTCCGGACGACAGGGATCACTGCTCACACTGAGCTATCTCGGTGCCATGCGGAGCCTGCCAAACTATAATGTTATGGGCCTAGCAAAGGCCAGTCTAGAGGCCAATGTAAGATACATGGCAGCAAGCCTTGGCCCTGAGGGTACCCGTGTCAACGCCATTTCAGCTGGTCCAATAAGGACACTCGCCGCATCGGGTATAAAAAGTTTCCGGAAAATGCTCGACTACAACGCAAGGCAAACGCCGCTGCGTCGAAACGTGACCATTGATGAGGTCGGGAATGCAGCCGCGTTCTTGAGTTCTGATCTGGCGTCAGGTGTATCTGGTGAAATTTTGTACGTCGATGGTGGCTTCAACACCACCGCCATGGGTGATCTGGGTTCAGGCTAACGCGCTCTGATCTTGTACCTCTGCCTGTCTTGACCTTCCTTGCATCCGGTCATGCCTAGAATGTCTCTTCGAGCAAGGGTGCAGTGATATCTGAATTTTCCCTCAAGCTGTTCAAAAAGGATTGATAGTCACTGACACCGAGGTCAGATTCCAAAGAACCGACTAAACGCTCCCGATCGGGCTGCGGGATTGCACTCAATTCCCCGACATTAACCTTATCCAGCTCTACCAACACATAAGTGCCATTCGTCAGTCTGATGTTTGAAACTCTGGCAGAATCCTTAGGTGTCGGCATGGAGAATACATGCTCGAGTATTTCGCGATTAACAGTGAAAGCGTTTCGATCAACCCCCTCAGCCTCTATCCATTCCAGCTCATTTTCCTGCAAGAGACTGTTTATATCTTCGCCATTTTCTCTCGCAGTGAGCAGCCGCTCCCCAAGTACGGCAACAGCCTCTCGCTCTTTTTCCGTTCGCAAGATAACAGAAATCTCAGCTGCGACCTCTTCCAAAGGCAAAAGCGATGAATCGTTGAACTGCGCTAGTCGCAGCACCACTGCCTGATTGTCGCCGATCTCAATAACATCGCTGTTGTTGCCGTCAATAATAACTTCATCAGAAAAAGCAGAATCCAGCACTGCGGTATTTGCGAACAGGCCGGAACCCCCTGCTCGGGTCACCGAATCGGCGCTTTGAATCTCCAGCCCCAACTGTTCAGAGATAGTCAATAAATCTCCTGTCTCGAACGCCAAATTAGATAGGTCTTCTATCCGCTCCGCAAACAGCAAATCTACTTCTGCGCTCTTAAGCTCTCGTTCAATCCTGTCCCTCACCTCATTGAAAGGCTGATAAACGTTTTCAGCATCTTCAGTGAGCTTGAGCAAATGCACTCCAAATTCGGAAATTACTGGCTCAGATATCTCATTTAGTGACAGAGCTTCGAGGGCGTTCTCCAAGGGTTCTGGGAATGCTGTCCCGTCGGAAAAGCCGATGTCTCCGCCCTCTACTGCCGATACCGTATCAGACGACAATTCAAGCGCGAGAGCCGCAAAATCTTCACCATCCAATAAGCGTTGCCGTGTGACAGAAGCAAGCTCTAACGCTGACTCTTCAGACAAATCACTGCTCAGTTCAAAAAGAATATGAGAGGCACGTTTTTCCGAAGCCCCCTCAAAATCGGCCCGCTGGGCCTCGTACTGAGCGAGGACCTCTGACTCAGGAACCGCGATTTCTTCCGAAATCACATTCCTGTCAAGCACAACATATCTGAGGTCGACTGATTCCTCTTCAGTAAATTCAGCAGGATTTGACGCATAGTAATTTTGGATTTCTTCCTGTGTTATCGGTGTTCCTAGCGTACGTGTACCCAGCGTGACAGACACGTACCTGAAGTCACGTGTCTGCTGCATTAACGCAGCGATAGATTCAAGCTCAGCTTCAGTCACGAAATTAGAAGCGGAATAGGCGTTCGCCAATTGTCCAAGCAAAATGCTCTGGCCAAGGGCATCACGATAAAGAGCGATGCTATATCCCTGGCTAGCCATTGTTCGAACAGCCAGATCACTGTCGAAAATTCCATTGATCTGGAAATTGGGATTCTCAAGAATCGCCCGATCCACTCGATTCGGAGAGACAATCATGTCCGACCGTTCAACAGATTGTTTCATGACCGTCTCTTCAATCAGCTGATTGAGAGCGATTTGCTCAAGCAGCCCCTGATCAATATCCGCCCCGCCAAGGGATGCCAGCAGATTCTGCGTATTAACTTGCAACTGAGCTTCAGTAATTTCTTCGCCATTCACTTCAGCAACGGGAGGTGAGGCGATAAACCCTCCGATCAACCACTCAACGCCTGTCAGCGCAAAAATGGCAACAATAAATCCGATGATCACTTTAGCGATCGCGCCTTGGGAATTTTCACGAATATCTTGAAGCATAATTACCGCCAACTCGTCATACGTTTTAAAAAGTTGCCAGAGGATCCTGATCCATCACTGCGCGTTCAGTCCGAGCAGCATATTCCGTTGTAACAGCGATATTGATGAAACCTGTAGTTTCATGCCGCAAACTCAAATTACCGGATCTCCTGGACCAACTAAAAAGGCGCATCAAGGATGCGCCTCTAAAGTGCCCTTTGCGGCCTTAGCATTTGCTGGCGGCAGACCGCTGACCATTGTCCTTCGTACTAGGAATTCACAGAGTCTTTCAGCGCTTTACCCGCCTTGAAACTAGGAACTTTGGCGGCTTTGATTTCAATTGGGGCGCCCGTTTGAGGATTTCGACCAGTCCGTGCTGCCCGATCCTTTGTTGCGAACGTACCAAAGCCTACGAGAACGACAGGGTCACTTTTTTTCAAAGAGTCTGTAATGGTATCAAGCATGGCATCTATAGCCCGTCCTGCTGCTGCCTTAGGCAGGTCTGCGCTAGCGGCGACCGCATCTATCAGTTCTGATTTATTCACGTTATCCCCTTTTCTGAGTTGAAATTCTTCTTGAGCAAAATCTGACTTCTCTGTTCGTGGCGTGATGCTCAGTCCTTCTTTCACACCGACAGAGTTGTTACGTTTCACCCGATAAACCACCCGCTCGCGCGAGTCACGCGGCAGCGTTGAGTGGGCTGAGCTACAGCTTCTTGCCTACTGACTTTACTCGAAGTCAATTAAACCAAGCGGTTAAAAGCGGTGTCAACAAAAACACCCAGTATTAATGTGTATTTATAGGCTTTTCTTCGCCACTCTGGTCTGTCTCTTCGCCTGACGACTCGGCCTCAGGAATGGAGTCGGCATCAACAGCTGTGGGGCTCGGCTGATACTGTAGCGCATGCTCAAGGACTTCATCGATCCAGCGAACGGGCACAATCTGCAGGTCAGATTTGATATTGTCAGGAATATCCGTAAGGTCGCGCTCATTATCTGCCGGAATCAGGACAGTCTTGATGTTACCTCGATGTGCGGCGAGCAACTTTTCTTTTAACCCCCCTATTCGCAGCACCTGCCCTCGAAGGGTAATTTCGCCTGTCATCGCGACGTCTGACTTAACCGGAATGTCGGTCAGCACTGATACAAGAGCGGTACACATGCCGATTCCCGCGCTAGGTCCGTCCTTTGGGGTCGCCCCTTCCGGGACATGTATGTGGAGATCGAATTTTTCATGAAAATTGGCATCAAGGCCCAGCGCTTTTGCTCTGCTTCTCACCACTGTAAATGCCGCCTGAATCGACTCTTGCATGACATCCCCGAGCGAACCGGTTTTGATCGTCTTACCTTTACCCTCCAC
>Ga0163109_10004599_pt1 | contig 10457 bp, 12 predicted proteins | sample CRUFie1St13metaG_FD_108704 | JGI IMG/M metagenome (GOLD analysis project Ga0163109, IMG submission 108704) | Marine microbial communities from the Costa Rica Dome - CRUD Field 142mm St13 metaG | ecosystem: Environmental > Aquatic > Marine > Oceanic > Photic zone | place: Costa Rica: the Eastern... | reverse complement strand
TGTACCTCACGCAAGCATTCGTCATAACGTGTTTGCTCAGGGGTAATGCGCAACTCCTGCGCTAAGCCAATAAACAATGCCGTCAGAAATGCGCCAATCACAATCTTGTTGAGCAACAGTGTTGTTCCGTTTACGAGAAGCGGCCACAGTACTCATTGCATCACACGCTTTCAAATCTATTCGCTGATCCGCCTGCTCTCGTAGACACACTGGACGACGGCTTAGATTTTTTTCCGCGGTACTCGAGAGATAGTCGCAAAGACATACGACGAGAGTCACAGCGGAGCCACAGCGGTCACTGCAATCTCGTGCTTAGGGGCTAGCGCGCTAAAAAAACAAAGGGAGCGATTTGCCATGAAACTGCTGGCGGACGGACTCAGCGTTAGTTATGTTTGCATCGTCAGTTGAGGAGACGCAATCGCCGTCAGGGTTAACACTCTATGATCATGTCTTATCTGCTACGCAGAGTCCTGCCTTGGGTTGTCGAGGTGAGCCTTTGGCTGGCGGTCTTGGCAGGTGGTTTTGCTGGGTATGAGACCAACTATCTTGGTTCAGCAATCTTGTCTGGCTTACTCGGTGCTATCTTGGGTTTTTGTGCCGGCGTCGTGCCGCTCGGGATATTACAAACAATGATTCGTAATACTGTCTTGCTTGAATCAATGGTCAAAGAGGGATACGGGCGGCCAAGGCTAAGCTTACACAAAGGCCAAGTCGTCGAGATGCCCTATGTATCCTCAGAGGACCAGCTTTAAATCCGACTTAATCGCGCAGATGCCGTTGAGCGGCCAACTTATCCCAGGTTGACTTGACCTCTCCCGCATCTTTTACATACGGCATAACGAATATTTGTCCGTCGGCAGAAATCTTGAGGCTTCCATACCCAAACACACTGCCGACAAGAGACCTTCTCACCTCGAGATCATTGACGGTATCTGCAAAGAGGTCTTCTCTTGGAAAGAAAAAAGTGTTGCTTTGAACCACACGGTAGTTGGTGATAAACCGATCAGAGCTGCTGATAAATTCTAAGGTGGCGAAGCCTAAAGCCAGCAGTGGATAAACGACACAGCACAGAAAGACGACATCCGATTTGGCGCTGGCATTGTCGCTCCAAAGCAGAAACGCTATCGCAAACACGGCGATAAAGGCGGCCCTAGTAGCATGCTCCCAGAGACAACCGACCGGGCGTCCGAGGTTCAAGAATGTGTGCTCGCCGTCTTCGCCGTGTTCGCGGGGCGTAAACTCTCTGTCCTTCATAAGGGCTACTAGCCTTTTTCGTTCGTTTACGCTCTCAACCTTCGGCAGGGTATAAGGTAGCGCATAAAGTATGGCCAGCAAAGACGCGCCAACAAACATCGAGAGAACAACGCCGAGCGAGAGCGGCTCGTCGTCTACCGTCAGGGAAACAAAAGCATCGCTAGGCGCGTCAAGAGGTGCCACCGTCGGATCAATGGAAATTGCGACACTTCTCACACTGCTTATGTTTTCGTCAATTGACCGAACCAAAGCCTGCTCATAACGTTCAATGAATGCGATCGCATCTGTTGTCATGAGGTCAAGGCACATACCAAGATACAGCGCATCGCGAGCAAACTCCCAAGAACCCACGAAATCCGGGAGTCCCAGCCGGGCTCGGATGTGATTCACGACGATCAGTAGTTCAGTGCCGCTAGCCAGGGTAGCGTCGCCTAGCTGAGCACACCTCGTCTGAGCGAGGAAGCCCTGCCCATCGCGCGGCGCGCAGCCAGAAATGGAAACCATCACGGCCGAAAGAGCCAGACCCAAAATAATCAGGGTCTTACGAGTCCTCGGTCGACCCGAGTGCGAGTGGCAAAAGCGTGTTTTGTTATTTTGATTTAACACCAAGATATAGTGGTTCGCTGCTGTCGAGTCATCAAAATAGGGGGGGTAGTCATATAGATCAATAAAGTGTTTCACGAATTTTTCCCGTAAAAATGACCACTTGCAACGTTTTGTTGATTTGATAGGTGGGCAATGCGGTGCAAGTTCAGTGCTCAGTGTGACTAGGCCATGCAAGATCAATTACCAGCGCCATCCTGCGGCGATATCAAGCGAGCTAACGCTGTCACAAGCGATCTGACAAACCTCGCGTGACGTATCACCTCCGTGAGAGCTAAATCGAGGCTATGGGCATGGAATTTTGGTTTTGGACATTCGCGGCAGTGGCATGGGTTGCAATTAGCCTCGGCTTGACTCGCTCGCAACGACCACTTTTGCTGCTAGACCAAGCGCGCTCAAAGTGAGCGCCGCGACGAAGGCGTTGCGTTGACTTGGTTAATCGTTGGTTTTTGGGGCTGTGCGGCCATGTGGCTTATCGGGCTGGCCGGTGACGTAGGACTGGCACGCAACGCCGATGCCGCAGAGGGCCTACAGTGGCTGCCTCTGATCTGCGCCATACTCTCGTTTATTGGCATGTGTTACTTCGGCAACGCCACATCCATGTTTGGTTGGTAGAGAGTGAGCTTGCTTACCGCACTTCAGGGCGTACGTGAGGGAACACAGCAGAGTCGTAAGATAGGTACGCCAGTTTAGGGGCCTGTCGCCCTTTCGTTTCCATTTGATCGCAGTAAACTGAAGCGCAGATAACAATAGTGATCTCAGGGGGTCACTAAATATGAATGCGCCGATACCTACTTTAGATAGCTGGCCCGAGCAGTCCATACGCGGACATCGCATCCAGGGCTTCCGCTACACCTCCCGCAATTTCATGGAACAGGAATGGCAGGGCATGTGGACACGGGTGTGGCTTCTTTTGGGACGCGAGTCCGAACTGCCTACACCCGGCGATTGGCAGATGGAGCCGGTGGGCCGCGAGGAAATCCTGATGGTGCGCCAGCAAGATGGCAGCATTAAAGCTTTCTATAACGTATGCCAGCACCGCGGCAACCCGCTGGTGGATGACTCTAAAGGAAGCAACCCACGGCGCTTTGTCTGCCGCTACCACAGCTGGGCCTTTTTACCTGACGGCATGCTGCAGTTTGCGCCCGACAAGGAAGACTTCCCGGAGGGAAACCCCTGCGGCAAGCTACGGCTCGCAGAGCTCAAGTGCGAGACCTTTGCAGGCTTCATCTGGGTGAACATGGACCCGGAGTGTGGGCCTTTGAAAGATTACCTAGGCCCAATCTGGGACGAATGGCACGCGCGCAATGTCGATACTTGGCAACGCACCATGGCCAATACGATGTGGTTGCCGTGCAACTGGAAAGTGGTGCTCGATAACTTCAACGAGTCCTATCACGTGCCAACGGTTCACATGGGGGCAACACCCTCAACCGATCGCACCGCCATTGCCGGTGGCATCAACACCTACTTCAAGGAGACACAGTTCGATTTGGCCAGCGAGGGCCACGCACGAATGATTATGAAGGGCGGCTACGGCGCCGGCGTGACGGATACCGATGGCAACATTGTTGATCCGCTGGCATCACTCCTCGGCTACTGGCAGCTCGACCCCGCCGACTTCAAAGGCAAGCCTGAAGACACGCGCGAGGCACTTCAACAGGCGAAGCGAGAATTGGGCCCTGACAAAGGCTATAGCCACTATGCAGCTGTGCCCGACGAGCAGCTGACCGATGCCTTCCACTACACACTGTTTCCCAACTTTGCGGTGTCGCTGTGGGCCGATGGCTTCCACTTCCTGCGGGCACGCCCTCATCCTACCGACCCGGAACAGTGCCTATTTGATAACTGGTGGTATGCCAGCCCCGCTAGCGTCGCAGCAGAGTTGGATGACGGGACCAGCGCAACAGAATCCCTGACCGGAGACGGATCCGGGGACGTAGCCGTAAAATGGCTGACCTGCGGCGAGGACTCAATTGGCCCTGCTATCGAGGACGATGTCGCGGTATTTATTACCCAGCAGCGCGGCGTGCGCTCACGAGGGTTCAAAGGAGCCTATCTCTCTGGTCAGGAGAAGCGCATCAGCCGATATCATGAGCGCATCGACGACTACATCGAAGGCAAGATCTAGAAATCCAACGAGAAAGCAGACATGAGTGACGCTGACGACCGCAGACAACTGCAGGATGTGATGCTGTCTTACGCGGCAGCCGTTGATGATCGCGACATGTCGCGCTATCGCGCCTGCTTCGCCGATGATGTGGAAATCGTGGGCTTCGGCGACGCGACTGTGAAGGGCGCAGACATCTGGACCGCATCAGTGGAAAGCCAGCTTGAGGCTTTCTCCGCAACCCAGCATCTGATGAGTCCACAACTCGCAACGGTGTCAGGTGATACCGCCTCTACCCGCACCGATGTGCAGGCGTTGCATGTACTGAAAGATGCTGACGGTGCCACATTCACCTTGTGGGGGACGTATTTAACCGACTTTGTGCGAAGCCCAGAGGGCTGGAAAATTGCCCGTCACGAGCTGGTGATACGGCACACGCAGTAGATGTCGCTGGGCAACAGAGGCTCGGATTAACTTACTGATAGAGGCCTTCGGCGCAAGCGGCCGCAACTCAGTGCGGAATGGTACTTCGCACAGTGCAACCGAAAGGGCGGAAAATTTACACTCAAATACCAGCGCAGCCAGCGGTATGCGAGTTCCGCGGAGGAATTCATTGAGCGTCTGGCGAGCAAAAACTCCTAGACAGGTAGATCGTATCAAATGGTTTATGACGGCGACGCACCTACGGCCAGAGACTGGCTGAGCGCGGTACTAGCGCAACCGCGGGCCCAATGATTAGCGATGCGACACGAGGTTTATCTGAATCAGATGAGTGGAAGCTTGTCCTCAGGCATCCGCAAATCGCTGCAGATTAGCCAATGCGGCGGGCTCATCGGGCGTTAACGGATCGCATCCATTCCATAGCGCGTGGTTTGCCAACGCCGTGTCAAACCCCTCAACCAACGCCTGAATTTGACCGTCGCGGATCTTGAAGACGTGGAGATACATCTGGTCGTACTGATTCCCTGAGAGAGCCAGGCCGCTATTTTGCGCCATCGCCATCACGACATTGCCTGCATCAGCAACGATCTGGTGCGATGCGCAAAAAGTGATCTCCTCCCGATTCACTAACCCAAACACGTGAGGCAGCACCTCCTCAAAAAATCGATGCTTACCCTGATAGACACCTGACAAAACGTGATCCTGGGTAGGACAAATCAAACAGAAGCTCTCAGCAATCAGCCCTTCCAAAGCCGGCACATTTGACGTTCGAACAGCCTTATAAAACTGATCAACAATAAAGCTCATCTCAATTTCCTTGTATGACGGGGGATATTCGTACTAACAGCGAGCAGTCGGTATGTCGCCGAGCTATTCACCGGTGGCGCATCGAGGTCACCCTGCTCGCTCACGCCTATAAGGTGTCAATTGCCTCTGGCTTTGCCCCCTACAGGGCAATTTCGAGGGCTCGATTGCCGACCACCTTTACTTCTCCTTTGAGGCGTTCACCACCGTTGGCTTCTGCGACATCGTGCCGACGGGGCCTCTGCGGTTGCTGGCAGGTATGGAGGCACTCACAGGCTTTGTAATGATCACCTAGACAGCGTCCTATTTCTATCTAGAGATGACCTGACTCTGGAAGATCAAGTCCTGAAATTTACTCGGCGGCAATCCACTCAAAGCGTGGCAGCCTCCCATCAGGAGTTTCTATCGTCTCAGTAAACATTGTCAGCGGACGCACCCAAAGGCCGCGTTCACCGTACTCTGGCCTGTAGACCACGAGGTTCTCACCCGTTTCTGAATGCTGGGCCACTCCCATCACGGTGTACTCGCCCCCCTTGTAATGGCGGTATCGGCCGACTGCCAGACCGCTCATTCGGCGATCCCGCCAAAAGCCTTGATCAGGTCGGTCTGAAGCCCTGCGAGAATCTCGCAGAGGATCAGAAAATCCGCATCGGCTCGAGCCAAAGGGTCCTCAATCAGCTCGTCGTTCGCTTCACGAATGGCGTCGCTGAACTTCAGACGGCGTAGTGACAGGTCTTTGTCGACCACCGCTGCGGCCCGCGCACCCCACTCAAACGCCAGCTTTTGCACCTGATGACCTGAGGCTATGTGTGCCAAAACTTCCTCGCTATTCAGCGGCACTCCTCGCACCTTGACCGAGCTGCCCTCTTCGCGCTGATCGGCAAAATCCGCCTCATCGCCCAATTCGATCGCATCGGGAACGCCGCCCTGCATGAGCCACTGCGTCATCATGTGGGCAGGGGCTTTTTGGGTTTCGGGTAACACGGCAGGCAGGTTGCCCAACGCCTCGCGCAGGTAGTTGAGCACCTCTTCCGAGCGCCCGGCGCTGATACTATCTACCCAGATCCAGCCGGCTTGATCGGCGATGATTGCGCGGATGGTGCTAGAGCGCGAAAAGGCACGGGGCAACAGATCCTGCGTCACCTCGTCCGTCACCGCGAGCCGCTCGCGGCGGCTCACTTTGCGCCCTTGGGCCTTGGCAATTTGCAAGCAGCGTTCATTGGCCTGCTCGCGCACCACGGTCGCGGGCAACAGCTTCTCCTCACGCTTTAGGCGCACCATCCAATAGGGCCCGGCCGCATGCACCAGTGCTGAGGCCGAGTCATCGAGCGCTGGCACCCACCCCAAGCTGCTCGCCTGCACTGGCGTGCAAGCCGAGAACGTCCGCGTCTGCAGACGACGCTCCAACTCCTCAGCGTCAATGCCAAGCCGGCTTGGTAAACGATAAGGTCGGAGCGCGCGGAACCACATAGAGCAATCATCCAAAGTGTGTCATGAGCGAGGGTCGCGCAGTGTATCGCAGTCTTCGCCGGCAGGTGGGACTTAGCCTAGAATCTTCCTATCCACACTGGGAGCACATCATGCGATACCTCCACACAATGATCCGCGCCGCCAATCTCGATGACACTCTCGACTTTTTTGTCGACAAGCTGGGGCTGGTGGAGGCTTATCGTTATGACAACGACGTCGGGCGATTCACGCTGGTCTTTCTAAGCGCGCCAGATGATCTAGACGCTGCCAGAGCGCGTCAGGCACCGCTGGTGGAAATCACCTACAACTGGGACCCCGAGGCCTATGATGGGGGGCGCAATTTCGGGCACCTGGCGTATCAGGTCGACAACATCTATGAGACGTGCCAGCAGCTCATCGATAAAGGCGTAACGCTGAACCGCCCGCCCCGGGACGGGCGCATGGCGTTTGTGCGCTCGCCAGACGGGATCTCGATTGAATTATTGCAGTCCGGTGACGTTCTGCCGCTCCAAGACCCTTGGCAATCGATGGAGAATATCGGGGCGTGGTAGCCCCTAGCGGTTGAGAAAAGCCAACATCCAGCGCGCAACACGATCTCCCTCGTGCTGGCGCGACTCAAAGCTCGCCATGCCCTCTGCTACCCGCGCTGCACCGATCATGTCGTGGCGGAAGTTCATAATCTCGCGCGAGTACTCGGGAGTGAATTCAGGATGGCCCTGAAAGGTCAGCATGTGATGACCCAGTGTCATGCCCGCCACCTCACAATGTTCATTGGTGGCAATCTGTTGGGCGCCGGGCGGCATGGCCATTACTTGATCCTGATGTGAGGCCAGCAGGCAAAATTGATCGCCATCGGCCAGATCGAATGCTGCCTCGTCAACGCTATAACAATTCACGCCTACACCCCAGCCTTTGTCTGATTTGCCGACTGTTCCGCCCAACGCCTGAGCCACCAGCTGGTGCCCAAAGCAGATACCAATCACTTTACGCCGTGCGGCGTGGCACTCGCGCACAAAGTCCTCAAGTGCCCGGATCCAGTCCTTGTCGTCGTAAACACTGCTCTTGCTACCGGTAATCAAGAAGCCATCCGCCGCATCAACGCTGTCGGGCAGCTCTCCCGCTTCGACGTGCCAAGTGGTGAACCTCAGGGTGTCGTCCTCGGACGATAGCAGGCGTTCAAACATGTCTGGATATTCACCGTAGGTGGGTACCCACTCGGGCCTAACGGAGTCGGTTCTCAAGATGCCAATGTGCATAAGCATTCACTGTCTGTTCACAAATTAATGCAACGAGCTTAGCCGACCCGGCAGGCTGATAGCGAGCGGGGAGGGGTCACTAAGGTAGACGTATATCGACTAGCACGGAAGACTCACCCGGAAAAAGGCCCGCCAACCGGCGTGCAACGGAGTGTCGGTGATACAATGATGTGACACGCTCAGAGTTGCTATCAGAACTATCTTGGAAACGAGCCGGATCCAAAACAGACCGCTCACTCTGGTAGCCGTTGCTGCAGTAACCATGCTCTGGCACTTTGCAGGTTGGACGCAGACCTTAACCATCTTCCGCGATGGGGAACCGGCGCGAGCGAGCGAAGTCAACGATAATTTTGCTGCGCTCAAAGCAAAGATTGAGGCGCTGGAGCAAGATCTAGAAGCGCTGACGCCCCTCCAGCACCCTGATCGCTACTACCCTAACTGGCGTTTCTATCCTGATTTTTATCTCACTTTGCCGGCAATGGCAGGCAGCTGGGCCGGCGCCTTTGTCAGGCGCGCTCCGGATATTGATGCACAGCATAAGGCCGAGGGCCTAGCGGGTGTAGTCTCACCAAATGAGCCCTCACACAGGTGACCTAATGTTTTATCACCTGCGGTTAAGTCATCATATCAACCAGAGCTATGCGACTTTTAATTACTCAAAAGACGCTGATTTATACTATGGCGTCTCTGGTGACTCAGATTGGCAATACGCCATGAAGCGGAGCATGGTGGAATCCGTACTCACCGGGTTTTATGCGCTACTGGATCTCACCTCTACGACCCACGTAAAGTACTGCCTCACAATCAACCTTCACCTCAATCTCGATTATTCGGTCGACGTCACTAGCCCTGACTGCACCCCGATTGCCTTAGACTTGCCCTGAGGGGGCACACTTCGTTGTCATGATTTTTTCTTGCCGCAAATGGTTAGGCAGCTGGCGCGTCGCGTCTACCTTGCTGCTGGTCACATCTATAAGCGCATGGGCTGACAGTGCGACGTATCTTGGCAATGCCGCCTGCGCTGGCTGCCACGAGCATGCGGCTACCGACTGGACAAACTCCCACCACGATCTCGCGATGCAGAACCCCACGCATGAAACGGTATTGGGGGACTTCAACAACGCAACCTTTGATTATTTTGGCGTGATCACCACTTTCAGCAAAAAAGGGGACGCCTTTTTCATAGAGACCGACAACGCCGCGGGTGAGCTGGAAACCTATCGAGTCGAGTATGTGTTTGGGGTTGAGCCCCTGCAGCAATATTTATTACCCCTCGGCAACGGCCGCTTGCAGGCGCTCTCGATTGCCTGGGATACCCGGCCCAAGAGCGAGGGCGGGCAGCGGTGGTATCACCTCTACCCCGAAGAGCACATTGCGGCCGGCGACCCGCTGCATTGGACGGGTGGATTCTTTAACTGGAACACCAGCTGCGCGGAATGCCACAGCACCGACGTAGAGAAACGTTATGATGCAGCGAACGATCGGTTTGACACCCACTACGAGCAAATCGATGTTGGCTGTGAGGCCTGTCACGGGCCCGGCAGTGAGCACGTCGTGCTCGTCAATGCGGGGAGCCTATCTCCCGCCCAGACGGGGTTTGCGATGAGCCTCAGGGCGAGAGGAGTATGGCAGTGGGCCGAGGGCGCCGATATCGCACAGCGGCGTGACCCGCTGACCTCAAACCATCAGATTGATAGCTGCGCACGCTGTCACGCCCGGCGCGGCACCTTGGGCGAGTACCACCCGGGCAAGCCGCTGCTCGATACCCACCGCCTAGCCTTCATCGAGGAGCCGCTTTACTGGCCTGGTGGGCAGATCCGCGGCGAGGTATACGTTTACGGCTCCTTCATCCAGAGCAAAATGCATCAGGCCGGGGTGGCCTGTACAAACTGCCACAACCCGCACAGCAACCAGTTAGTGGCGGAAGGCAACGGCGTGTGTGCCCAGTGTCATCTCACCAGCACCTATGACAACCCCACTCACCACCGGCATCAGCTCGCATCGGCTGGGAGCGCCTGCGTGGACTGCCACATGCCGAGTCAGCTTTATATGGGGGTCGATTCGCGGCGTGACCACAGCATACGCATCCCGCGGCCTGATCTGTCCATGAGCACAGGCGCGCCCAATGCTTGCAACCAATGCCATACCGACCAGAGTGCGGACTGGGCCTACTCGGCCTTGGTGGATTGGGGGGTGCGCTTTGCAGATCACCGGAATCACCCCGCGCGCGCGTTTCACGCAGCTGGGCGCGGTGACGTGCGCGCCGCACCGGTGCTGTTAGAGACAGCCAATAACGCGGATAACACCCCCATGCTTCGGGCCTCTGCGATTACCCAGCTGGGTCGTCTGCTCCCCGAGAGGCTTATACCCTCCCTTCCCTTGTGGTTGGAGAGCGACGACCCCCTGATTCGCTTGGCAGCGGCAGAAGCAGCGGAGCAGCTACCGCCCGAGCAACAGCTCGAGCACGTGCTGCCATTGGCCCAAGATCCCGTGCTTGCAGTGAGGATGGTGGCAGCAGA
>Ga0163109_10004598_pt1 | contig 10458 bp, 3 predicted proteins | sample CRUFie1St13metaG_FD_108704 | JGI IMG/M metagenome (GOLD analysis project Ga0163109, IMG submission 108704) | Marine microbial communities from the Costa Rica Dome - CRUD Field 142mm St13 metaG | ecosystem: Environmental > Aquatic > Marine > Oceanic > Photic zone | place: Costa Rica: the Eastern... | reverse complement strand
ATGATGACATGGGTCCTGGTATGATGATGCCTGCCAGTAATCCTGTATAAATACGATTGAATATCGTCGTCGCATCAAAAAGACCCCCCTGGCAAAATCCAGAAGGGGTCTTTTTTATTGGAAAGAATTACGCCTGTGCTTCTGTCCAGGATAGTCTGGCATCAAACTTCTTGTTAGATCCAGCGATGTTAGTACATCTAACTGCTAGAACCTCAGGACCATCTGGGAAAATACCAGTTGGGTTTGGTGCTGTCGAGACGGCATAGTTGTCAGTTCCTCCACCTAAGATAGAGTTAGAAATTTCTTTAACATCAGAAAGATCGTATTGGTTAACTCCGTTATCAGAATAGAAAGCGAAGATAACCTCTCCTCCAATCAGTTCAGCGTTGGGATCAAGAATAGCAAATTGTGCTAGCGATGTGCCACCAACATCAAGCCAGGTTCCCTGTGTATCAATGTTAGGATTCAACACTAGTTCAACGAAGAACTTACCGTTAGATGAAATGTCAACCTGACGTAACAACAACTGCATTCTGTTGACTAGTTCTCTAGTTCCAAAATTATCTGGAATACCATTGTCAACAGATGGTGCTACACGTAGAGCAACGACCGCTTTGGTGTCGCCATTGTTAATACCACGCTGTGCTTTCGTAGCAGCAGAGTAAACATATGCTCGGTCTTCATCTAGTCTGCCATCCATAATAACTGACGAACCCCAGTGTGAAATCACTGGTACGGATGTGGCACTTAGTAGTTCAGCAGAGATTGGTTGAGTTGTTGAGTAAGTAAATGTCTGAGCACTTCCATTACTCATTGGAATAAATTTGACTCCAGTTGGGTTAGCAGCAGTAACTGCTTTGCTCAACTTGACACTAGTTCCAGATGGAATACTAGATACAAATGCGTCGGCATCAATACCAGTACCAATTACTCTTTGACCAATTTGTAAGTTAGCAGAAGATGTGACTGTAGCAACAGAGGCACCATCAGCAATAGTTAAATCTAAAGTATCACCTGCTTTTTCTCTAGTAAGCGTAGAGAACTTACCGCTTTCTACAATTGCTAGTGGAGATAGAGCAGAACCAGTTTCATCGTTGGTTAAAGTGATACCACTACCACTATTAGGAATGTCTGTAATCTGGAATGAGTTAACAGTTTTACTTGCTACCCAATATCTTTTGTTAGCAACAATGTTAGAGAGTGGTCTATCAAAAGTAACTGGTTGTACACCACCAGCAACAATACCTCCAGTATCAGCAACAAAAATGTTATTATTTACAATGGAAGTGACATCTTGTTTAAAGGCGGTGACAGAATCGTAATTAATATATTCAATGTTGGCAGTAAAGTTTGGAGCAACGGCTGTTGCTTGTTTGATTCTTAGTGTTCCAGCTGGTGGGAACTTGTCAGGTGATTTGTCAACATAAATTTCTGTTGATACACTAGAAACATCTTTATACACATTAACTGCTGGAGGAATGGTATTAACTTCATAACGAGCTGGTAGGTTACCAGATCTCATGTATGCTTCTGTGTTCTGGTTGTTGTTAGGAATCTTGTGTACGTAATTTACGTTACCATCAAGAGATCTGAATCCCCAGCGGATGAAACCAGCACCGTACCAAGAGTAGTCCATGTAGAACATCTGCATCTTAGTAACGTCTAGTGTGTAACCAGACTTACCGCTGCCATCCATTCTATCAAGGTTCCATTGTTCCTGATCCCACTCACTCTCTACCGTTTTTGTAATCGGTACGTTAACAGCAGAAGGACCACGATAATCTGGGAAGATAATCAATTGAGTATCTGAAATGATACCATCTACACGGTAGGAAGAACCACGTAGAACAATATAGTCTCCTGGTTTCAACTGCTTGGCAAACTTAGTAGACTCTTGGTTAGGACCAGTGTAACTTGAGATGACTGTTGATCCAGCGGTTACTGTTGCTTTGCCAGACAACTGGTAAGTAGAAGATCTACGAACAACACTTAGTTTACCGTTACCATAACGGAAGAAGATACCATTCTGTTGATCCATCATACCAATCTCAAGATTGGTTCCGAAAGAATTAACAGGAGTTACTGTATACTCACCAGAAGCAATAGTTTCTGTAGGAGCAGAGGGAACCTCGTATGTAAATCTGTAAGCATTGATAACTGTACTGACTTGATACTCTCCATTGTAGAGATTATCATTACAGTTTCTTACGTCAATGATAGTATCTGTTGTGAGGTTATGTGGTACAGCAGATGTAACGGTTACAATTTGTCCTGATGCTTCGATTGTATCGATGTTTTCAATAGCAGGAGCAAGGATAGAACCAGTAGAGAATGCTACACCTTTACCAGACTGATAGCGGAAGTAACGTTTGGTTTGTCTGATCGCCTGTTGGTTCTTGGAGTTGGAGTTGGTGGAGAACTTAACACCACCATCAAATGCTCTGTGAACAGAAGAACCCTGTGGTCTTGGATATAATTTAATAGTTCCTGTGTTAACACTACCAGCTGGAGTACCACTTGGATAGTAATAAAACTCGGAAGGACTTGTTACTCTAGCAACAACCCATGAACCATTGACATTATCACCAGCAGATCCAGCAATAGCAATTTCATTACCAACTTCTAAACCATGTGCTTCAACACACTGTACTAAAATTGCCCCATCTCCTTGGGCAGTTAAATCAATACCAGCAGTTCCTGTACCAATATCAGATCCAGTGTAATGAATACCCTGATAGACAGCAGTTCTTGCTGAGTCTTCGATGGAACTATCACCTGTTGACCAGGCATACTTAGCAGTGTAAACAAATTGATTGTTGTTTAGACTATATCCACCACCAGTTCCAGCGTGGTCAATAATGAATACACCGTTAGCACCATCAAAGATGGTGTCTTGTACATAGATGGCAGTACCAGCTGAGGGTAGAGTTGAGAGACCTGTGTTGACGGTAACAGTGATTGTTCTACTGTCTTGATCCGCTTCTATTTGAGTAACAGCTAAAGAATTTTCTGACTTATAAGCAAATGGGTTGTTGTTAATCATTGACAACCCTTCCCACTTGGTATCCTGGGTGCCATATTCAAAGTCAGTATCAATCTGTGACTGTGGATTAGATACTCTAGACTTGTTTACAGCATCATGATACTCTTCTGATGGTTGGATCGTTTCTTCAAATTCATCATAGACAATCTGTAGTTTGTCTGTGTCCGACATCCCTGTGGTGTCGTATGCCAGTTTAACTCTTGTCGTTACAACGTTACGAATATCAGTAGAGATGTGGTATTCGGTGGCGGTGAGTTCTGGGTCCGAGAAATTATAGATTACTTTGTTATCAGTAACGTTGGTAATCAGAATTAACTTTTCTCTCTGGATACCACCAGGGATTACCACCTCTCTTGCCGAAGCGTCAAAAAGATAGTAATTACTTTTAATGGATTTTCTCGCCATTACTTAGTGCCTCTAAACAGATATTCTTTGCTTTATCTATTTATCTATGGCGTTCTTGTAGAAGTTAGTCCAGGATCTGTACTTGCTGCTACACCAGTATAAGTTTCTTTAGTAGCATTATAGTTCTGGAATGCTTGTGCTGCTGTTAGTGCTCTTGAATAGATACGAACTTCACCAATTTCTCCATTGAAATAATTTCCAACAGATGTTCTTTCTAAAGCACCAATAGTATATGTTGTAAGTCCAGGGGTGTCATCAAACCACTTGTATCCAGATCCATTAGCATATGTTGGGGTGTATGATTCTCCATCGACATACATTGCATAGTTAGATCCATCACCAGTAACAACTATGTGATGCCAAGCTCCATCTGATACTGTAACGTTTGCTTCTATTTCTGGAACAACACTGTCGTCATCAATGACAAATCTTGGTTTGCCGCCATGAATTCTAAGGTGTCCCCAGTATGTATTATCTCCAGGTTGACTTTCTGAGTAAATTGCTCCGCCTGGTGTGCTTGTATCTGATGTCTTGAACCATGCTTCAATTGATCCAGTATCAGTTCCGAAAAGAATTGGAGATGATCCACTGATGTAATCATCCGTTCCATCAAACTCAAAGTATTTACCAGCAGCATTATATGCAACTGTATTTGTTGTAGTTGTAGTTGTTGTAGTTCCAGCAAATGCAATAGCAGGAGAAGCATATTCAAAACTACTACTGAAGAATGGACCAGAACCGCCGCCCCCACCATTGAAGTTACCACTGCTATCAATTATTGGTTTAGTTGGTTTTGTATAACCACCACTGGTTCCAGTGCCAATATTAATAATCGGATCTAAAATTTTACCATCAATGTTATATGAAGTGCCACTGCCACCAAAGAACCAGAAGTCAGCGTTGGTAGGAACACTATTACCACTAACACCACCAGTAGTGCTTACTACTGGACTGCCATCAACATGTCCAGTTAACGTGTTGCCAGTTCTAGACAAAGAAATGTAGTGCCAGTTTCCATCATCAATACCTGTTCCACTGGTGCTATCTTGTCTGCTACCACCATTATGTCTAACAGCAACCTTACCGTTTACTAGAGTTTCCCAGTAAACATAGTTGCCAGACAGATTGATACCCATTTGTCTTGATTGTTGGTAAGTTTCAAACTTAACCCAACATCCAATAAAGAAATCTGTGGTAGCAGAGTTAGACATTGTAATTTTAAATCCACCACTCTGTAAGTCTCTAACTTTTGAGTTGTAGTGATCCCAGTCTGAAGTAGAGTATGGTAAAGTTGCTGTTACTCCCTCTACAACTGTTCCATATGTATCGTATGTGATAGAACCACCAGTGCCAAAGTTTTCACTTTCTGTTGTTCCTCCAGTAGTTGTAGTGGTTGTTATTGTGGATACTGTTGTGGCATCATTACCGTTACCTGATTGATCTAACCAGTCACCACTACCAGAATAAACATCACCCAACAGGTTGGTTTCTTGGCGAGGAGCAATTCTAATAGCAGAACCATTATCATACTCAAAAGTATCAGCACTATCCAGCTGACGTTTCTTGTTAGCGACAAGAGTAGATAAATCATCAAAGAGAATGTTGTTGGCACCAAAAGGATAGGTAACGAAATCACTGATATCATTCCTCACAGAACCATCTGATAGTCTACCGATAACATCATCCGCCAAGGTTCCACCGCCTTGATAATTATAATTAATTAAAGCGGTTGTAGTTCCGTCATCATATTGAAAGTTTCCTAGACCATTACCAGTAGCACTTACTTTACCAAAAGTATATTGATCTCCTACAGAACCACCAGGATCAAAGATGAGGAAAATAAAAGAACCTTCATTGTCTAATGACGTATCTCTTACACCACTAAATCCTTGGGAGACTTCTCTTCTCCAGATAAGATCTCCTGCTCTATTGTAGTTTGATAAGAAAGTAGATACAATACCTCCAGAGGCAAAGTTTGATGCTACAGTAACATCTTGAGTCACACTATTAACAGTTAAAGATCTATGTGATATCTCAACTCCAATTAGATCAAATGCATATCCTGTTTGTTTTTGCCATAGTAAATTTCCTTCTGGTGTGTACTTAACTACAAAAGCATTGATACCTACTTCACCAGCAATATAAATTCTGTCGTTGTCATCAATTTTTATGTCATTGATCCTTACATTTTTTGAGGTTCCATCTTCTTTGTCTGTAAAAGATAGTGTTCTATCCCATAGAACTTGACCTGTAGTAGTATCAATCTTGACAACGTATCCTTTATCGGCAGTGTCGTCTTCAATAAAACCAGCAGCAACCACTTCTCCTCTAGTGTTGGCAGCAATTCTAGTGAGAGCAACGTCTCTACCTAACATGAAAGCTTCTGTGCCCCATCCAGGAGTGCCACTGCTATCAAATTTTTCTACGAATGATACAGCTTCACCTGAAACATTTGTGTTACCACAAGCATAAGCATTACCATTACTATCAATACTAACACCACGATACTCTACATCAGCAGTATTAGATGTTGATGTCCATTGTTCTACGCCAGTAGAGTTATACTTAGCAATCCAAGGAATGTCACTTGTTTTACCAACAACATACAGTGTGGTAGATGTTGTTTTTATATCACGAAGAACTGTGTTAACACCAGATGATGACGATTCTACTCTTACATCCCAGTCAGTTGTTGATGTTGGATTTGCTGGATCAGTAGTAGAATCATAATCTCTTTTCTCAAACCAACCAAAATCTTTATTGGGTACAAGGTTTTGATCTTTTGCTGTACCTGCAAGTACATATTTTCCATCGGAGTCATCGTATATAATACCTGATGGTTGGTAATAATTATTTGTTGTTGATGACTGATCAATTAACTTAAAAAAGTTATCGATTAAAGATCCAGATGAACCTAATAGAAATAGGTTTCTGGCGGGACTACTAATTCCTACTGGCATTTATTGTTATCCTTAACTGAAGTCTGTGTTACCTTGACCAAATACCTGGATATTACCAGATCCATCTTTCACAATAATGAATGTTAAAATATCAGTATTGTTAGTTGGTGTTGGTGGAGAACCACCAGACCACTTAACACCGTTTGTAATTGAATTACCATCTACACTACAAGCATCAGCATAGAGAGCTGTTGTATTAGATGCTAGGATCAATGTAAGTGTTAGAGACTCGCCATTATTTAGATTGACATTAGTAAATGCCCACTCACTAATTGCTGCCGCTGCTGGAGTTCCACAGATTGTATTGGAAGTAGCGGTGTTAATTGTAAGGACACCAGAGGATGGTGTTAGGTTAGTTGTGAAGTTGTTATCGTTACTTTCTTTAATTCTTCCACCAAATGCTGCTGCTCCAGTAACATCGATGCTAGTTAAAGTTCCGACAGATGTTAGTGAAGAGTTGACAACAGTTGAACCAAGTGTAGTACCACTGAGTAGTTCAGTACCATTGATAGCAATGTGCTTGTTCGCTTTGATCTCAAGGTTTTCTGAGAAGACCCAATACTTATCTGCTCTATCGTTATCATAAAGAATGGTCTTGTCTACTGTAGTTCCTTTCAGGATAAGACCACCATCATTAGCTGCCTCATCTGTGGGACCTAGTGCTTCAAATACGCCAGTGCCTCCAGCACTAGTGATGTTCTGTGACAGTCCGATGGTTCCAGCAACAGGATCGACACTTGTAATTCTGGTTGTTCCTGCTGGTAGTGCTGTACCAGAAACAACATTGACTTCCATACCAACAACAACACCAGTAAATACTGCTACGTTGGTAACGAAAGGACTTCCGTTGGTAACATTACCAGAGAAGGTAGCAAGTTGAACTGCTGCTAACTCTAGAGCATTGTCATCAATTTGAATATTTTGTGTGTTGATTGTTGTTGTAGTACCATTAACAGTGAGGTTACCGTCTACAATTAATTCTCCACCAACAGATAGATTATTCTCCATGCTGACATTGAAATCAATGTCTCCTTTAATCCAAGTACCAGAATATCTTGTACCTGAAATTTCTGTGGTGCTACCAATTACTAACTGAACACTACCACTAGAACTAGGTGGTTGATATGTAGAACCAGCTAGAGCATTGATGATTCTGCCACTACCGATAAGAACGTTGCCATTACCAGACATGTTGTAACCAGCAAAGTCACCGATACAAATGTTGTCGTTGCCAGTTGTAACATTATATACAGCACTATTACCAACGGCAATGTTGTGGTCTCCACCTGTTGCTGATAGTAAAGCATCTTTACCAATCGCTACGTTGTTGTTGCCAACATCTGAAGATTTTAATGCTCCATCACCAATAGCTACGTTGCCTAGACCAGAAACATTGCTCGCTAATGCTTCATAACCCACACCAACATTCTGAGATCCACTTTGGTTTGATGATAGAACATCTACACCTAAAGCTGTATTAGTAGAGACACCACCGTTGCCTCTACCAACTGTCATTGGGTTGAGATCAGTTCCACGAATTCTAATGTCATTCTTATCAAAGTTTGGTATACCTTCAACAGTAAATGTGTCAGTGTCATTAGTGTTGAACGTTACATCACCATCTACATCTAAGGAGTGTTTGATGTTAGTTGTTCCAGTGGTAGCACCAAGATTAATTGTGGTGGCAGCACCAAAAGCACTGATTGTGGTAGCGTTTGTATTGAATACTGAGAAAGCACTGTTACTAGTTAGAACACCTGTTTCAAATGTTGGTAGAGTATTAAATACTGCCTGACTACTACCAGTTGGATCGCTTAGTGTTCCTCTAAGTTGTACTGAAGTTGTAGTAGCAAAGTCTCCTAAGTTGTTGGATGAGTATGCTACTTGAGCACCAGCTCCACCACCATTAGCAAAGTTGATCGTAGAATTGTCAGTTCCACTAAAGGTTAGTGTATTGTTAAAGGTTACAGTTTTTGAATCAGCGAGATCAAGTGTGGAACTAATACATGGGGTAACAGTCAGTCCATTGATTGATGTATTAGTTACTACACCAATGTCTGTGGTTCCTGAGAAACTACAACTGTTTAAAGTTTTGTTTGTTAGAGTTTGATTCTCATCTTCAGTTACGAATCTTCTTCCAACACCACTGTTGTCTAAACTTCTAAAGTATCCTCCAGTCTCGTACCATTGTAGTTGAACCCACGTTTGTACTACACCACCAGCGTTAGAAGTTCTGTTGATCTGAATACCACCATCAGCACCGACAAGACTATTTCCTTTTCTAAGTTCAATGATAGGATCTTTGACTTGTAAGATCGTACTTTCTAATGTAGTTGTGGTTCCTGTAACGTTTAAGTTTCCAGCAACAGTAACGGTAGTTCCGTTATCTTCAATTAAACTGTTAACTAACTGAGCATTAGCAGAGTCCCACTTAACTAATTGTGATCCAGTTAGTGAACTAGCATTCTTAAGTTCAAAATCTCCGCCGCTTAGAATGATACCATTATCAGCACCAAGACCAGCACCAGTATCAGTGTTAGTGAAACCAATGTCAATTTCAACTACACCACTGACTGTTGATTGAGTAATACTGGCATCACCAGAAGCAGTGAATCTAAAGTCACCTGATTGTAGAGCGAAGTTTCCGTTGCTAGAATTAGATCCAATCTTGGTGATAGTATCATCATTGAAAGCATCGATCTCAATGCTGTTTCCATTTTGTTGAACAGATACAGAGCTGTCTCTATGTGTACCACCAACAATTGTTATGTCAGTGTTGGCAGTTCCTGTTGTTGCTGGTAGGAATGTAGCAGTAGATCCTCCTCTTACTCTAGTTACAGTATCAGTAGAACTAACAGTAATTTCTGGATCCCCTGTAGTAGCATTCGCTGTTTGTACTACAGATGATGCTCCTCCTTGTAAGAAAGTAATTTTTGTATTCGTATTATCTGCTGGGATATATGATCCACCAGAACCTACACGAATCTTTGTTTTAGTATCAGTGTCTGTACCATCAATGGTAACTGTAGAACCACTCATGCTTACAGAAGCAGCATTCGCTCCCACAAATGTAATAGTTCCTGTAGTAGGAGTACCACCAGTAGCTGTAACGAATGTCTTTGTGTCGTTGTCTGGAACTGTACCAGTGAATGTGATAGTGTCTCCAGTTCGATCAATAGCTAGTGCTAGTGCTTGAGATCCTGCTGGAACAGAGACTGGATTTCCTACAGCAAATACAACATCATCTGTATTGGTTGAACTATCAGTTAGTCTTAGAATTTTTTGAGCAGAAGACAATCCATCTTCAGCACTTACTGAGTATGTTGTATTATTATCAGGTGTAATTACACTGCCGCCTAAAGCAACAGGATTGTTATTAATAGTAATAGTAGAATTAATTAGAGCACTATTAGGAACGTTCGTAATTGTGTTTGCCGAACCAGAAATAGTACAAGTCTCAAAAATTTTATTGGTAATAGTTTGAGACAATGTTAGATAGACATTGCCAGGGTCTCCCCAACTAACCACCCCACCGTCACTCTTCAGGTATTGTCCAGTGGTTCCAGTGGTTCCACCGATGGCAATACCATTGCCAGTCAAATCTAAATTGTCCCCCGAAGTCATTTCCTCGATCTTTCGGGATGACTCATTAACAATTAACGGAAAGCGGTCTGCCATTACACTAAGCTGCTGGTATTTCTTCGTTCAATTATTTATAGGAGCACCACGGAGGAGTCTTGAGTGTGCTATACTAGCGGAGTCGCCAGGAGATCCCCTTCAAGATGAGTACAAATGCTCAAATTCAGGGGGTTGACGGATTCCCGAACTCCTGGTACAATAAATAGGTAAACAAATGTGAAGAAAGTTTTGCTTTCCTAACATACCCACGCCTTACCAGGACTAAACAGCGTGGTAAAAAAACAGTCCTTCATACCTACATCGGAGGGTGATGTAGGAATATTTTACTCGTCTGTCCCCCAGACCTTTCATACCCTTTTTCAAAATGACAACTCTATCAAGACAACAATCACAATCCTCCTGGGAGTCTTT
>Ga0163109_10004597_pt1 | contig 10459 bp, 6 predicted proteins | sample CRUFie1St13metaG_FD_108704 | JGI IMG/M metagenome (GOLD analysis project Ga0163109, IMG submission 108704) | Marine microbial communities from the Costa Rica Dome - CRUD Field 142mm St13 metaG | ecosystem: Environmental > Aquatic > Marine > Oceanic > Photic zone | place: Costa Rica: the Eastern... | reverse complement strand
TTTACGTTACCAGCATGAGCGATAACAAGCTTACCAACACCTGCCGCGGCCAACTCATAGGCAACCAAACCGCCCAAACCACCACAGCGAGAAATCAATACGGAGGCATCCTTAAGCTTCTGCTGACCTTCCTCGCCAATACCAGGCACCCACATCTGCCACTCATAAATGGCTTTTTCAGCATTTTTGAGCATGTCATCCTCCCGCGATTGGAGACATCAACGTCAATTCGGAACCCTCTGACAACGGCTCTGAATCATGAGGGTCAAATTGCTGACCATCACGAAACACGAGGATAACGGGACGTACTTCTCCCCCATCATCCAAGAGAATTGACTGCAGGTCAGGAAAATCATCTGCCAAAACCTTGATTGCATCCGCGGCTACACTACCAAAACTTAATTCTACTTCAGGAGCGAGTATTCCAGCCGCCTTACGTAGTTGCCCCCATAGCTGAAACCGTACCTTCATTCCTCGTTTGGTCCTACTTTCTGAAGTTGGCCACCGACTAAATGAAAAAGAGTATCACCGAGACGAGCCGCCTCGGCTTTGCTGTGGGTAATGTGCAAGGCGGTCACGTTTTCCTTTTTGATAGTTTGCGTAAACAACTCACAGATTTCTTCAAGGATATCCTCATCCAGAGCACTCAAAGGCTCATCCATACACAGAAAACGTGGCTTAACAGCCAATGCTCGTCCAAGAGCCACCCGTTGCCTTTCTCCTCCACTAAGACCAACTGGCAGACGCTCGAGCAAATGAGTGATACCAAGATCCTTAGCTAATTCTCGAACACGAGCCTCCACTTGGGATTTTGGCATCTTTCGAATGAGCATTGAGAATGCCAACTGCTCCCAAACCGGCATGTCGGGAAACAAAGCTCCATCTTGTGGAACATAGCCAATGCCTCTCTCTGCAGGTGGTAAAACAGAAACGTCGCGACCACCAAGAAGGATGCGTCCACCTATGATGGGTCGAAGTCCACAGATTGCTTCTAATACAGTAGTCTTACCACAACCACTGCGGCCCATCAATACACCATATTCACCATCGGAGAGCTCAAGCGAAACTCCTTCCAACAAAAAGTCACCCTGCCGAATAGAAAGATTGTCTACCGCAATCATGAAAAAATCCTTTTCATCCCAAAAGTTCGCGCGACGACAAAAACTAGAGCCGCTGTGGCAATCATGATCAAAGAGACGGCTAGCATTCCCTCCGTTCGACCAGCTTGCAGTTCTAGAAACGCACTAGTAGGTAACACTTCCGTCTTCTGGCGAGTTGCTCCAGCAAATACTAAAATGGGACCAAACTCACCAAGTGCTCTAGCCCAGGCTAGTGTTCCCGCAGCTAACACACCACCTCGAGCCTGTGGAAGGACAACTCTCCAAAATGCTTGCTGTCGGTTGCAACCTAGAGTCAATGCAACCTGTTCGTATCGGTGTGGAATCTGGTCAAAGGTCACCCGCATTGTACGCACGGCAAAGGCACAGGCTACCATGAACTGTGCCAACACAACTGCGGGCCACTTATAGACTACTGCATCGCTGAGCCAGTCTGGGACATAGCGGAAAAGAATGAGTAAACTCAGGCCGACCACAAGTGGAGGCAAGACAACAGGTATATCCAATAAAGTATCCACAAAGGCTTTTCCACGAAAGGTAAAACGACTCATGAGATATCCGATCGGGATGGCTACCCAGAGTGAAAGTAGTGTCGTCACCGTGCAACTAACTAGGCTCAGCTTGATCGAAAATTGTATATCCCTACTTCTGAGAGCTTGTATGAGAGGGTTTGGACGGCTGAGTGAGAGGGCATTCACAATCTTGCTCTGCTCTCCGACAACAAAGGAAAGCTCATCCTGTGTGGTATCTGTGATTTCATGAACACCATCCCAGAACTCAGATCCAGAATCCCGCACACGTATGAACTCGCCCCATAGCAAACCGTGAGGCAAATCCATACGCAAAGTAGCCACCCCCTCATGTAGTTGGATATCAACTACCCGCACCTCAGGACGAAAGGAAGCTGTGACCGCCCCTTCAGGAGTTTCTGAAACTAACAAAACCTCTTCTTCAACTGCATCAAAAACACCGTCCTTTTTGATTAGATTTCCGCCCATCCGGAACCCCAATTCGTTTCGTCCACCTTGATAGTAGTAACGGCGAGAAGACTCCAAAGTGATTTTTACACCAGAAGCATCTCCAGGATAGCGGCTAGCTTCGACAATCTCAGGCCCAAAAACAGGACGGTCACGGTAGTCTAAAAATATTAGGTCAGCCACAACCATGGCGACGATAAGAAACAAGTAGCTACCACCAAGGACGGCAAGAACTAGGAGAAATGGTCGGTCAGAAGAAACTCGATAGTTGTCTTCAGCTCCGCTCATTTCTCGGCGACCCACTGAAATCCGAGTTGCTCAAAACGGTGGCGTGAAATCTCTGATACCAATCGATTCATGAAACGCTGGGCCAATTGAGGATATTCAGATATCTTGCTGGCTGCTACATTCTGCACAGCGATTGCCCGAGGTTGCTTCAATGGAACGTAGTCAAAGCGATCCTTCAAGTGCTGAATATTGGCCTCGTAAACCATAACCACATCCAGCTTTTCTCCTGCCTCCATACTCTGAATGAGCGTGTGGGCAGTATCTGCCATCATGGTGATGTTAGACTCTACTTGTGCAAATTTGCCAGTTTCACGAATAAGCTCATGACTTAATGCTCCAAGTGTACTTGCCTGAGGATCCGTAGTGCCAAGACGAAGACCCACCTTAGCCAAATCCTCCAACCTAAGAATGCCCAGGGGATTCCCCTTAGCTACAAGCATCACGATACGCGTACTGGAAACTTTCAAATCTGGACCAAATGGACTACCCATCGCGTCCTGAGCCTTATCAAGATAGCTGGCATCACAGGTAACAAAAAGATCAGGTAACCCCTGGTCACCAGTCTGCATCTTGCCAACCAGTGTACCGCAACCAGCGTAAATAACATCCACATCACAACGCTCTCGCTGCTCAAACTCGGAAATGGTCTTTTGTACAGCCTCCCGGTTAACACCACCACAATCCACGCGGAGTCTAGGTCGTAAAGACCAAGGATCTCCTGGAAAAGGTGTGTACTTGTGACGTGCAAAAACCTGCCCACCTTTTTGGGGTGCCGCAAGGTATCGAAGAAACTGCAAAGCCAACGCGGGTTGCTCACTAGCTGAAGCCACTGCAGCAGAGATATCAGCCTTACTAGCCTTAAGTTCAGGTAATTCCAAGACCTGCAAACCATGCTGACGAGCCGTAGAATCCCAAACAAATGCGGCTTGCGTACCTGCATTCTCCTTCACAGCCAAAGCTGCTTCAGTAACCGTGGGAAAGGATGAAGCCTTGGCTACATCAATCGCCTCCCAGTGTCCAGAGTTCACCAACATCTTTTTCGTCTTCCGACCTACCCCGGCTAACGGGTCACAAAGTACGAAAGAGATATTCTTATCCAGTACCTCATCACAATTGGAAATCCCAAGGTCGAGTCCTGGCTTCACACCAAGTACGACTTTCCATGTTGCAACGCGTAGAGCTTCAGCAGTTAAACCATCTGCCTGTGCTCGTTCAGTGAATGAAAAATCAGCGGGTATGTACACGTCGGCAGTAGATATGCCACCCTCACGATCAGTCTTGAGCCGATTGGCCAAAACTCCGCTATTAGCATATTCTAGAACAACTCTCACCCCGAGCTCTTTCTCGAACTGGCGGGCTGCCTCCTCGACTGCAAGCCGTACACCGGCAGCACAGTAGACTCTTAACTCCATAGCCCCATCTGCATTTATAGAATTCGAAGTAGGACTCCGCATTACCACAACAAGTACGACTAGTACCGCAATGGAGAAGAAGGCAATTAGCGGCCAGGAGTTACTGCGCTGAAAACTTGGCTCGGACATAGCGGAAAAATGGTGTCCCGCACTTGGGTGATGTCAATCTCATGACTGTTGGAATCAATCAATCGACGATAATAAGTATCCTACTTGGGTTACTTGGGCAGAAGGGCTAAATACTGACCGGTTAAGCCGTCAACCTTCTTACGTTGCGCATCAACCTGCTGAGTAAACTGAGTTTCAGAACCCTGAGCACTTTCATAGGCAGACTTTGCTGAGTCTCGAATTTTGGTACGCTCAGCGATAATTGCAGGCAACTTTTCAGGAAGAGTTTTCATTTCCACTAGATGTCTCTCTGCTGCAACTACGGCTTCGTTAGCTTGGGCAAGCACTTGCTGCTGTGCAGCAACTCTGCCCTTTGCATTATCAAGATCTGATTGAAACTTGCTGCGAACCTGTTCTTTGAAATTTTTGGAGGCATCCGCCAACTCTGCGTTCTGGGGTTCCTTCGAATGGATGGAGTCGATTTCAGAGCCAAAAGCATCGGCTTTTTTGAGAAATGCTTCCCGTTTAGAGACATCCTCATTGAGTGTACCTAACTTCTGGGCTTCAGCAGTTACCGTAGACTTACGACCAGAAAGAACGACTTCAGCTTCTTTGATGCGTGTAGGCGCTTCAGTGAGTTGATTCTGTACAGCTAAGAGGTCTGCTTCAGCCTTCTCAAAGGTGGCTTTAGTGTCTGCAGAAGCACTTTTCAGAACAACAAGTTCGGAATCTAGGTTATTCAATGAAGCAATTTCAAGGTGTCGGTTTACGTTGAGTTGCTCAGCCTTCCACTTAGCAACCTTCTTTTGGGCAGCGACTAATTTTGCAACGGAAGTCGAGTGAGCCTGTGCTGGAGCCTTTTCCTTTTCGACCTGCGCCTTATGAGCAGCCTCAGATTTAGAAACAGCGTCTTGTGCGACCTTCAGTTGCGCCGCCTTTTCAGCACTGGCCTTGGCATGTGCAGTCACCTTTGCGGTAGCTACCTTTAGGGCTTGGTCTTTTGTCGCAAGGTCGTTTTGCCCAGCCTTGACGGCACTTGCCTGTTTTTCAGACTGCTTTTGCGCGGTAGTGACTTGAGATTCTGAGTTCTGAACATAGGTTGTGGCAGCATTCTCTTTGGAACGCGCTTCAGAAAGGGCTTTATCCATGGCCTGCCATGCAGCAACCGCCTTAGAGGCAGCATCCTTGAGAGCAGCATCCTCGGGGATTTTGGCAGACTCGGCATTTGCATTATCTGCCGCAGTTTTGAGGGACGCAGACTGACTAGTACGCGCTGTAACTTGCGCCTTCCACTTTGAAAGATTGGCTTTGTTTACAGTCAGCTTATCAGACTGTGTTTTGAGCACGGCATTTATTTGGCTAAGTTTGTCCTGCTGCGTCTTCAAATTATTGCTCGCCGCAGCTCGTGCAGAGGTAGCAGCGGACTGCTGTTGCTTAGAAGCAGCCAGTGCAGTGTCAGCTTGTTGCTTTTCATTGGTACGTGCAGCAAGCGCTGACCTGGCATCTGTCAACTGCTTCGAAAGCTGTGCAGTAACAGCCTTGGCGGCATCGAGGACTGACTTTGCCTTCTTCTCAGCGCCATCAGCAGCGACAACCTGTTGCTGGGCGGCAGCAAGACGATTGTTTAGAGATGGGGGATTGGCGGATAAGGTAGCGACCTGTTTGGCCGTTTCAATATCCCAGACGGTCACAGATCCTAGCCAATCGCCTACAATGACACGCTTGGCATCCTGCGTGAAGGCAACTTCCAGTGGAAGGTCAGTAAAGCCACCCAAGGCTTTGATCTGTTTACCGTCCTGTGCCCAAACTTTAACCTGCTTGTCGCGTCCAGAGGAAACAAGCTGACCGTTACGTGCAAAATGCAAAGAAAGTACCCCACCTCCGTGAGCCGTCCAGTTCCGGACTTGGCGACCGTTAGTCATGGCAAAGAGACGCACTGAACCATCTGCAGAAGCAGTAGCCACAATATTTGAGTCGGATCGCCAAGTGATGCTAGTGATCGCGCCTTTATTTCCTTCGAGGGTGTAAAAGAGGTTCCCTGAGAAGGCTTCCCAAACGTGAACACCTCCATTACGGTCGCCAGTTGCCAGTAAAACTCCATCAGGAGAGAAGGATACGGAAGTAACCCACTCGGAGTGCTTCTTGATGTTATGAAGAAGTTCTCCGTCGGCTGTATCATGAAGTTTTATACGCTTGCTTGGACTACCAATGGCAACAGTAGCTTGGTCAGCCGTTATGTCAGCAGATAGAACAGTGTCGTACTCTTGCCCAACTTTGAGAACTTGTTGACCAGTCTTTACATCCCAAGCAATGACGCGGCCCACCTTGCCTCCACGTCCTCCACCCGCTACAAGCAAGGCACCATTTGGACTGAACTTTAGGGATTCAATGAACCCCTCTTCATAAGGTAGAATGGCTACAGGTTCAAAAGTATCGGTGTTGTAGAGTAATGCCTGCTTTTGGCCAGCAACAGCGGCGAGTGGTGCCCAAGGACTGGTAGCTAGTGCTGATACGGCAGCAGGGCGTTCACTCAAAACATGAGGTTGCAGCGGAAGATGCTCAGGCATGGGCGGTGGACCCTCTGGCTTCCCAGAGTTCGTCACCTTTAGCGCAAGATTGAAACCAGAGCTTTTTGCCTTCTTAGCCTTACTACTTGCAGTTTCAAGGAGACCGCCAGAAATCCAGCTCTTAAGCAGAGCAATTTGCGCGTCAGGAAGCCTATCCTTGTTCTGTGGCATAAATGGCTCTTCGAGATGGGCAGTCACCTTGTAGATGAGACTGGATTCTGGATCGCCAGCAGTCACGCTCTCGCCGCTACTGCCTCCCTTGAGGAGATTATTGTAAGAACTAAGGTCGAGACCGCCCTTGGTCTTATCGGGGTTGTGGCAGGAAATACAGGCACCCTCCATGAGTGCGAAGATATGATCGTCCCATGTGATTTTCGTGGCAGACTCAGCTATAGCGAAAGGGCTTTGTGCTAGCAGAGCTGCAAGAAAAATAGCGGTTGAATGTAATTTCATAGCGAGTCTCATCGAAAAACCAGGCATATCTAGTGGTTGAAAATAAACTCCTTAGAGTTCAGTAGCGCCCAGAAGACATCCTCAAAAATAGCGCGTTTGTCTTCCTCCTTCTCAACAACAGCTAATATGGGCGCAGCCTCTTCTTTGGTCGGGGGACGACAAAGGGTGCGACGGTAAAGAAATTCTAGCGTTTCAGAGGGAGGCTTCTTCTCTTGGTTGACAAGCTGATTTACGAGTCCACCACTACGAATTCGATTATGAGTGACATCACCATTAAGTAAGTGGAGAGCCTGGGATAGACTAGGTTCCATTTTGACTTCGCAAGAACAAACAGTTTCACGAGTGGCACGGCCAAAAGTCGTGAGGAAGTAATTGCTGACGTTGCCATCTGCGATCTGCACTGCGCGAGCCCCAAGTGGTAGACCTCGGAACTTATTTTTCGTCTGAGTGACCTGCGTTATAACATCAAGCAGGACTTCTGCACGAAGTCTGCGGAGATTACCATGCGAGAAGTTGCGAGTGTCGGATTCGTTACTCTCATTGGTACGAGTGGTACGCTGGTAGGTCTGTGAGTTACAGATATCGCGGACAAGTCGTTTGAAGTCATAATTGTACTCGGTGAACTTTCCGGCAAGGGTTTCGAGCAGTTCAGGGTTCGAGGCTGGATTGCTGATACGAACATCGTCAACAGGCTCAATGATCCCGACTCCAAAGAAGTGTTGCCAGACGATATTTGCCAAGTTGGAAGCAAAGTAAGGGTTCTGCTCTGAAGCAAGCCACTCAGCGAGAATAGCACGACGGTCGGCACTTCGGGGTATTTCAGGAACAGCGCCACCAAGAAACTTTGGCTCCATAACACGACCATCGACCATGTGCTTCATGTCTCCAGATCGACGATTGTAAACGATGACCTCCCTTGGATCTTCTGCGTTCTTGCGACCGATCTGGGAGAAGAAAGCAGCAAAGGAGTAATAATCATCCATTGTCCAGCGATCAAAAGGGTGATTGTGGCACTGTGCGCATTGAATACGCATGCCCATGAAAACCTGTGCAGCATTCTCGGCGACCTTGAGGGTATCACGCTCGATCTGATAGTAGTTGGTGGCAGGGGTCTTAAACGTGCCTCCAGTCGAGGAGAGAATTTCCTGAACGATTTTATTTATAGGTACGTTGGCAGCAATACGTTCCTTGAGCCAGTTGTGGTAAAGAAGTGTGGCTTTGTAACTGACCTGATTGTTCTGCTGGGTGCGGATTTGCAGAAGTTCGGCGAACTTCATAACCCACATTTCAGTGAACTCTTTGCGGTCCAATAGATTGTCGATTAGCTTTTGACGCTTCTTAGGATCAGCGCTGGTTCGGAAAGATTCCTGCTCTTCAAGTGTAGGGAGCTTGCCGATGATATCTAGTGAGGCACGACGTATGAAGGATTCGTCTGTACAGTTACCAGAGGGTATGATGCGTAATTTATGGAGCTTCTCGTTAACAAGCTTGTCCACGTAGTTGGTTTCTGCGACTTCTGGACGTTTGTACTTTAGTCCTGCTGGGATAACTATGGCCTGACTACCGACAGTAAAGGTGGCAAAGCGAGCCATTATGAAGGCTTCACCTGGCTTGTGAGCAGCGACAAGACCATCCTCGCTAATAGTCGCGCTGTTGTCGTTGTTGCTCTGAAAGATGACCAATGAAGTTACATCCCGGTCTGTCCCGTCAGAATAGTGGGCAGTAACGGTCATCTGTTGAGTCGCTCCAGCACCTTCGAGGAGGAGTTTAGAGGGAAGGATTTCAATACTGGTGGGTTGGGCGATATCTGCGGGGTCGTTCTTAGCACCGCCTTTAAGCCAAGCAAGAATCGCGTTGTAATACTGGCTGTCCTTCTCGAAAAGCTTACCACCTGTGTGGGGGACCGCCTCAATAGCCTTTTCAAGGAGCATACTCTCGTGTGGCAGAGCAAGGTTAATGCGGCGAGTAGACTCCTCTCTGGTGATCCGATGATGATCCCCTTCTGGATCATAACCAAAGAGAGAAAGCATGAAACCGTCCTGTCCGCGAGCCGAACCGTGGCATGAACCATTGTTACATTGAGCGCGCATGAGAACTGGCATCACATCTAGGCGAAAACTATTTGGACGAGGCGTAGAGGACTCCTTCACGTTGACGGGTACATCGACTTTGTGATCAGCAAAACTAATGCGGAGACTTGTATTACCATCCTTTGCAGGAAGAAGAGTTTGACCTTCAAGTTTGGCGATAGATGAATCCGATATTACAAATTTGGAGTCGTGCGTTACATCACGAGTACTCTCGTCTGCGTATGTTGCCATGACCACGAGGGTATGATGGTCAGAAGATGTCTCCAAGCTGACTTCAGGTGGGTACACCTTTACGTCAACGATCTGCTTTGCTGCGAAACGTCGTTCACGGGCAAGATCTTCGAGGGTCTTTTGTCGAAGCGCCACTTCAGTAGGCCAAGGCGCACCAGCAATAATCCAGTCTTTTAGAAGCTTGACCTGTTCAGGACTAAGTGGATCACCCTTAGGTGGCATAATTTCGTCATCGTCAGCTGGCAATTCGATACGCTCGATGAGAAGGCTATTTAAAATATCCTTGGCAACGATTGCAGGACCACCATCTCCACCCTTGGTCGCGTGAACAAGTTGGTCGAGCCGTAAGTCTCCCTTTTGTTTCTCGGCACCGTGGCATTGAACACATGCCACTTCAAGAATTGGACGAATCTCAGAATGAAAGTCTGGAACAACAGGAGCAGCAACAACAGGTTTGGCGATAGAAGGAATTTCAGGCTTTACGACCTCAGCAGGCGTTCCCTCGGTTGGTTTCGGCTCAGTGGGACTGGGTTTAGTCTGTAGTGCTGTAGCAGACTCAGCTGGTCTCACTGCCTCGGTAGGCTTAGCTGGTTCAGGGGTATCTTTCTGCTCAGACTGGTTAATCTGAGAAGATTTTGGAGCATCCTCAGAAAAGCACCAGTGGGACCACCCAAGAACGAAAATGAAGGAAAGGAATTTTGTAATTTGTCTCATCAAATTTGGTGTCTTGCATTTAATTCCCGGCACGTTCCTTGGCGATTAGACGAAGTTTTTCTAAGCGACTGAGGGGCTTTTTCGGTTTTTCAGCCAGTGCTTTTGCTACAACTTTGGCTGGCTTTGGTGATGCTTTAGGCTTTGTTGTGGGATTTTTCGGAGGTGATGGTGGGTTATCGATGCGGATTTGCCCACCACTAGCAACTGTCTGGCTGAGATTGTGTCCAGCCACCGGAATGCTGGCGGAAATGAAAAGGTTTTTCGTGGTGGCAGCACGAGCCTTGATTTCAGTCTTAACGGGAAAGGAAATTTCTTTGGTGTCCTTGTTGATTTTGAGAGGAACAGTACTGGTCAGTGCTGGAAGGGCCACGAGTCGGATATCTGCCTCACCTTCAAATTCCCGAAGTGTTTCAATCTTGCAGTAGACCTCTCCTTCTTTTCCGCGCTCGATGGCGGCCATCTCGATGGTCATGTTTAGATACGGCTCTTCGATGACAAGAT
>Ga0163109_10004596_pt1 | contig 10460 bp, 10 predicted proteins | sample CRUFie1St13metaG_FD_108704 | JGI IMG/M metagenome (GOLD analysis project Ga0163109, IMG submission 108704) | Marine microbial communities from the Costa Rica Dome - CRUD Field 142mm St13 metaG | ecosystem: Environmental > Aquatic > Marine > Oceanic > Photic zone | place: Costa Rica: the Eastern... | reverse complement strand
ATCGGAGAGGGTACGGCAATCGATTTCACAAGCAAAGGCGACCACCTGCTAGCCAGTGGATTGGATATGAAGATTGACTGGCCAATGCGGGGTTTACACAACGCGCAGAATGCAGAGTTGGCTGTCGCAATGGCCCACGTTGTTGATGTGCCCGTAGATCGAGCATTCTCTGCTCTCGGCCAATTTCGGGGAGTTGCACGACGTCTGAATTTATTATTTGAGAATGGATCTGTAAAGGTATGGGACGATTTTGCACATCATCCGACTGCAATAGCCAAGACCCTAGATGCCTTGACTCAAGAAGGGAACCCTCTTGTCGCTGTGATTGAGCTGCGTTCAAATACGATGAAGGCGGGTGTCCATGGCGAGGCTCTTTTGGCGTCAGCCGCCTGTGCTGATTTTGTCTACTGGGTACTGCCCGAAACTACAACTTGGGATGTGGGTTTGTTGTTGCGAGCCGACGGAACGTCGGTGGTAGTTCGAGATATGCTGGTGCTGGAAACGCAACTAGTTCAACAAGAATCTGGTCAAATAATTTTTATGTCGAATGGCGGATTTTCTGGGATTCAAAGCCGTCTGGTAGCGCGGTTGACTGAGTGTTGAAAAAATTAGAAAGAACCGCAACATCTATCCCATGATACTTGATTCGCTCCAACCAGAGGTTACCGTGACTAAGCCACTGTTTCCCCTCCCCCTAGTGTTGTTTCCAGGAGGTCGTCTACCGCTCCAAATTTTTGAGGCGCGATACCTCGATATGGTTGGCCAATGTATGCGAGATGGTGAACATTTTATCGTAACCATGGCGCGGTCTGAGGGATTCGCAGATCTTGGGTGTGAAGTGTCAATTCGCGACTTTGATCGTTTGGATAATGGACTCCTTGGGATTTTAGCTGTTGGGGAGCGGAAGCAGCAGCTGTTTAATCCGAGGCAGCGTGGGGATGGGCTATGGCTTGCTGATGCTGTAGATTTGCCTTTGGAGTCATCTGACGAGATTTCGGTCGAGCACGCAGGTCTAGTTGGGCTCCTTAAAAGCTTGCAAACGCATCCCACATTGCGTGGTCTTTACAGCGAAATCGATTATACAGATGCTAGTGAGGTAGGTGCTCGTTTAACCGAGTTGTTGCCGTTCGATAACGAAGTGAAACAGTCGTTTTTTGAAATGCAGGACTCAGGAAAGCGACTGCGGGAGCTCGAGTCCGAAGTCGCAAAACTTCAAATTCAGGGTTGAGGCGCCTGATTTCTTGAGTGAAGCCGCTGTATAATCGAGTGAGTTCAGTGGAGCCACTATGGATTATCGACATATAGCTGATAGGGCATTAGCAGCCAGAGACGTCATTGCAATTGCTTCAACGAGTAAAAAAAATGACGCACTCTTGGCCATTCGCGATTCCATGATTGCGAATCAAAAACAGATCCTCGCTGCCAACTCTCGAGATTTACAAGCTGGCCAAAAACAAGCCCTAGATGAGGCGCTCCTCGATCGATTGCAGCTAAATGAAGAACGTATTGACGCAATGATTCGTGGAGTTGAACAAATTGTTTCTCTTCCGGATCCTGTCGGAGAAATTTCTCACGTTACGAAAAAGTCGTCCGGTATCGAAGTTGGCTTAATGCGACAACCGCTCGGTGTCATCGGAATTATCTATGAATCTCGACCAAATGTGACAATAGACGCAGCTGCCCTATGCCTTAAGTCAGGAAACGCTAGCGTCCTCAGAGGCGGTCGCGAGGCTTTTCATTCTAATCAGGCTATTGCTGTATGTATTGAGACAGGGTTACGAGCGGTAGGCTTACCCGATGCATGTGTTCAGATTGCGCCAACAGCGGATAGAGATTTTGTCGGTGCGATGATTGGTGGTGAAGATCCAATGTGTGATGTGATCATTCCACGCGGCGGCAAGGGGCTGATAGAGCGTGTCGCTAAGGATGCACGTGTTCCCGTAATTAAACACCTAGATGGTAATTGCCATGTGTATATTGACGCGGAGAGCGATACAGCCACTTCTCTCCGTATTTTGGAAAATTCGAAGACTCATCGATATGGGGTCTGTAACGCCGCTGAATCATTTCTGATTCATGAGGCGGTAGCGGATGTATTACTTCCAGAGTTAAGTGAACTTCTAGAGCAATATGAGGTAGAGGTTCGCGGCTGTGAAATCGTTTGTTCAGTGATTTCTTCAGCGAGAGAAGCTCATGAAGAGGACTGGTATGAAGAGTATCTAGGACCAATTGTGGCAATCAAAGTAGTGCAGTCTGTCGAAGAGGCGATAAGACATATCAATACCTACGGTTCTCATCATACGGATGCGATAGTCTCAAAGAGCTATAGAACGATTCGACAATTTATGCGAGCTGTAGACTCATCTTCAGTTATAGCTAATGCTTCGACGAGATTTGCGGATGGGTTTGAGTATGGGCTTGGCGCTGAGATTGGTATCTCGACTGATCGAATTCATGTCCGAGGCCCTGTTGGACTTGAGGGATTGACTAATCAGAAGTGGATTGTGTTCGGAGAAGGCCAGGTGCGCAGATAGTGCAGGTTTTATTCGGAGGGACCTTCGACCCCGTACACGATGGTCATGTTGCTATGGTAGAACAATTACGCGTTACATTTCCGAGTGCTACTATCCAAGTGATCCCAAACAGTCGGCCGCCTCATCGTAACAGTGAAGTCTCGGCAACCCATAGATTGGAAATGGTTCACCTTGCTATGGGTCATCTTAAGGGTATCAAGATTAATCGAATTGAGTTTGAACGATCGGGCCCTAGCTATACGATCGATACTTTGAATGTTTTACGAGAGCAGTTTGGGAATGATGAATCTTTTGTGCTCGTTCTTGGCGCGGATGCTATCAGTAAAATGGATATTTGGTATAAACCAATGACAGTGCCATTGCTTTGTAATGTCTGCATTTTGAATCGAGCCGGCGAGAATATCGGCATACCCTCTGTGCTGGCAGAAATGAATGAGATCGTTGATGGTGCTCTTCTGGATAACACGCCTAGCGGTAGCTTGATCAGACTCCAAACGCCAGATGTTTTTGTTTCATCGACTCTCGTACGTAGCTTGATTGCGAGAGGTGCTAAACAGCTTCCCGTTCCCCCAAATGTTGCCGATTATATTGTCAAATATGACCTGTATCAGGATCCTGAATGATTGAAAAACCTGAACTAAGCTGCCTAATAGTCGATGCTTTAGAGGATCTAAAGGCTATTGAAATTCGAATTATCGATGTGAGAGGTCAAACATCTGTAACTGACTGGTTGGTCATTGCTAGCGGCACATCGAGTCGGCATGTAAAATCACTGGCTGATCACGTCGTTCAAGCGATGAAAAAAAAATATGGCGTCGTCGCGTTAGGAAGTGAAGGTACCGATGTGGCGGAGTGGGTTTTGGTTGATTTTGATTCTGTCGTCCTTCATGTGATGCAACCACCAATTCGAGAGTTTTACGATCTCGAGCGATTATGGGAGCGTCGGATTCGAGGACGCGAAGATAGTGGTGAGGCCTAATGGCTGGCGCGAGGCTTATTGCCGTCGGACAGAAAATGCCCGATTGGGTGCAGACTGCATGCACCGAATATCTGTCCCGATTTCGTCATCACTTCAAGCTTATACTAGAAGAACTTCCAGCTTCTAAAAAGGCAGGAGCTGCAGCCAAGGAAGAGCATCGAAGAAGGTTGTTAGATCGATTGAAACCTAGCGACTTGCTGGTGCTTCTTGACGAGAGAGGCCAGTCATATTCGACAGTTGAGCTAGCGGAACAACTAACACGATGGGAACTAACTAGTCGGTCATTGGTCTTTGCCTTAGGTGGTGCCGATGGCTGGTGTGAGGGAATGTGGGAGCGAGCAGATAGTCAATGGAGCCTCTCGAGACTTGTTTTTCCGCACTCGCTAGCTCGAATCATCGTGGTGGAACAATTATACCGGGCAGATAGTGTCCGCCGCGGACACCCATACCATAGGAGTTGAGATTGGAGCTTTCGACCGGAGTTCGTGAAAAGAATCTGATTCATGGAAGAGTTTTGGTTGCTACATTTTTCGGTGGCTTTATCTTATTGCTTCTGCTGAGTCGTCTAATTTGGCTTCAGTTGATTGAAACAGAGCGATTTCAGACTGCATCGGAGGCTAATCGTCTACAAACCCTTCCCGTGGGGCCCGCTCGAGGTCTGATAAGTGATCGGAATGGCCTAGTGTTGGCAGAGAACCGACCTAACCTACAATTATTGATAATTCCTGAGGAATTCGATGACCTCGATAGAGCCATTGCTGAAGTACGATCGAGAATCGATTTTTCAGATGGCGATGCGGAGCGATTCGCAAAAAATTTTAAATCTCGGCGGAGGCCACGTGATCCTGTGGTTGTTAAGGATGATTTGTCGGAGTCGGATACCGCTCGGATAGCCGTTGACTTATTTCGTTTTCCAGGCCTCGAAATTAAAGCGAGACCGACACGATATTATCCGTATGGAGGCTTGACCGCTCACAGCCTCGGATATGTGGGTCGTCTATCTTTGAATGAACTTAAAAATGTTGACGAAAGAAGGTATGCGGGTACGGACACGATCGGAAAGCTAGGTGTAGAAAAAGCATATGAAGATATATTGCTTGGTCAGGTTGGTGTAGAACGCGTTGAGACCAGTGCTCGGGGCCAAATTATGCGTGCTGTTGAACGCGAGGATCCTAAACCTGGTTCTAATATTCCGTTACATTTAGACATTGGTTTAACCGCAAAATTATATGAGGTGCTCGGAAATAACCGGGGCGCTATTGTTGCGATTGATCCGCTGAATGGGGGTATTTTGGGGCTCGCGAGCACCCCGACCTATGACGCAAACTCATTTATCGGTGGGATTAGCCAGGCTGAATACAAGGCTCTTCAATCGAACCGCGATACTCCGTTATTTAACCGAGCATTACGTGGCCAATATCCGCCAGGATCAACGATTAAACCAATGCTTGGTCTGGTTGGATTGCACTACGGTGCGGTGAGTTGGAAAACAGAATATTTTTCTCGAGGGTTTTTTCAGTTACCGGGAAATGACCACAAATATCGGGATTGGAAAGAATGGGGCCACGGCATTGTCACTATGGACAAAGCAATCATTGAGTCAGTCGATACCTACTTTTACTATATGGCGAACAAGCTAGGCATCGATCAGATGTCAGAAGGGATGAAATGGTTCGGTTTTGGCCGCCGTCAAGGTCGTGACGTTCGAGACGACTCACCGGGAATCCTGCCTAGCCGTGCTTGGAAACGTGCGGTGAGAGATCAATCTTGGTATCAAGGGGAAACTGTAATTTCTGGTATTGGTCAGGGGTTTTGGGTGACCACCCCTCTTCAGTTAGCAGCTGCAACCACTGCGGTGGCGCGTCGTGGAAATTTCATCGATCCACATTTTTCTGTACTTGAGGACTTGGATGCCGGGGCGCCTGTGCCAATTGGTGAGCCGGTAGATTGGGAACGTATGATTGATGCTATGGAGGGTGTACTCCATAACGAGAATGGAACCGCTAGGGGTGCCGGGAAAGGTCTCAATTATCGAATCGCGGGTAAGACAGGGACGGTACAGATTTTTAGCATCGGACAGGAGGAAGAGTACGAGGCGTCTGAAATTGATGAACGTTTACGTGATCACGCCTTATTCGTTGGATTTGCTCCAGCGCATGCTCCGAGCATCGTTATCGCTTTAATTATCGAAAATGGTGGTTCAGGCGGCACGATGGCAGCGCCGGTAGCACGACAAATCTTTGATTATTGGCTACTCAGACGAAATGAAGGATCCATTCCTCCCGACCCCTCATACGTTGCCCGCATAAACAATCAAGTACTAGGATATAAAAATGCTAGCGGCAACTGAAATCGGGCATATCGAGTCTTTCCGACCAAAACGATTCTCGCAACGCTATGGGGTCGATCCTTTTTTAACATTGGTTGTTGTAATCACTGCGTTGTATGGACTGATCGTGCTTTACTCTGCGTCTGGCCAAAATATTTCACTTGTTCTTCGACAGGCCGCTCACGTAATAGCTGGCTTGGGTATTATGCTTGTTATATCGCAAGCGCGCCAAGACGTAGTCGTTCGCATTACGCCATTCGTTTTCGCGTTGTCTGCATTTTTACTGGTTGCTGTTTTATTTATAGGTGTTGATGTAAAAGGGGCACAGCGATGGTTGGATCTGCCAGGTTTCCCTAGGTTCCAGCCATCTGAGCTGGTGAAATTGGCGTTGCCGGCTATGCTTGCGTGGTGGTTTACACGACAAAAACTTCCCCCGAGGCTGTCTCAGTTAATTATCGCTGCTGTTCTTATAGCGGCACCTGTTACATTGATCGCAAAGCAACCTGATCTAGGGACGAGTATCATAATAGCAGGATCTGGTTTTTTCGTGATTTTTTTGGCCGGAATATCGTGGCGACTTTTAGCTATACTGGGAGGCTTAGCGGTTGCATCATTACCGGTACTTTGGATGGTAATGCGTGATTATCAAAGAACACGGGTGATGACTCTTCTGGATCCTCAGAGCGATCCCCTTGGGGCGGGTTGGAACACTATTCAGGCAATGACAGCACTTGGTTCTGGCGGTTTGTTCGGTAAAGGTTATGCTGCTGGCACGCAGGCGCAGCTTAAGTTCCTACCGGAGTCTCATACAGATTTTATTGTCGCTGTCATTGGTGAGGAAATGGGGTTCTTGGGGATAAGTGTGCTTTTGATTTTGTACGCCGCAATTCTGGGCCGCTGCCTTGCCTTGACCATGCGAGCAACCGGTAATTTTGGCCGCCTTCTGTCCGGTTCAATAACGTTAACCTTCTTTGTTTACGTATTTGTAAATTTGGGGATGGTTAGTGGAGTTTTGCCAGTGGTAGGTGTTCCCTTACCATTAATTAGTTATGGTGGCACATCTGTCGTTTCATTATTAATTGGATTTGGTTTAATTATGTCAATGCAGAGGACGAGCAGAGTACTTTCAGGGGAGTCATAGTGCACATAGTTCAGACGATCATCATTGTTGCTATTTTACTTGGACCATCTCTCTCGTTTGCAAACCCCAATTATGCTGAACGCTCTGAGGTGAAGGCGATGGTTGCGCGTTTAGTAGCTAAGGGGCTGGATGCCAATACGATACTGACATTGATGTCGGAAGCGAAGCGACTGGATACCGTCATAAACGCCATGAATCGCCCAGCAGAAAGAAAAAAGTGGATGGATTATCGTGCTATCTTTCTGAAGCGGCCGAGGGTACTGGCGGCAAAAAGCTTTTATCGGAAGCACGAAAAAACTCTTGCGCGGGCAGAGCTGGAGTTGGGTGTTCCAGTAGAAGTGATTCTGGCGATTATTGGCGTTGAGACTTACTTCGGCAGGAACAAAGGGGGGTTTCGGGCCCTTGATGCATTAGCGACTCTAGGATTGGATTATCCAAAACGATCTAAATTCTTTTTGGGTGAGTTAGAGTCGCTGTTTCTTCTTGCCAAGGAAGAGAATTTAAGTGTGACTGACTTGAAAGGTTCTTATGCTGGGGCTATGGGATTCGGCCAGTTTATTCCGTCTAGTTATTTGGCTTACGCGATAGATTTTGATAATGATGGTCGCCGCGATTTGATCAATAACCCAGTCGATGCGATCGGTTCGGTCGCGAATTATCTTATGAGGCACGGTTGGGATAATACTTATGGAGTTGCGAGCGTTGTTTCTAGTGCGGCTTCTAATGTTGAGAAAATGGAATCTGCCATCGTCATTAAAGAAACAGGCTCTGAATTGATGGCAAAAGGTGTACAAGGGATTCCGGACGCATGGGCTCAACTCCCGCTCGATTTGCTCGGTTTGCATGGTACTAAAGGCGATGAGTTCTGGGCTGTCACAAAAAATTTTTATGTCATCACTCGATATAACCGATCTCCGCTATACGCTATGGCAGTGCATCAATTATCTCAGGAGATCGCCAAGGAACTGGCACTGTGAGTCGAACGCTATTCGTACTTGGGTTAAGTTTTTTAGCCGGTTGCTCCAATTTTAAGGATTGGTTAGGGAGTTATGAAACATCTGAAACGAAAGGATTGATTCAAGAGGTTCCAGACGGCCCGCCTTTGATAAGCTCGGTCAACGTTGCCACATTGCCCGAACCCGAAGCAAAGCCAGAACCCCTGTCTCGGTATGGTAACCCTGAAAGCTATCTTGTCGACGGCGTTACATATAAGGTTAAGCCGGTCAAACTTGGATTCGAGGAGACTGGGATTGCGAGCTGGTATGGTCGTAAGTTCCACGGCCGGCTTACATCATCGGGCGAACCGTTCGATATGTTTCAGTTTACTGCGGCCCACAAAACAATACCGATTCCGGCTTGGATACGCGTAACTAATCTTGAAAATGATAAATCTTTGGTGGTCCGCGTTAATGATCGAGGTCCTTTCAAAGAGGGAAGAGTCCTTGATCTATCTTGGGCAGCAGCCGAACGGCTTGGGTTCTCAGAGAACGGCACCGTAGAGGTCAGTTATGAAGTTTTGAAGATTCCAACTGCTAATCCTTCTCTAATTGCAAACCCCCTAGCTGAAGTACCCCAATCTGTCTTTCAGGTAACAGCTGTGTCGACGGAAGAGCAGGCCCAAAAACTGGCTAGTCAAATCCGTAGTGCAATCCCAAAAGAACAAGCGAGCGTGCGCGTAGAGTCAAATGGTTTCGGATTGTTCAGGGTGCAGGTATTACCAAAACTTGACTTAAGTATCGAACGCGCGATTTATGAAAAACTGGTGATGCTGGGTTGGTCACCGCAAAAATCGATCATGAAGTAAAAAGCAATGCGAGGTGAGTTTAGTGCGTCTCTTTTGGATAGCTCTGATATCTGTATTTAGTCTGACTGCTGGAGCCAATGTTCCATTAACAGAAGTGTTAGGGAATGGTCCACCAATACCGGCTGCGCCCGAACTAAAGGCATCTGGGTATCTTCTAATAGATGCCACCAATGGTGAAGTATTGGTGGAGCATAATGCTGATCAGCCACTCCCGCCAGCATCATTGACTAAAATGATGACAGCCTATATCGCGGAACGTGAAATCGCAGAGGGTCGAGCTGGCTTTTCGGATAAAGTGCCTATTAGTGTCAAAGCATGGAAAACTGGCGGATCGCGTATGTTTATTCGTGAAGGGACGAAAGTTCGGTTGGAGGATCTTTTGCGAGGAATCATCATTCAGTCGGGTAATGATGCAAGTGTTGCTGTAGCAGAATATATTGCGGGCTCTGAGGATGTTTTTGCTGATGTTATGAATCAAACAGCTGTAAGCATTGGGATGACCAATACACAATTTAAAAATTCCACAGGCCTGCCCCAAGAAGGGCATCATACAACTGCCAAAGACCTTGGAATCCTTGCCGCTCGGACTATTCGTGACTTCCCGGAGACTTATGCGATCTACAGTGAAAAGAACTTTACCTACAACGGTATTAAGCAACCTAACAGAAATAATCTTTTATTCCGTGAGCTTGGCGTGGACGGCCTAAAAACAGGTCATACCGAAGAGGCAGGCTATTGTTTGGTTGCTAGCGCAAAGCGAGAAGGTTTTCGTTTAATTTCTGTGGTCATGGGAGCGGCGACTGAAAAGGCTCGTGAGCAGGAGACGACTAAATTACTGCAATACGGATTTAGATATTTTAGCGGACAGACTTTATTTAAAGCGGGTCAGCCGCTACCTGAAAGCACTCGTAAAGTATGGTTTGGTGAAGTTGAGTCCGTTGATCTTGCTCCAACGCAAGACTTATATGTGACGTTGCCTCTTGGTCGCGAGCCATCGATTCAGGCAATCCTTGACGCTCCAGACAGTCTTGATGCTCCGTTAGAATCGGGCGCTGCAGTGGGAACTGTCAAAATAATGCTTGGGGAGCGCATACTTGCGGAATCACCTGTCGCTGTTGCAAACGCCGTTCCAGAAGGTGGAATTTTCAAACGCTTGGTGGACCGCGTGTTGAGACTTTTTGCATGAATTGGTGTTGCCTCAACGGAGTCCTAATGCCGCTAAACAAAGCGCGTATTTCTCCGATGGATCGAGGCTTCTTGTTTGGTGACGGTGTTTACGAAGTCATGGCACAGGTTGACGGAAGAATTCGAGCGAAGTCGCTTCACGCTCAGCGATTGCGATCAAGCCTCGATTCAATCGGTCTCGAGACGTCAATTGAGCAGGTGTTTACTGACGTTGAACGGCTGACGAAAAAAGTCGGTTTTTCTACCGCGAAAATTTACGTACAAGTTACCCGCGGCACTGCAGACGTTAGAGAGCACGCCTTTCCAACTATCGTATCGCCAACAATTTTCATTACAATTAGTGAATTTGAAGCTATTCCTCAGTGCGCTTCTCAAGCAATTGTAAGACCTGATATCCGCTGGCGTAAGAACCACATCAAGTCGGTTGCTCTACTTGGTAATGTCTTACTAATGCAAGAAGCTCGTGATTCTGCTGCACAGGAAGCTAT
>Ga0163109_10004595_pt1 | contig 10461 bp, 12 predicted proteins | sample CRUFie1St13metaG_FD_108704 | JGI IMG/M metagenome (GOLD analysis project Ga0163109, IMG submission 108704) | Marine microbial communities from the Costa Rica Dome - CRUD Field 142mm St13 metaG | ecosystem: Environmental > Aquatic > Marine > Oceanic > Photic zone | place: Costa Rica: the Eastern... | reverse complement strand
TGTTACCTCTGATGAGGATGAGGAGGGGGGGAGCTCACCCAAGGGGCAAGCAGCAGGGTCGGGCAAGGGTGGCTCGGAGCAAGGCGACCGGGACGAGGAGACTACCTCGGGCCTGACTAACGTGGACTTCGAGGGCGGGGCCGGCGGCCGTAAGGAGTCCTCCGCTGGGGAGCAGGGGGAGGGGGAGCAGTCCACTGCGTGGGGGACGAGCGCTTCCGACGCCTCGGCGGGGGCCCCCGGGAACGAGAGCGACGCCCAAGTCTTGAAGAAGGGTTCCAAAAAGTTCATCACGGAGACCCAGGCGAGGAGGAGGGCTTGACTGTATTGTACTTTAGAAGATCCCAACACTGGGTTGTGTCCCGTCTTGGCCTTCCTTTCCTCATATGGACTGTGATGGGTCGCGGCAGTCCAGGTGAATCCGGTCGATCGCCTCCACGCACTCCTTGGATAGCTTGACGTCAAAGGCGTCGATGCACTCCTCTAGCTGCTCCAGCGTCGTCGCCCCGATGATGGTGCTCCCGTTCGCCATGTAGTCCCTGTCTGCGATCCAGCTCAGACTCATCTTGGTGAGGGAGACGTTCTCCGCGTCCGCGGCCTCCTGGTACCTCTGGATCGCGGTGTTGCAGCGATCGCTGCAGAACCTCTCTTGGTACTTGTCGAAGATGGTGAAGCGCGCCTTGGGCGGCCTCTTGCCGTTGAGGTACTTGCCCGTGAGGGCGCCGCCGGCCAGCGGGGACCAGGGGAGGAGGCCGATGTTGTAGTTCCAAGGAGCGCAGGTCTCCGCGAGCTGAGAGGAGAAAGAGAGAGAGAGTCAGAGAGTCAGAGACGAGGGTCGCGGCGAGAGTCAAGGGGGGCGCAATGCTTTGGGGCGCACCTCGGTCTCAAAGGCCCTGTGAACCAGAGAGAATGAGTTCTGGATCGACACCGGGTAAGGGATCCCGAGCTTGTCGCAGAGGTTGCACAGCTGGCACACCCCGAAGCTCGTCTCGTTGGAGACACCCCAGTACTTGATCTTCCCCTGGTCCAAGATCTTCTTCAGGCCCTTGAGGGTCTCCTCAAACGCCACGCTGCCGTCCCTGTGCCTACTGTAGTTGTACACCGTGGAGCCGAAGCAGGGCACGTACCTGTCGGGCCAGTGGAGCTGGTACACGTCAATGTAGTCTGTCTGAAGCCGAGCCAAAGAGGCGTCCACGGCCCTCTGGATGCTCTCCGCGTCGAGCCGAGCCTCGTGCTTGTCCTGTGAGTTCCTGGCGAGGTATTGGGCGCCAGGATCCCGCCCACTCGGGATATGGCTTGTCTTCGAGTAGCCCATCACCTTGGTCGCCACGTAGACCTTCTCCCTTAGATCCGCGTTCTTCGCCAGCCACGTCCCGATGTACTTCTCAGTCAGGCCCTGCGTTTCGCGCTTCGTCGGCACCGGATAAAGCTCTGCGGTGTCCAAAAAGTTCACCCCTCTTTTCTTGATCGCGTAGTCCAGCTGCTCGTGCGCCTCCTCCTCGGTGTTCTGCTGTCCAAACGTCATGGTCCCGAGGCACACCCTGGATACCTTCATGTCGCTCCAACCCAACGACTGGTACTTCATCTTGGCCAAGCTCTGCTAAGCTCTGCTCCTCTCCTGGTCTGGGGTGCCCGCTGCCTCGATCCCCCTCCTCCGAAACTTGTGGCGCGTTTTTCGTTTTTCACAGTTTTTGGAATTCACATTTTGGAAATCTTGATCTGACATTTCCACGAAATTCGCCGGCGGCGGCTGCCAGCCCCCTCGGTATGTCCTTTCTCCTCCCCAAGACCGGATTTCTACAACGGAATTGGGATCGATTGGGACTGGGAGGGCGGGGCGAGAACTCGAGAGCCGGGCAGCCAGACCAGAACAACAAACGCAACCACCACCTTCCGGAGCAGAACTAGTAGAAGCAAAGATGAAGCACATCGCCGCGTACCTTTTGGTGAGTGATCAAGGAGCCGTATCGTCGCCACCCGCTTACCTGGTCGCGACGCTTTCGCACCTCCCGCACCCCGCTCCCCGCGGTCCTCTTCTTCGCAAGGGACGGGGGGAAGGGTCGTTCCCCGTCGAGGAAGGTTCGGGCAGGGGCAGGAGCTAGGCGTGGGAGCTGTGGCGCGCGGTCCTGCTTGCAGCACCGGGTGCCACTCCCCGCGGGGCGTCCTCTCCTGCCTCCGATCCGAGTTCCTCGCGTCGGGAGACACGACACGGCGACGACCCAGCACCCCGGGCGAGGGAAACACGGGAGAATATCTCTGTGGAACCTCAAGGACTGACCGAAGACCTCTTTACTTCTTTCTTTCTCTACACTAGTGCGTCCTCGGAGGAAACGCCACCCCATCCAGCGGAGACGTCGAGAAGGTCTTGGCTTCCGTCGGAGCTGAGGCCGATGGCGACAAGCTCGGAAAGCTCATGGAGCAGCTCTCCGGAAAGGACATCGCCGAGGTGATCGCCGCCGGATCCGAGAAGCTCGCGTCCGTCCCTGCTGGAGGCGCCGTCGCCGCCGGGGGAGCCGCTGGTGGATCCGCTGCCGCTGCTGAGGAGAAGAAGGAGGAGTCCGAGGAGGAGGAGTCTGACGACGTGAGTGACTTTGGCCGCGTTCTGTTGCCCCAACCCCCTGCCGCGGACGCTTGGGGACGGGTGATTCCCTGTCCCCTCCGACCGAATTGCAAAGCCCAACCACCACCTTGGCGGAGTGCTGACTCTCTGTTTCTCTCTCTTTGAACTTCAACAGGACATGGGATTCTCTCTGTTCGACTAAGCGAAGGAAGCCGGCGCGCTTGCGCGGGGGGACTCGATTAGTAGTAACAACAAAAAACCTCAATAGTGTATTTACCTATGGAAATGGACTCTATGACCATATTACGCAATTCCTTTCCGAAACGTCCAGAGTCTCCCCTTCGGCCTCCCTCCTTCCCCCCAAAACACCGCAATTTCTTTTGTTTCTGTTTCATCGTTTTGGAGCCGACGGAGCTCCTCCGAGAACGCGCTTCGGCTGCTCGGCAAGGAGGGCGCCAGTAGGAAGAATGGTAAGAGCAGCGATGCGACGTGCGAACGGGGCCGAGGGGGAAGGGCCCGCAAATGAGCGGCGGGGTCGACCCTCGTGCAGCCCGAGTAGCGCGGTGCACCGCCTCCGTCCCGCCCGCGCCGGTCTTCCCTCGCTCGCATTCGCGGGTCCCGATCGTTCGTTTCGAAGAAGACGTTCGGGGGCTCGCCGGCCTTCGGGTCCTTCGCCTTTCGCGCTTTCTGACACCCCTCGCACTTCCTTCGTCGCCTGTTTCCGCCCTCTCGCCCCAATTTCGCTCCGCAGTCCGCGCCCATCAACCCCAAGCCGTTCATCAAGGACCTCACGGGGAAGGCCGTGCTGGTGAAGCTCAAGTGGGGGATGGAGTATAAGGGCCTTCTCGTCTCCGTCGATAGCTACATGAACCTGCAGCTGACGAACACGGAAGAGTTCGTGGACGGTCAGCTCACCGGCAACCTGGGAGAGGTGCTGATCCGGTGTAACAACGTGCTGTACATGAGAGCCGCCCCAGACTCGTAGTGGGCGTCGGAGGCCTTCGCATAAACGGAAAGCGACTCGAGTGTGTTGTAACAAAAAAAAATGGTTTAGGTAGCAACAGAGAGAGAGGGAGCCTCCTGCACTCCAAGCTCGCCTCAGGGCGAGCAGGGGGAGGAGGGGTCCGTCAAGAAGGGGTCCAGAGGCTTGCCCAGACCGTAAAATACAAATCCGACCTCCTTTGCGTGCTTGCCGTCCACCACGTTCCTCCCGTCGAAGATGAAGGCCGGCTTCACCATAGAATCGTAGATCTTCTTCAGGTCGAGAGTCTTGAACTCGTCCCACTCCGTCAGGATGCACACCGCGTGGGCGCCCTCGCAGGCCTTGTACACGCTGTCGCAGCACTCTATATGGTCCTCGACCTCCTTGGCCTTCCTATGCGTGTAAGGGTGGTCCCACTCGAACTTGTCGAGGCTCAGGTCGGTCTTCATCCTCTCCTCGGTGACCTGGGGGTCGTACACCGCGAGGTCGGCGCCCTCGTCCAGCAGGCCGTTGCACACGTCGATGGCGGGGGTCTCCCTGGTGTCCCCGGTATCCTTCTTGAAGGCAAAGCCCAGAATGGCAATCTTCTTTCCCCTCACCGTGTTGAACAGGCTCGAGATCACAATGTCCACAAACCTCCGCTTCTGCAGGTTGTTGATCGTCACCACGGACTCCCAGTACCTCGCGATCTCCTCCAGGCCAAGGCCCTTGCAGATGTACACCATGTTCAGAATGTCCTTCTGGAAGCAAGACCCGCCAAAGCCGACGCTGGCGTTCAGGAACTTGGGACCGATCCTCGAGTCCGCCCCGATGCACTTGGCGATCTCGGACACGTCCGCCCCTGTCTTCTCGCAAAGGGCGGAGATGGAGTTGATGGAAGAGATCCTCTGGGCAAGGAAGGCGTTCGCGGCGAGCTTGGCGAGCTCCGAGGACCACAGGTTGCTGGTCAGGATCTGCTCCTCAGGGACCCACTGGGCGTACACGTCCTTGAGGGTCTGGATAGCCTTCAGGCCGCTCGGGGTCTGCCTGCCTCCGATGATGACCCTGTCGGGGTTCTCGAGGTCCTTGATGGCCGTGCCCTCCGCGAGAAACTCCGGGTTCGACAGGATGTCAAAACGCGCGCCGTCGTTGAGGACGTTGTTGCTCAGCACCCTCTCCACAGCCTGCGCGGTCTTGACGGGCACGGTCGACTTCTCCACGATGATCTTCGGGGAGTGCGACACCTTGGCGATCATCCTCGCAGCTCCCTCCCAGTACGTCATGTCCGCGGCGTAGCCCGCGCCGACTCCCCTCGTCTTCGTCGGCGTGTTCACGCTGATGAACACAATGTCCGCCTCGGCGACTTTCTTCTCGCACTCCGTGGAGAAGAAGAGCGTCTTTCCCCTGCAGGCGAAGACGACCTCCTCGAGACCTGGCTCGTAGATCGGCAGCTTGTCGCTGTTCCACGCCGCGATCCTTTCCTCGTTTATGTCCAACACGGTCACCTCGATGTCCTTGCACTTGTGGGCGATCATGGCCATGGTGGGACCGCCCACGTAACCGGCGCCGATGCAAGCGATCTTCAAAGTCATCGCGCCTCCTGTGTACCCTTCCCTTTGCCTCTACGACCCCGTCGTACTCGTCCTCGTCGCGTCGCACTCTTGTAGAGCCTGCGTGGGGTGACTGTGTTCTTCCCGCGCCGATCTCCACCAAATTCGAACCAAAAAAAAGACACAAAAAGGGTGTAAAGCTGGACACTCAAAAGTCAACTTGAAAGCGAGGCCCGACCAAACGCTGACGTACGCCGCCGCGGGGCTGCCCGGCGTGCTTCGCCCGCCGACCGTCGCCTCGCCTCCGGCAAAGTTGTGCCAGAACCTCTTTTTTTGACTTGGCTCCTGTTAAATTGCTTTTGCTGAGTATTACACTGGGCGAAGGCTGGATCGGAGCCAGGTCCGCGAGACTTGGTTGTGATCACCCCCCCCACCCCAAAATTAAACCGACCGAGCACAAAACAACAACAACGGTACATCGAGATCCACGAGCCGTACGACCGCGAGCGGGAGGCCCGACTCCCGGTGTGGGAGGGCTCTCCGCCTCGTCATCCGCCGTGCAAAGTCGACAGGAAGAGAACCACGTCGTTGTTCTCCACGATGCACTCCTCCTTGCCGCCGAGCTCCCAGTCAATGTCGTTGATCAGGACCAGGATCCCTGGGCGGAGCTCCTTGCCTTCGTTTTTCGTTTGTTGCAGTGGGGTGGCGAAGATGAGCAAGCGCGAGATTGTGGAAAAAAAAAGAGGTCAGTTCCGGAGATGGCAGGAGGGGGTCGGAGGAGTGCGAGAGCGAGACCAGAGTCCGGCTCTTGTCGCTGTTGCTGGCTTCCCACGTTCTAGAGGGGGATGGGTTCTCACCTTTAAGGAACATCTCCGGGTTCTTCTTCAACATCTTCTTCTGGATGTAGTTGATGACGCCCTTCACCGTCGTCCTGTCCGACAGGCCCTCCTTCTTCTTGCTCGGGATCTCGACCTTGTGAGACTTCACGCTGTCAAAGAGAGTCTCGAGCCCGCCGCTATTCCGTTTTTTCGCACGCGTCGGGGCGAGGGGCGACAGGAGAACGGCCGGACAGAAGCGAAGAGACAAAACGGGGACGCGCGGGGTGCGGGGTGTCAGCGGCGTTGGTGTCGCAAGCGGTGAAATGGGAAGCGCGGCCCCCTCCCCGCCGACGAGGCGGCCCGGCCAAGGCGCGAGAGGTTGTGAGACTCACCCGAACTGTAGGTAGACCCAAACCATGTTTCACCGTAATAATCCGTTGCCGAGGATGTTTTTCCCTCCTCGCTCTGCTGTCTTTGCGGTCCCACCCCCACTCCACTCCCAGTCAACCCCCGCTCGGTCTGCGAGGTCCGCGGACCACCTTGTTCCCCCCTCCACTCGTCGTTCTCTCGCGGCGCTGGCTACGGCCTCGCGTTTGAGCGTCCTCAGAATGAAAAAAAAAGCGCGTCTTTCGCTTTGTTCCCCTCTGCTGGAGATAATAGGAGCGCAGGCTAACGGTTAGTTTCCAAAACTGGAACCGAACCATGAGGTGGAAGAATGAGAAGTCATTCTTCCACCAATTCTTCAGTTTTTTAGAAGTTTTCCGGCCTGAAAAGTCGCATGCATCGCTTTTTCTTCTTTCCTCGCCAGGGTATAAAGGCGGACGGCGACCATGGCGCACAGGAAGAGGATCGCGGTCGTGACAAAGCACCTCGCGGGAGGCCAAGCCGCGAGCTCCCTCTTCAATGGGAGTGTGACGATAATCACAGGCGCGGGTAGAGGGATCGGCCGCGAGGCGGCCCTTCTCTTCGCCATGAACGGCGCCAGGCTCGTCCTGAATGACCTGGACAGGTGGGCAAACAAAAATATCTCCTCCCCCCGCTTCGCGAGTCGAACGCTCTTGGTGCTGACGGCAAAAGGGACTTCACCCTCTTGCCCCCCTCAATTCCATCTTTCCAGGAGCGTGTGCGAGGCCGTTTGCGAGGAGGTCAGAGACCTGGGAGCGGAGGCGGTGGGCGTCCACGGAGACCTGACGAAGCCAGGAGTCGTGGAGGCTCTCGTGGACGCGGCCGTCAGGAGGTTTTCCGGAATCGACATCATCGTCAACAACGCGTGAGTATCCCAACCTCGCGGCTTCTCCCCTTCCCTATTTGAGATCAGATGGACTGACGTCGCGCGCTGCCAACTTTCTCGCGGCCGGGCTGTCGCAGGGGCTACACCTGGGACGGTGTGATCCACAAGACAACCGAACAGCAGTGGCAGGCCATGCTCGAAATTCACTGCACCGTTCCCTTCAGGCTCATCCAGGAGGCGGGTAAGCACATGAGGGCGGCTGCCAAGGAGGAAATCAGCAAGACAGGAAAGGCGAAGCCTAGGGTCGTTCTCAACATCTCCTCCACGACGGGGGTCCACGGGAACGCGGGCCAGGCCAACTACGCGACGGCCAAGTCGGGGATCATGGGCCTGACCAAGACGGTGGCCAAGGAGTGGGGTCAGTACAACATCCGCTGCAACGCGATCGCCTTCGGTTTCATTAAGACAAGGCTGACTGGAGACAGCAAGTCTGGAGAGGCAATGAAGGTCGGCGGGAAGGACGTGAAGCTCGGCATCCCGGGCCACATCGTCGGAATGTTCGAGAAGCTCGTCCCCCTCGGCAGATTCGGGGAGCCTGAGGAGGCGGCAGGAACCATCTTGATGCTTGCCTCCCCCTTCTGCAGCTACGTCAATGGGCATGTGCTCGAGGTCGCTGGGGGGGCCTTTGTCTGATGAGCTCCTCACCGGCTTCTCAATGCCTTTTTTTGATTGAGTATTTAAGTTGCAGATAGTCCTTTTACCACTCCCTCCATTTGCATTGAGGGACGCTCAAAAGTCAAACTCGTCGCTGCTCTCCTTGCTCAGCTGCCTCGTCTGGTAGCTTTGGTAGAAGACCTCGGACTCCTCAGTGTCCGTGTCAAAGGTGCGATTAGCGATGGTGGAAAGTTTTGGGGCGCCCTCGACACTCTTCGCGGGAGGATCCCGCCTTTCCTCCTCCCCGTCATCCTCTTGCTCGTCAGCCCCCCGTGAGGGGCCCGGACTAAACCTCTCCGTCGGCTCTGGATCCACAGAATTCTTGCCGGCCCCATCGCTGATACTGCTGCTGCTGCTGCTGCTGCTGCTGCTCTCCTCTTCCTCAATCAGAGCGGGCGATGGGGCAGTTGCCTTGGCCTCGGGCGTCACGCCTTTCGTCGACCAAGGGCTTGGTTGGGGTTGTGGTCGAACGTTTGGGGAGCTTGCGGCGCTTCCCAGAGTTGCCCTCGTGGGGCCCTCCGCCATCGCTCCTTGTGGGCTTGGGGAGTACCTGCCCCTGGAGCTCTCCGCCGAAACCTCCGACTCCGTGTAGTTTCCATCGCCTCTCGTCCGCCCGACAGGGGTGTGCGCCGCCTCCGTGTACGAATATGACTCGAAAGTCTCCTGGCTGTCCTCGAGGTCGACCTCCTCGCCCAGGAACCTGACCCTGGTCGGCGTTTCCGCGGCCTCGCTGGTTGGCCTTCTCGCGGGCTGCCGCGGAGTTGTCGTCCGCGAGACGTCGCTGGCCTCGCGACCTCCCTCGGCTTCGGGATCCGACTCCGGTGGCCTCGCGCGGGTGCTCGCCTGCTCAGGGGTCTTCTTCTTGCCAGAGGCGTCCTCGGTCCTAGGCTTTGTGATGCTAGCCGTGAACTTCGCCGTCTGGACCGGGACGAATGCCGGGGAGAGGGACACGCCAGGGCTCGACGATTCGTGCTGATCCTCTTCCTCCTCTTCCTCCTCTTCTGCGTCCACTTGGTCAGCACGGGGGCTCCAGACCCTCTCCTTCAAGCTACCCTCTCGCGACAAGGTGATGGTCGAGCTCACCCTGTTCTGCGGGGTCAGCGCGCCGGGGCTCGAGCCCTGCCACGGCGACTCTGCGGCCGCGGCGGTCGGCTCCTCGGCCACGCCGCTAACGACCCGAGGCTCCACCTTTCGCGGGCTTGAGCTCGGCTTGTCCGCTACACTACCCCTCGACTGCACCTGGTGAAGCCAGCCCGGAAGGAGCTTCTTGACCTTCTTCAGATACTCTTTCACGGCGACGTCGTAGCCGAACGCCTTGTCGCTCAGCTGCACGACGCGCGCCCTGTCGTGGTATTCCGCGGAGAAATCCTCGACCTCGTCGACGAGCCTTCGCAGAAAGACGACGACTTGGTATGTCAGCGCGAGCTTGACTGCAACAAGAGGGCGCAGGGATGATGACTCACCTCTCATTCCTGGTCTTGGCCGCCAAGTTCTGATCCCTCACCTCGCCCAGCCGTTCTCTCCACTGCGTCAGCGAGACTCGTCAGCAGGTCCGTGAAAGGCAACCCGGTTGTCCACAGAAACCGTATTCATCCTTACCTTTGCGAGCGTGCTGTTGGAGTACGAAGCAGAGTCCAGCTCGAGCATCTCTCTCTTACTCCTCAAGGCCTCTATTTCGGCTTCCACGCCCTTCAAGGCGGCCACCATGATGGAGGATGGCCTTACCACCTTGATGGTCACCACCGATGGTCTGCACTCTTAGACGGGCCTCTGAGCGCGGGAACTTGGTGTCCCACTTGCCCTTCGAAAACATGCGAAATTTCCAAAAAAAAAAACCCGCGGTGATAGGTTCAAAAAGTGCTGCTATAGTTCAAAAAGCGCTGCTATAGTTCAAAAAGGATAGATAGATCAAATGATATAAACGGTGCGAACAAGAAAAAGCGACCGGGCGGAAATTAAATGGAAATTCTGAACTAGGTTTTTGAGGGTGATGACGAGGACCGGTCCGATCCTTTTGATTCTCTGAATCAAGATCGTTGATTTCCCCATTTCGACCCCTTCCCGCACCCCAAAAGAAAGACCTTCACGTGGTCCCGTGGTGGAAAGGGGTGGCACCAACTGCCTCTTCTCCTTAGAATAGAATTCCCTTTATAAAATTTCTTTTGGCCTCCCCCGTGCGACTCAAGGATAGGGACACATTGCAAAAAAAAAAAAATCGAGAGGAAAGCAGTCTCCCCAGCGAAGACGCGGCAAGGGAAAGGCAAGGGAAGACGCGGAGACAGGGTAACGGGTCTTATTAAGGGACTTTGGAGGGGCAATCAGTCGCGGGCCAGAGCCACCGAAGTCGAGTACTTCTTGTTTCGCCCTGTCCCGAGCGCGCCAGCAGAAAGATATTATCTTTCAGTGGGCACCCCCCCCCCACTCGCACCTAAAAACTTCAAAGGTGTTCCACGAGAGACTTGACCCGCGCGAGCGCTTCAAAGGCGAGAGCAAAATGGATTCCGGGACCTCCAAGGACACGAGGGACTACCAGAGTTTCTCGAACTCGTCCTCGTCCTGCTCGTCCCCTCGCGCTAAGGACAACGCGATATCAAAAGAGATCCTCATGAGGTCTGGGGGAGGCTTGCAGG
>Ga0163109_10004594_pt1 | contig 10461 bp, 2 predicted proteins | sample CRUFie1St13metaG_FD_108704 | JGI IMG/M metagenome (GOLD analysis project Ga0163109, IMG submission 108704) | Marine microbial communities from the Costa Rica Dome - CRUD Field 142mm St13 metaG | ecosystem: Environmental > Aquatic > Marine > Oceanic > Photic zone | place: Costa Rica: the Eastern... | reverse complement strand
GGGTGCATGGACCCCGATGCAACGAACTACAATCCAGATGCAACCGAGTCAGGTGAGCCCTGTGTCTATGCATGCGCGTTGGAATTGGCAATTTCAGATGTCACGTCAAACTCATGCCCCGGTGTTGCCGATGGTGGAGTCACCGTGACGGCTTCCGGTGGCCAGTTGGGCGTTCTGTTTGGCCTCGATGGCGAAGATCCCGCCCTCGCTGTTGGCATCTTCGATGGCTTGGCAGGTGGTACCTACACAGTGTCTGCTGTCGACGGCGCAGGTTGCGCTGCCAGCATTGATGTGGAAATTGTTGCACCGGACCCCATCGTCATCTCTGCGAGCATGACGGAGTCCGTAAGCTGCAACGGCGGTTCGGATGCCGTGATTTCAGGTTCTTCATCGGGAGGAACAGGCGCGTTGAGCTACAGCCTCTCTGAGTCGTTTGACGAGAGCAGCGCTGACTTGAACTTCACAGATTTGTCGCCAGGCTTGTACACAATTTATGCGATGGATGAAAACGGTTGCACGGCAGCTTCGGGTGCCATTTCCGTAGCCAATCCACCTGCATTGTCGGTTTCAGTCTCCAATGGACAGAACGGTATCTTGGATGCTACGTGCGCCGATAGTGAAGACGGCGTGGTCGTCTTGATCACGATTGGCGGTTCAGGCACTTCCGCAGGCATGGTGTACAGCACAGATGGCGAGAACTTCGCAGCTGGTAACATCCTCAACATTGGTGGTGGTACGTATACTTTCTACGCAATGGATGTAAACGGTTGTGTTGGTTCTACGGCGAATGAATACACGGTCGGCGCTCCTGATCCCATTGTCATCACAGGAACGGCAAGCGGAATTCTCTGCAACGGCGATTCCAATGGTGCAGTCTCATTTAGTGGTGAGGGAGGCAATGGAGGCCTCGTTTTCTCTTTCAATGGAGGTGAGAACGGCGATGTGACTTCCTTTGGCGATTTGGCCCCAGGTGACTATGTAGTCGCTGCGACCGATGTTGAAGGCTGCATGGCAGAGGCAACGTTCACTGTGGCTGACATTGAGGCAGTTGCTGCAACAGCTACAGCGTCTGCTATTTCGTGCAACGGTGAAACAGACGGTTCGGTTGAATTGGCCGCTACAGGTGGAACAGGCGTGTTCGAGTACAGCGCTGACGGTGTAGACTTTGGCGCGACGTCGTTCTACGACGGTTTGTCAGCTGGAACGTACACCTACTACGTTCAGGACTCGAATGGTTGTGCCGCGACTGCCGAGGCCACGGTGGAGGAACCCGACGCACTCAGCGTGACCGGAGTCATCACGAATGACAGTGGCATTGGCGACGGTGCCCTCGACATCACGGTAGCCGGTGGAAACGGTGGATACTCCTTTGCTTGGAGTGGTCCCGACAACTACACCAGTGCGGATGAAGACTTGACAGGCATTGTAGCCGGTGAATACACCGTAACAGTGACCGATGCGAACGGATGTTCAGTGACAGAAACGTTCGGTGTTCCCGTGGGAATTGGAGAGTACACGTTCCTGCAATCCATCGCGGTGAGCCCGAACCCCAGCATGGGGCTGTTCAACTTGAACTTGGAGGGAGCTGCCGGCGAAGACGTAGTATTGAGCGTATACGACGCCCAAGCTCGTTTGGTATGGACCAACACCTTGAGCCAAGCTTGGGGATCGGTTCGGTCAACCATTGATTTGAGCGGCATGGCAACTGGCGTTTATCAACTGGAGTTGGTCGCGAATGGCAGCCGCCAAACGGTTCAGCTGATGAAGCAATAATTGCACCGCAACTGATTTGAAAAAGGGAGCTTCGGCTCCCTTTTTTTATTTATGGCCTCCCGTACGTAACCGAACGCCAAGGAATCGCGTATGACCTTATATCTCTCAATTTTCCAGTTTGATTATGGGTCTTTCTTACCGACTTTTAGGCGTGATTCACGCTTTATTGATCTATTTCTTCGCAGGTCTTTCCGCGGCTTTCTCGCAAGGCACCACGTTTCTCATTGAAGAATACATGGTGCACGATGGCGTAAATGGTGTTGCGGAATTGGCGGGGCAAACGACCTACCGGTTTTACCTCCAGCTCAATGATCCGGATGATTTTGTTTCGGCCATTTACGGGGGGGATCAAGCGCCACTTGAGTTGAGTTTGGACGCGCCGATGTTCAATTCCGTCTTTGCCACCGGCCCAACGGCTGGCGGAATCATTCCGTTGGTTGAGAGCTATTTCCCAGAAGTCGCCTACGACAGTTGGGTGACCATTGGATTGGAATACGCACCCAACGGGGGTGGAGAAGTAGACGTCTCTTCATTGCAAAGCGATGCGCAGCCTTTCCTGCAAAATTTCGTAGCGGGATCGTCTTCAGACGGAGAAGGGTTTGTGGTCGATGACGAATTGGGCGGTGCGTGGTACTTGCTTTCTGGAGCGGCCAATGGCTATGCTGGTGATGATCTGCGGGTGCTCGTGATGCAAGTGACGACCGCTGGCGTGCCCACCGGCGCCTTGAATGCACAGGTCATTCCCGCTTCAGGAGATGCAGACGCCATTCAAGTACAGCAGGGGTTTGAGGGAACTGAAGTCTGGGACTTGCTCCCACCGGCAGTATTCCCTGGATGCACTGACCCCCTGGCTTGCAATTACGACGAGGGTGCTACCGAGGACGATGGGAGTTGTGAGTACGAGTGCGGCGGTTGCACAGATGTTTGGGCGTGCAACTACGATCCCAATGCTGCCTACGATGACGGCTCGTGTGATTTTCTGGCCTGCATCGGCTGCACAGACCCCACGGCGTGTAACTACGATGCCGAGGCCTTGTACAACGACGGTTCATGCGAATACACAAGCTGCGAATCGCCGGGTTGCACAACCGCTACCGCATGCAATTTCGATCCGCTTGCAACGGTGGACGATGGCTCCTGTGAGTTCATTTCATGCGCGGGGTGCACGGATGCGGATGCCGATAACTACGATCCAACAGCTACCCTTGACGATGGCAATTGCATCTTCCTTGGCTGCCAGAATCCACTGGCGTGCAATTTTGACTCCACTGCCAACGAAGACGATGGCAGCTGTGAGTTCACCAGTTGCATCGGGTGCTTGAATCCGTCTGCTTGCAACTTCGATCCGACTTTGACAGTGTACGATCCGGCCAGCTGTGTTTTCCCCGAAGAGGGATATGCCTGCGACGGAACTTGCCTCAACGACGCAGATGCGGACGGTGTATGCGATGAATTTGAGGTGGCGGGCTGCACCGATGAGACGGCTGAAAACTTCAACGAAACCGCCACAGATGATGACGGTTCGTGCACGTATTCAATTGCGGGGTGCACCAATCCCTTGGCGTGCAATTTCAATCCGGATGCTACGACGTCCGATGGGAGCTGCGACTTCGATTCTTGCGTTGGATGCACCCTAGAGGGCGCTTGCAACTACGATCCGACGTTCACCATTGCCGATGATGCGTCCTGCGTTTTTGCCGAGGCATACTATTCCTGTGCGGGCAACTGCTTGGGTGACAACGACGGCGATGGCGTGTGCAATGAACTCGAAATTCCGGGATGTACCGATGCGCTGGCGCTCAACTATGATTCGAGTGCAACGGATCTGGATGGTTCATGCACGTACCCCGGCGTTTGCAATGACGAAACGGCGTGTAACTATGTCCCATATGAAGCCTACTGCATTGAAATTGAAGCGTATGCTGAACACGATGGGGTGGTGGGTACCACGGACTTGGAGGGTTATACCACGTACCGGATTTATGCCTTGTGCGAAAACGAGGACGATTTCGTGAGTGCTGTTGCGGGCGACGATGAATTCTCAACCTTCATCCATTCGACGACTACCTTCTTTCAGCACGAAGCGGGCGGTGTGCTAGGTGAGAGTTCGAACCCCCTGATCTTCCCTTTCATTCCTGAGGCGGCGTACGACTCATGGGTAACCATTGGATTGGATGAGGCGGCTGACGGCACCAGCGGTGAATCTGGGGTCAGCATTCTTGAAGGCTTCGAGCCATGGGTGGAGCCGTTTGAAGCCGGTGGCTCACTGAACATCGCGGATGCGCTTGGCGGTGTATGGTACATCTTAAACGGCGCGGCCAATGGCATTGCAGGCGAGGATAAGCGGGTGTTGCTCGGCCAGTTCACGACGGACGGAAACATGGACGGGCAGCTGTACATCCAGTTTTTTGAAAACGGCGATGGCATCAATGGCGGATTCAACAAATTGGTTGGTTTGCACGATGCGTGTGGCCAGCCGACCTATGATGCCTGTGAATTCGCTCAAGCAAACTACGATTGCGACGGGGTCTGTTTGGAAGATTCCGATGCGGATGGTGTATGCGATCCACTGGAAATTGCGGGATGCACCGACATGGATGCGAACAATTTCGATCCGTTGGCGACGGATGACGACGGTACGTGCGATTATTACGTTGATCCGTGCATTGAGGACACCATCGCGCCGTACTTCACGTTTGTGCCGGCAGATTCCACCGTGCAGTGCGACCAACCCATGCCCACGGTGATGGCCATGGCAGAAGACGCGTGCGATGAATCCGTGCAGGTCATGTTTATTGACGGTCCCATCGAATTTGTATTCGATTGCCCACCGTATAACTACCTATGCACGCGAACGTTCTACGCGACAGACGATGCAGGCAATACGGCTGAGGCCATCCAAATGATCACGGTTGCAGATACACTGGCTCCGGTGTTCTTAAATCAACCCGATGACGTGATTGAGGTAAACGAACAAGAGGGAGAGGAAATCCCCGAGCCGTTCGTAGCCATCCAAGATGCGTGCGATGGCAATGCGCAGTGGTCGTCAGAAGACATGCTCCTTGAAACGGTCGGTGATACAGCCACGTATGTGCGAATCTACACGGCCACGGATGCATGCGGGAATGCAGCGCATTTTGAACAGACCCTGGTTGTCATCGTGGCGACGGAGGGCTGCATGGATGCCTTGGCATGCAACTACAACCCCGAGGCCACCAATGACGATGGTTCGTGTGTTTACCCCGAGGACTATGTGGATTGTGCAGGGGTGTGCTTGAACGATGCGGATGCCGATGGCGTTTGTGACGAATTGGAAGTGCTAGGATGCACCGCCTCGAATGCCTGCAACTACGATCCCCTCGCGACCGACGAAGACGGAAGCTGCGACTTCTGTTCGTGCGCGAACGACGAAATCATCGCCTATGGCTTGGAGATTGACACGGTTGCTGTTCACGAGGAAGGAGACTTGGCGGGCATGGCGACGTACCGATTCTATGTGACCACCGTAGCAGAAGATGACTTCGTCTCTGCAGTCTACGGCAACGACCTGGACACACTGACCCTGGCAGCTGATTCCGGTTGGTACCAGCATCCGTTTGGCTCGCACTTGGCCCAAAACAACGATCCAGCGTTTTTTGAAACGTTCCCGGAATTGGCCTACGACAGCTGGGTCACCATTGGCGTGGATGGTCCTACGGTTGCTGGGGAGAACCTTGTCAACGCCGTTGGAGCGCCAGGCGCTGAGGGCTGGGTAGCGGAATTTGAATCGGGTGAGGCGATTGTGATGGATGATGCAGTCGGCGGTTCGTGGTTCATTTTGAACGGAGGAGCGAATGGCATTGCCGGAGCTGAGATGCGTGTCTTGGTTGCTCAGGTAACGACGGCTGGGACCTTGGATGGCCAATTGAATGTTCAAGTGTTCGAAGGCGGAGACAACGATAACGCCTCGTTGCACACGTTTACGTTTGAAGGCACGGTGTGGACGAATGCCCCCGTGTTCCAAAATGCCTGCGGATGCACGGATGTGGAAGCGTACAATTACGACGCTTCAGCTGAATACGAAGACGGCTCGTGCGTAGCCATTGCGTTGGGATGCACCGATGAAGTGGCCTGCAATTACGATCCGCAGGCCAACACCGACAGCGGCGATTGCACGTATGCTGTGCTTTATTACGATTGCGATGGCACATGCTTGAACGACGCCGATGGCGATGGGGTGTGTGATGAAATTGAAATAGGGGGGTGTACCGACCCAATGGCCTTGAACTACAGCGCTGAGGCGACGGATGACGATGGCTCGTGCATGTATTGTACCCTCAGTGCTTCGGTTGCCGTTGGTGATGTGAGTTGTGCGGGTGCCGATGACGGTTCGGTCATCGTACTTGCGTCGGGTGCTTTGCCGGATTCAAGTGCATTGGTGTACACATTGCTCCCATTGGATATTCAACAGCCAGATTCCATTTTCACGGGTCTCTCCGGAGGCTTGTACGATGTGGTCGTGGCCGATGAAATGGGGTGTGTTGATACCCTGTCTTTTGAAATCTCGGAACCCGAGCCGCTGGTTGTGGTTGTGGACCAAGTTGTAGGGTCACCAGAAAACGAAGAAGCGGGAAGCATTGATATTTCGGTAAGTGGCGGCAGCGAGCCGTATGCATTCGCGTGGACGGGGCTGGAAGGTGCATTCGCCTCCGACCAAGAAGACGTTGATGGATTGAATCCGGGGACCTATCAAGTTGAGGTGACTGATGCCAACGGATGCAGCATTCAACTGACTGACATTTTGGTGGAAACCATCGTAGGTGTCACAGAATTTGGTGACGAGTGGAGCATACGGGTTTACCCGAACCCCGCGGTGGATTGGGTGAATGTTGAGCTTCCCGTCGTAAATGCGGCATTGACCGTGGAATTGTACGACACAACGGGGCGTTTGATTTGGCAACAAACAGCAGCCTCCAACGGACGATCCCAGATGATTCCTGTCGGGAATTGTGCTGCAGGTCATTATGTGATCCGCGTTTCGGATGGAACGTTGGTGCGCAACGAAAAATTATTGGTCAACCCATAATCTGAAAGGTTGACAAAATTGAGAGAGAGTCGGGCGGCAACGTCCGACTTTTTCTGTTTTGGAATTAAATTGCACTCCACACTAAACCTCCAAGAAGAATGAATCAACTGCTACGCGCCATGCTTGTGCCGGTCCTGTTTGGATTTTTTGTAACAGCATCAGCACAGGAATACACGTTAACCGTCGAGGAACACGCGACAGACATTGTCGAAGGGCTCACGACGTACCGGATGTACATCGACATGGTCAATGCGGATGATTTCCTTTCCTCCATTTACGGAGGTGAAGACGCGCCCTTGTACATATCAACTTCGAATAATTCATTTTTCAACAGTGAGTTTGGCGGTACCACCGCCAGTGCAATCAATCCTGCGTTCCTGGCCTTCGTTCCTGAATTGGCTGCAGACAGCTGGGTAACCATTGGTATCGATCAGACCGAAACAGGTGACCAGGTCGCCATTTCAACGTTAGAGGATTCAGACCAGCCGTTCGTGGATTGCTTTGCGGCAGGTTCAGCGCTCGATGGGCAAAACATCGCGGTTGACTCTCAGGTTGGCGGTGCGTGGTTTGTTTTGAATGGCACAGCAAACGGATTGCCCGATGGGGACATGCGCGTGTTGTTTTTGCAGATGACAACAGCCGGTGAGATTTGCGGAACTGTCAACGCTCAGGTTTTTCCCAATGGCAACGGTTTGGATAATGCGTCGTATTACACGTTCGTGTTCTGTGGAACAGGAACGTACAGCCCTTCTACAGATTCTGGCGGTTGTACAGACGAAACGGCCTGCAACTACGATGCGGAAGCCACAGAAGATAACGGTTCGTGCACCTATGCTGAAACCTACTACGATTGTGACGGCAACTGCTTGAATGATGCCGACGCTGATGGCGTTTGCGATGAATTGGAAGTGGCCGGTTGTACGGATGCATTTGCCTGTAATTACAATGTGGATGCCACAGATGATGATGGATCTTGCGATTACCTCGCGTGCAGCGGTTGCACGGATGCAGACGCCTGCAACTACGATCCCAATGCCCTATATGAGGATGGCTCGTGCGATTACAGCTGCAATGCTGGATGTACGAATCCATCTGCTTGTAACTACAATCCAGACGTTTCGGAAGACGATGGTTCATGTGACTACACCTCCTGCGTTGGATGTACCGATGAAGGGGCGTGCAATTACGATCCGATTTTCACGTTGGACAACGGTTCCTGCGATTACAGCTGCCTGGGATGCACGGACGAAACCGCTTGCAACTACGATGCTTCAGCTACAGGTGATGATGGCTCTTGCACTTACGCAGCAACATACTACGACTGCGATGGCAACTGCCTGATGGACACGGACAGCGACGGTGTTTGCGACGAATTGGAAGTTGCTGGATGCATGGATGAAGCCGCCTGCAACTACGACATGAACGCGACCGATGAAGACGGTTCTTGCACCTATGCCGAAACGTTCTATGACTGCGACGGTAATTGCTTGATGGACATGGACGGCGACGGCGTATGTGACGAATTGGAGATAGAGGGGTGCACCGACGAAGCGGCATGCAACTACGAGGCGGATGCAACCAACAACGACGGATCCTGTGATTTCCCAGCAGTTGGCTATGACTGCGATGGCAATTGCTTGGCCGATACCGATGGAGATGGCATCTGCGATCCATTCGAGATTGCCGGTTGCACGGACGAATTGGCCTGCAACTACGACGCTACAGCGACGGATGACGACGGCATGTGCGAGTACGCCGATGAATACTATGATTGCGACGGCAACTGCCTCAACGACGCTGACAGCGATGGCGTCTGCGACGAATTGGAGATAGCTGGCTGCACGGACGAAATGGCCTGCAACTACGACGCCACAGCGACCGACGAAGATGGCTCGTGTTATGGTCCTGAAGAATACTATGATTGCGACGGCAACTGCCTGAACGATTCCGATGTTGACGGCGTCTGCGATGAATTGGAGATTGCCGGTTGCACGGACGAAATGGCCTGCAACTACGACGCCACAGCTACGGATGATGACGGTATGTGTGAATACGCTGAGGAATACTACGATTGCGATGGCAATTGCCTCAACGACGCTGACGGCGATGGTGTCTGCGATGAATTGGAGGTTGCAGGTTGCACCGATCCGGATGCGGAGAACTACAACGAAGACGCCACGGATGACGATGGCAGCTGCTACTACTGTGACATTGAACTGAGTGCAGATGCCACGAATGAAACCGAGGGCGATGGCTCGGGTACAATCAGTGTGGACGTGACAGGAGGAACGGCCCCTTATGAATTTGCTTGGACCGGTCCGGATGCATTTGCGAGCACAAACGAGGACTTGACAGGTCTTTCCGTTGGCACTTATGTTTTGACCGTAACCGATGCGAACGGTTGCACAGAGACCATTGAAGTAATCGTCAACAACGTCACGGGCATTGCCGAGCTGCAAGCTGTGGATTTCGAAGTATACCCGAACCCAACGAACGGAGCGTTCTGGGTCAACGGCACAGGCTTGAATGGCAAGACTGTTGTGGAACTACTCGATGCCTCTGGTCGATTGATTAACCGCTTCGAACGCACCCTGAATGGCCAGCCTGTTCAGTTTGAGTTGAGCGGTGTAGAAACCGGATTCTATCATGTGGTGCTGCGCAATGGGCAGCAGCAGGGCACCAAGCGCTTGCTGATCCACTAAGCATTGCAACTGAACCTCAATCAAAAAGGGCGCCTCTCAAGGGCGCCCTTTTTCGTGTCAATACAGCTGTAGGATTACTTTCCCTTGAATCGATTGATGGCTTCCCGCGTAAAATCGCTGAGTACCAGACGGCCTGAAATTGCCGCTCGCTCGGGCAGCAGGGATTCCCAGTGGTCGGTCCCAGCCCAGAAAACGCGCTTCAATTCCGCCATGGCTTCCGGGTTGGAAGCTGCCAGTCGTTGCGCCAACGCATCAATGGCTGCGTCCATGGACGCCGCGTCATCGAATACCTGTGCATAGAGTCCTTGTTCTTTCGCCCAGTGTGCGTCGTACCAGGTTGCCGCATCGATGGCCAGGGCTGTGAAAGCTGCGGTGCCCATCTTTCGTTCAACGGCAGGACCCACAACAAAGGGGCCAATGCCGATAGCGAGTTCGGATAGCTTGACGCTAGAGAAGGAGGTGGCCAGGGCGTAGTCGGCCGCGGCTGCGATGCCAACACCGCCACCTACTGTTTTGCCTTGTACCCGACAAATGATGAATTTCGGGCTCCGACGCATGGCCAGAATGACCTTGCTGAATCCACTGAAAAACGCGAGGCCCTCGTCTTCGTTTTGAATGGCGATCAATTCGTCAAAACTGGCCCCAGCACAAAATGCGCGGTCTCCCCACGATTTAAGCACGATGACGTTGCAATCGGCGAGGCTCGAAGCTTCATCAATGGTCTGAGCCAGTGCATCGAGCACGGCGCCTGGTAAGGAATTACTTGCGGGATGTCCGAATGCGATGGTGCCTAAACCGTGGCTGTCGATGGTCAGTTCAACCCCGCCGCCTTTCAAGTCGGCGCTCATCTTACTTGCGATCAGCCAACGGCACGAAGCTGCGCGCTTTCGAGCCGGTGAATACCTGACGGGGACGGCCAAT
>Ga0163109_10004591_pt1 | contig 10462 bp, 11 predicted proteins | sample CRUFie1St13metaG_FD_108704 | JGI IMG/M metagenome (GOLD analysis project Ga0163109, IMG submission 108704) | Marine microbial communities from the Costa Rica Dome - CRUD Field 142mm St13 metaG | ecosystem: Environmental > Aquatic > Marine > Oceanic > Photic zone | place: Costa Rica: the Eastern... | reverse complement strand
TTCTGTATAAATGACATTAAAGATTATGAAAAAAAATTGCTCTTAAGAGAATGAATATTTTTATAACTGGCGCTTCAGGCTTTATTGGAAATTATTTAACAAAAAGGCTACTTAAAAGTAATTATAAAATTTATGCACTTTCTCGTTCTAGCTGTAAATATAACTTTCAAAACACAAACAAAATTAATTGGATAAAAAAGGATCTTTGGAATATTGAATTTGATGACCTTAAAGAAATTGATATTATTATTCACTTAGCATCTGCTGGAGTCAGTCCTCAATTAGTAAGTTGGCAAGAAAGTGAAAAAACTAATGTGGCTGCAAGTTTAAAGTTAATTTCTCTAGCTCATAAAGCAAATGTAAGAAGAATCATATGTGCAGGAACTTGTTTAGAATATGGAGAGGAATTAAATAATTGGGAAAAGATACCTGCTAACGCAACTCTAAGACCAATAGGGAGATATGCAGTGAGTAAGGCTGCAAGTTTTTTTTATCTAAATAATTTTGCTATTGAAAATAATATGGAGTTATTTTATGGAAGAATATTTTCAGCCTATGGTATGGGACAATATGAAAAAAATCTTTGGCCATCGTTATATTCTGCGGCAATTTCTGAAAAAGATTTCGAAATAAAAGGATCTGGGATAATAAGAGATTTTATAGAGGTTGAGAAAGTTTGTTTACATCTTTCACAAGCAATAGAAAGGGAGGATATTCATCCAGGAGAGCCCTTAGTTGTAAATATTGGTACTGGAGAAGGTTTAAACATTTTTGATTTTGCAAAATCTGAATGGTCAAGATTAAAAGCTAAAGGTAAACTTTTTGAATCAAAAAGTGATCCAAAAAAGATAAGAATTAAAAGAATGGTAGCATGTACGAAAGGTTTAAATTAGTCTAAGAATCTTAAATGAAAGTACTCATTACTGGTGGATGTGGTTTCTTAGGAACTAATTTGGCATCATTCTTTCTTGGTAATAAAGATCAAGTTTTTATAATTGATGCATTATTTAGAAAAGGATCATCTGAGAATCTTGATTGGTTAAAAGAAAATATAAACAGCAAAAACCTAAACTTTTTTAAAATTGATATTGCAAACAATAAGAAAGTTGAATCGATTTTTAGAAAATACGGACCTTTTGACTATGTTTGTCATGTAGCTGGACAAGTCGCTATGACTGATTCTCTTAAACATCCTAGAAGAGATATGCGCACAAATATTATTGGAACTTTTAATATACTTGAATGCGTAAGAAAATTTTCAACTAATTCTCTAGTTGCTTATAGTAGTACTAATAAAGTTTACGGAGATCTTGATTGGTTAGAAACTACCGAAAATCAAAAAAGGTATGAATTAAAAGGTTCCAGAAATGAATTGAATGAAAATATACCCTTAGATTTTTCAACCCCCTACGGATGTTCAAAAGGTTCAGCTGACCAATACGTAAGAGACTGGGCTAGGGTATATGGGCTTAATACTGTAGTATTTAGGCATTCATCTATTTATGGTGGTCGACAATTTGCTTCAATCAATCAAGGATGGATAGGTTGGTTTTGCAAGGTAGCTATTGAGCAAAAAATTAATAATGAAAAAAATTTAGAAATCAAACCATTTACTATTTCTGGAAGCGGTAAACAAGTTAGAGATGTTCTTCATGCAAAAGATTTAACAAATCTTTATTACAAAGCATTTTTAAATAAGAATAAATTAAAAGGAGAAATATTTAATATTGGAGGGGGCATTAATAATTCAATGAGTATTTTAGAATTAATTGATTTACTTCAGAAAAAATTGAAAATACCAAAATTAATTTTCAGTAAGATTCCTAGAAGAACTAGTGATCAAGACTATTTTGTTGCAGATATAAAAAAAGCAAAAGAGATTCTAGATTGGCATCCTACAATAAATAAGATTGATGGTATCGCAGATATGATTAGTTGGTGTTACGAAATAAATTCATCCTATTTAGCAATTTAATGTTTTATTTTTGCCTATATATTATGGTGAAAAATTAGTTTTTACATTTTTTAAGTTAAAGTATTTCCATATATTATTTATTATGGACACTCAAATTTCATATGCAAAAACCGTTTACGGAGTTGAAGAAATAGATGCTGTTGTTAAATGCCTAAATGAATCGACCCAAATGGGTAAATATGCAAGAGAATTTGAGAATAAAATCGCAAAATTATTTAGTAAAAAACATTGCTTATATGTAAATTCAGGATCATCCGCTTTATACATAGGAATTGAATCTTTTAATTTTCCGAAAAATTCTGAAGTTATTACTCCAGCTTTAACATTCTCTACAACGGTAGGTTGTTTAATAAAAAATAATTTAGTTCCAGTTTTTACAGATGTATCTCCATTGACATACTGTATAGATGTTGATCAAATAGAATCCTTAATAACTGAAAAAACTGTAGCGATACTTGCTCCAAATTTATTAGGAAACTTATGCGATTGGGAAAGAATGAGGGCAATAGCAAATAAATATGATCTTATTTTAATAGAGGATTCTGCTGATACTCTTGGTGCAACAATAAATAATTTTTCATCTGGTTACTACACAGATATGTCTATAACGAGTTTTTATGGATCTCATATTATTAATTGTGCAGGGAATGGAGGAGCATTAGCTTTGAACAACGATGAAGTCTTCAAAAAAGCTAAACTTCTAAGATCATGGGGGAGAAGTTCATCTTTGTTTGACGAGAAAAGTGAATCAATAGAAAACCGTTTTAATGTTAATCTTGATGGAATAGATTACGATGCGAAGTTCGTTTTCGAGGAAATTGGATATAACGTTGAAGGAAGCGAAATTGGCGCTGCATTTGGACTTACACAATTAAAAAAATTAAAAGAAAATATATTAATTAGGCAATCTAACTTTAAAAAACAGTGTGATTTTTTCAAAAAACATTCAAATTATTTTTCTATTCCTTCTGTTCCAATTGGAGTTTCTACTGCTTGGTTAGCTTTTCCAATTTTGATAAAAAGAGAAGCTAATTTCTCAAGAAAACAATTTCAAATATTTCTTGAAAAAAATAATATCCAAACAAGAGTTGTTTTTACTGGTAATGTCTTAAGACAACCAATGTGCGCAAATATTGCAAAAAGAGTTACTTCCGAAGGATTAAAGAATAGCGACTTAATTATGGAGCAGGGAGTGCTTTTGCCAGTCCATCATGGAATGAATGAGGATATGTTCAAAAAATTACATTCAACTATTGAAAACTTTTTAACAATTTATGCTTAATTAGAATACTTATAATTAAACATTTTTGATGAGATTTGATCTCAATACTCTTAATACGCAAATCTTAAATTTATTTAATCATTCAAGATCAATGATTCAATTGTAGTTTCTTTAAATCGTTTTTAAAAAATTTGGGAAAAATATAAATCAATTCATGTATCAAGAAAATTAATATGTTTTTGAAATTCTATAAATTTATAATTTGCCAATAACTAAAAATTGAGGGGCGAATAAACTTCCAAAAATCATTTCAATAAATTTGTTATTAACAAAGATTGATCTATGATCGGTGTAATAAGAGTTTATCAAATTAAAACCATTTATCTTTAAAAGTTTTTTAATATCGTTTTTTGTAAACCACCTTAAATGAGTATGGTCGAATATACCTTGATCTTTTCTTGGGAAAGTATTTTTAATATATATTTCATAAGGTACTCTTAAGTTTTTAATATTTGGCAATGAAAGAATTATATAAGTTCCTTTAGAAGAAATATTCAATATTGAGGTCATCAATTTCTGAGTATTATCTACATGTTCAAAGACATCTAAGGCTAAAATCAAATTAAATTTTTCTTTTTTAACAAAAAACTTTATTTCATTTTTACTAATATCTGCTTGAATATGCCTTATATTTTTTGATTTATTTTTAGGGACTTTTATATCAATATTAGTTGCCTTACAATTAAATTTTTTACAAAGATAATCTGATGTAAATCCCCCACCGCCTCCTATTTCAAGGATATTTAGTGGTTTTATATTATTTTTCAAAATCACATTAATTACATCTTTTCTTATATTATTTTGATAATTCTCATTAGTGATATTATTATCCATTTTAACTTTCTAACTATTCATAAAATACCAATAAATATTAATTTTGCTAAATAAAAAATATAAATTTATTTTTTAGTCATTTTAAAACTAAGGTATAATTATGATCATTAATATAAATTCAAACATTTATCGCAATCCCATAGCTTCTATAATTGAAATAAATTCTCTAGCTTAAACGAATCGCTGCAAAATTTGATTAAAAAATCTTTACTTAAAATACATAATAAATCTAAAGAATTGAAGTGGAGACAAGAGAACTCCAACAACTGACACCTGCATGCCATGGAGTAGCCAAAAGTCTTACAAATGCTCTCAATTACATATTTTATAACGGGATCTCAACATTGCTAGGTGCAATAATAAGTAGAGTTTTGTTTAAGCGTTAATAAATAAATTAACCAATTCTAATAACAAGCTTTTACTATCTTTCCTAATTAATCTTTGAGATAAAAAAAAGGGAGGTTGCAGTACCCCAAGTTATGCCAAATTTTTGACTTGGCAGAGTTTTTAATATAACTAAATATGATAAATAAGGGTTTATTTTATAAGTAAGTATTGCGTTAGTTTTCCTTATGTTTGATCCAGAAAAATTAAATCACGAAATTAATCAATCTTTTAAAAATCAAGAACAAATTTAAGCAGAAGTTCTAGGACTTGAAAAGAAATTATTAGAGAATTATGAGTAAAAAAATGATTCCTCAAAGAAAATGGGGTCAAACTTTCGACCCAGGCAAGCTAATAATGACAGCTAGATTGATCATTGAAAAACATAAGCCAGCAGTTACAAATTATTTAGGATTTAATTCTGTATAGTAAATCTTTATGACAATTATTAATTTTTGAGGAAACAAATTCATACATAACTGAACATTTTATTGAACGAAGTCCGGAATCTACATTCTGCTTATCCCCCTTGTAAATATTTTCCTTCCAAAGAAGCTCCTCGCACGGATATAACCAAGTTTCTACTCCAGCTTCTAAATTTCTAACAAAAAGAGAATAAGTACGATTTTCTCTTCGTCCATTTTCTTCTATATATATTCCTTCAAAATCTTTGTGATATCTATAAGGTACCTCATTAATTTCCTCTATAAAATGATAAAAAGTCATTGCATTCTGATCTGCAATATCTAAAACAGCAATCTGACCTCCAAGTTCATTCAATAAACCGAATGGAGAATTTTTTGCATAACCGCCTTTATTGATTAATGCCAGAAAGTCCTTTTTGTATTTTCCGGAAACAGCAAATGAATAAATTGGATGTGACGTTCTTTCAAATCTAAAATCTTGCCTGGCTCTTTCGGAAAGTGCTCCCATTTTTGAGGGAGTATTTTTGTAATCGAAAAAACCATTTGTGCAATAATTAAAATTAAACAGGGGGAAAAGCACAGTTCCCTCCTCGCTCATATAATCCAGAAGAGAATCAATAACCACTCCAAGCGGATCGCTTTCGCCTCCTTTAGATAAACTTGCTAACCATCTTATTGTATTTGAATGAAATAAAATTAAGCCCTTTGGTTCTATTTCAGATGACTCAAAAATTGATATCAAATCTTTTCTATTTCTAGGTAATTTTTTATTCATCTACTAACAAAAATTAGATTTTCTCGTTCGAGTATAAAAAGCTCATCTAAAATTAAGCTTAAATTAGTTTTTAATTTTTTTGCGATATCAAAAATACTCGTCTTGCCATCACAATATGCAATTATATCCATTCTTAACCTTGCAGGATGCTTACCTTTATAAAGCTTTGAAGTATTAGGATAAAGGCCGCGTTTGCCTAACTGAGGCTCGCAGAATACTTTAACTTTTGGGTAAATCCCAAATTCCAAACCCTTTATGATTGACTTCATAACACTAAAAGAACCTGCCAAACCTTTTTCGGTGACTAAATCAAAATCATCTTTGCTTGAGTGATACTCATTATACTCTCCAAATTTTGATCTACAGAAAGTGCACAGAGGCAAGTCAATCCCCGGCGCACAATATTGACGTTCATCTGATCCCCTATCTAAAAAGGAATAATTAACTACATTTTCAAGATCTATCAAAGCTGAACATAATGCATTATCTGAAAGATTATTACCAAGTCTTGATTCAACATGCGAAAAAGCTCTTTCGTCGCCAACGCACGTCAGATTATATCCACAAAAAACATTTTTCTTTAAAATATCTTTTCTCAATGAAAGATATGCAATCGAGCCAATAGTCTCAGGTAAAAGAACAAATCTGTATGAGTAATATTTGTTTTTAATTGACTTTACATAATCTATTATTTTATTTAAAAGTACTGGCCCACTAAGCTCATTATTCGCCATTGAAGGATGACATAAATATGATGAGAAAAATATCTCTTTATCTGATTCTCCTTTAATTAAAGCTTCTTGAAGGCAAAGTTTTCCTTCTATGAATTTGGAGTCAATAAATACTCTAAAATTTCCGGATGGTAACTCCTGTACTTGATTACTAGACATGCAAAATGCCCAATCTTCCTTGTAATAGGAGGTTACATAAGGTATTGCCGAATTATCCTTTGGATGAGTATGAATCTTTTGGAGAAGCTGTTCTTTTGTTAAGATTTTATCTACTGGAGCTGAGTAACCCATAAGATGCAAATTATTTTCTGAGAATAAGGCATATCTTTTGCCACTTTCATGCTCAATAAAAGCATCATTAATAACCCACTCTTTAGGTACACTCCAATCAAATACTTTATCACCTGTATTAAATTCAATTTGATTAAACTCCTTATGCTTCTCTCTAAACATTGAATATGAGTTTCGTATATCTGGACCCATCAATGATCTATTCATGGGATACAACTCTTTAGCAAATAAAAGCATTTCCTTACCTGCATATAAATCCTCATAACTTAAATTATGAATCATAACTTTTTAAATCTATGAGACAAAACTTGAGATCCAATTTTTATTCTTGATGGGACCATATGACTTGGTAATCTCTTTTTAAGATGACTATGTACATATTTCTTAAAATCAATTTCTTTTTCAATTTGTTCATTAAGTTCAAGACTTAACTCAAGGTATTGTCCTGTTATTGGATTATCAATACCATAAGCTTTAGCAAATTTAATTTCTTTTAAAGAAAGGCATTCAAGCTCAACTTCTGATGGCAGAAATTTAAGTCCACTTATATTAATCACATCACTATCCCTGCCTGTAATAGTAAGATATTTTTCATTATCTAATTTGACAATATCTTTAGTGCAATACCATCCTTCATCATCGAATGGCGAAGGTGCATTCAAATAGCCAATCATTCTATTTTTAGCTTTAATATAAAGTATATTTCTCTCTATTTTTGTTTCTACCCCCTCTCCTCCAACACTCATAAATATCGAATCTCTGGCCTTGGACTTAATCCGTAGAATCCCAAGTTCTGACATCCCATAAGTCTGACGGAAGTCAACTTTTGGGAACTGCTCGCAAAGTTTTTTAAGAGTCGGCTGATCCATTCTTTCAGTGCCATAAGAAATTATTTTTAAAGAATCTCCTAATTTACTTTCTATATCTGGATATAGAGAGAGCATTCTTAAGAAAGTAGGAGTTGTTGGAAGGAGCTCAACTGAAAACTCTTTTATAATATTCGCCACCGCCTCTACTGTTCTTTTTTGAATAGATATGATCTGTCCTAGATTGAACAACATATGAAGCAGAGTATTAATTCCTCCTATGTGATCAAAAAGTAAAAATGAAATTGACTTCAGTGGAGGTCTAGGAGTTTTATATCTTGAAATGAAAGGGATAAAATCATGAAGTATAGCCTTTGGACGGCCCGTAGTTCCTGTTGTAAACAAAACCAGACCAGGATTACTTTTCTTTCTCAAAGAGTCTAAAAATGGATGACTAATCTGTAATTTAGAGATTACTCTAAAAAGCTTATTTTTCTCAAAAACGTATTGAACACATGCTTCTGAAAAAAAGTATTCATGTTGATTTCTTGTCTCTTTTGTAAGTGGCACAACAATCGCTCCCTTTGAGAGTAGTTTTAACAGGGTCGCAATAGATTTAGAGTCAAAGTCACCTATTAGTGCGGCAACATCCCCAGTTTGTATCTTTTCAAGATCACATATTTCAACAGAAGTAATTTCTTTAAAAAAAAGCTTATTACCATCTGGATCTTGTAGAAAAGGATAGTCGATTTCAGACCAAATATTTTCCAATTGTTCAATAAACATTAAACACCTCCAACATTTATTACTTCACCAGTAATAAACTGTGATTCATCTCGGAGTAGTATTTTTGTTATTTCTACAATTGCAGATGAACTCATTTCTTTCTTAATAATTTGGTTTTTAACAATATTATTTATTTGTTTATCACTTATTCCACGAATAAGATTAGTTCTAATGGGTCCAGGAGCAATGCAATTAACTGTGATATTGAAAGGAGCAAGTTCTTTAGCAAATACTCGTGAGAAGCCTTCGACCCCAGCTTTTGAAGCCACATAAACTGATTCTCCTTTTAATCCGATATGCACTGCGATAGTCGAGAAATTTATTATTCTGCCAACTTTATTCTTGATAAGAAGTGGAGAAAAAATTTGATTTGCAAAAATCGTACCTATCAAATTAGTTCTAATGATTTTTTCTGTAGTACTAGCTGGTGTAGTTATTGCAAGATTCATTGAGGCAATACCAGCACAATTAATTAGAGCTTTTAATTTATAGTTTCTTTTATGAAATTCAAGATAAATTTCTTTTAAGGATTTATAGTTGGTGATATCGCAAGAAAAATGATCCTTTTCGTCAATATTTTTTCTTCTTGATAATGTAATAACCTTTTCACCTGTGCTCCTTAGATCTTGAGTAATTGCCTTACCAAGGCCTGATGATCCACCAGTAACAATAATCATTTTTTGTTGGACTTGAGTTGACGGTTGTACTCTAGAGACAAAGTTTTTGGTGATTTAAAAATACTATTTAATGACGAAAGTGCTTTTTCAGAAGTCCAATCAAATGAAAAGCCATCTTCTATTGATCTTTCCTCTAAAACGAGACAAAGTTGGACGAGTCCCATTGAATCAAGAGACGATTCTCCTCCAACTAATTGACTTTGATCATTAATTTCAATATCTTCTTCTACAACTTCCTTAATTATTTTAATAATATCTTCACTTGTCATTAATAGAAAAACTTATAGGTATTTGACTTTAATTATACCAAAAATTTTTAAACAGGTTTTTAAAAAATATATAGTAATACAAAGATATATAGATTTAAAATATAGTAACTTTTCTAACTTCTCAAATATTTACGTAGAAAAACTTAAAAACTATATTAAGGTTTAATTTTAGTATTTTTTAAAGGTATTTTATGTGTGAATTTATTTCTCAACAAATATTGAACAGCTAAAGCAAAGTTTTGATTTGATTGATTTTTTTGTGAAATTAACCCAAGTTAAGTTTTCATTTCTGCAACAATTAAAAAATCTTATAAGTGCATTTTAGGATACAGAATTGCTAAAACAAGCTTGGACAAGCAACTACAAAAGTTAAGTTATTACTATAATTCCTCTGAAAACTATTGGTATGAATTATTTTTAAATATAGCCAAGGGGGTTGGGTGCCTGACCCCATGCATGTCATGTATGTACTCAATTTAGCTATAGTTAGTGTTTACAACTGTTTTAAATAAGTTGATCGCAGGGCTGTTAACAGGGATAAAAATGTTAACAATACCTAACAAAACACCTACTTTCTCTTTTAGTTGAGTTTATTAAAAATATCTCTTTATTGCTCCTATAAACATAGGAACTTGCAGCTAATGATTAATATATTTCATTAGAAACTTCAGTCTTTGTTGTATCAAATATATTCTTTTTATAAAAACAACATCTTATTATCAATATTAATTTTTTATAAAAAATTAGAACTTCATATAATAAAATTTAGAAACTTAATATCAAAAATAAAATGAACTTTTTCTTACTTTTGTTCTACAGAATTTGTTATTGGATATCTATTCCATTCATAATTGCTTGTTTCATTGGGAATGAAGATTCTCTTTTAAATCCAGGAGAAACAGAGGCCTATATTCTTGTAATTTTAGCTTCAATTTTTATTGCTATTGGTTCATCTACCTTAAATCAAGTTATTAAAAACAAAGGATGGACCAGCACAGAATTTTTTACTCTTTTCACATCAGTAGTGTTTGGCTTAGGTGCATTCGTTTTTGATGTTTAAAATTATATTTAATATTAATTTCCTATTATTTAAGACTTTCCAGTCGTAGAGGTGGTAGCAGTGTGGCCGAATTTTGCCATATTTTAGCTTATAAAAGCGTATCGTTTTATTATGATGGAGTACTAAATATAATTGATTTAACAGTGAAAATCCTGATGGAGCCAAGC
>Ga0163109_10004590_pt1 | contig 10463 bp, 10 predicted proteins | sample CRUFie1St13metaG_FD_108704 | JGI IMG/M metagenome (GOLD analysis project Ga0163109, IMG submission 108704) | Marine microbial communities from the Costa Rica Dome - CRUD Field 142mm St13 metaG | ecosystem: Environmental > Aquatic > Marine > Oceanic > Photic zone | place: Costa Rica: the Eastern... | reverse complement strand
ATAAATGATTCTAATAAATCATCTATTTTTTCTAAATAACTTTTATCATTATAATTATTTAATTCATAATTATTAATTGTTTTTACAATATCATCTTGATTTATTGTTTCATCTGTTTCCTTAAATTTATCTAATTCAATATCATCATTTAATTTAAAAGAATTAATATTTGTTGTATTATTCAAAAATTTAGAATAACTTAAAAATTTATAATTTAAATTAGCTTTATCATAAATACTAGTATATTCATGATTAATTTTGGAAAAATTAAAAATTGGTAATGGTAAAGTTATAAAAGAAATTACAGATAAAAAATCTGCTTCTACTAGTCGCTTAAATTTATATAATTTTTTATTTTCAAAATAATATGATTCAAGCATATTCATTGCTTCATTAAACACATCAAAAACAAAACGAGATTTTTTTATGGTATTATCTTTTACTGCATATGTATAAAAATCATCTAAAATATTATTAACTACATTTATTTGTGCATTAACTTTTAATTTTTCATCATCTGCTACAATATTATTATCTAAAATTTGTAATAAATTTGATATATAATCTTTATACGAATTTATTTTTTCTTTTGATGTATTTGTTGACCATTTCATTATAATATCATCTAAAGATTCAAAATAATCTTTTACAGTTTCAATTAAAATACTATCTTGCTGTGCCTCTATTTCATCATTATTTATTATAATTTTTCTAACATTAGATGAAACTGGTAATACCCAATACAATTTTTTATTTAAATTCGTAAGTACATCTTTTAATGGTTTATAATAATCACTTTTAATAGGAACCATTTCAATATTTTGTTTATCATCTAATTTTGAATAAATTGTTCTTAACTGTTTATATCTATTTAGTTCCATATTGATTTGATTTATAACATCATCACTGCGTTCTTCAGGTAAAAATTTATTAATTAAAACATCTAAATAATCATTTAATTGCTTGTCTAAACTATATCTTATTTCATTTTCTGGAACATTAATTTCATGTTCTATTTCATCTAGTTGGGTACCTATATCTAATGTATCTAATACAATTTCATCTAAAATTTCTTTTGTATCATATGCTTTTAAATCATTATCTAACTCATATTTATCATCTAAAATAAAATCACCTTCTTGTAATTTATCTGAATCATCTTCATCTAATATACCTTGATTAATTGCTTTTGTTTCAACAAGTGAGTCTAATAATTTTTTAGATTCATCTATTTTATCTTTGACTACTATTTTTTCTATATTAAGTTTTTCAGGAATACCAGAATATTCAAAATCTATATATAATAATTCATTTTTTGGTATTGTTGTTATTTCTATCATATCATTTTCAATACTTGTTATTACACCATTTATTACTATTGGTAACTCTCCTCCAAAATAAATTGAAAGTGATTTACCCATTTCTAAATTATTTTGTACTACAAAACTAGGACTTTCATGTCTATTTAATAATAAAATATTTATTATAGATTCTTCTAATAATTTACCTTCATCTGAAATGTCAATAGTAATTGTTTTTTCATTATTTACAAAAACTATTTTTTTTGTATTAATAAATTTGATAAAAAAAATTTTATCATTTAACTCTTCATTACTTGGTGCATCAAATTTTATTATATCTCCTAATTGTAATTTTATTTGCAAATCATTTTCTTGATATTGAGATTCCTGAGATTCTTCTATTACATCTAATTGTTTATCACTGGTTATTTTACTCATTTAATCTTATATTTATACTAGAAATTAATATTATTTTAATATTATTTTACTTTGAAATAATTATTTTAAATATTTGTCATCTATTATATTATATTTTAAAAATAATTAAAGACAATTTATTAAATTTAAATAGTTAATAAATGACAAATATTGAACTTAATATTAACCATGTGTTAAATAATAATAATAATAATAATGAAAATTTTTCTGTTAAAAAATATACTTTCAATAATGCAATATACCAAATAATTAAATACAATAAAGAAAAACTCAAACAATGTGAAAAAGAAGATTATGATTATTACAAAATAATGTCTAAATTTAGATCAGTTATTATTAAAAATAACAAAGTAGTATGTTATGCTCCTGAAAAATCTTGTAATTATGATTTTTTTAAAGCAAGTAATAATAGTCTAGAATGTTGGGTTGAAGATTTTATTGATGGTACAATGATAAATGTTTTTTATGATAATCTAAATAATTGTTGGGAAATTGCAACTCGATCAAGTGTTGGTGGAAAAATCTTATTTTTCAATGATGTTAAAAATTATCAATATTTCAATGAATTTCAAAATAATGAAAATTTTAAAAATTTAACATTTAGATCAATGTTTTTTGAAGCTTGCCAAATAAATAATTTTGATTTAAATACATTAGATAAAAAATATTGTTATAGTTTTGTTCTACAGCATCCACTTAATCGTATTGTTACTCCTATAACAAATATGTTAATTTATTTAGTAAAAGTTTATGAAATTATTCATCCATTAAATAATTGTTTAGATCAAGAAAATTTAAATAAAGTAATTATCAATGAAATTAATTTAAATGATTTAGTCAATAATCCACCCTATATTTTTATGAATACTAATGTAAAATTTGTCAATAGATATCCATTAAACGATTTTAAAATAGCAGAACAATATTATAATGGTGAACAAACTCCATTTGAATGTAATGGTTGTATGATTTATAATAATCAGGGTATTCGCACAAAAATTAGAAATAATAATTATGAATTTGTTCGTAAACTAAGAGGTAATCAACCAAAATTACAATTTAATTATTTAGCATTAAAACAACAAAACCGTGTAAAAGAATTTTTATATTATTATCCAGAACATAGTGTAATATTTAATAAATTTAAGCTAATTGTTTTTGAATATACTAATAATTTATTTAAATATTATATTGATTGTTTTATTAAAAAAGAAAAACCGCTGCGTGAATATCCATTTCAATATAAAAATCATTTATTTAAATTACATGAAATATTTAAAGCTAATTTAAAACCTGAAGGTAAAAAAGTAGATAAAAAAGTTGTAATTGATTATATTAATCAACTTCATCCAGCCCAATTAATGTTTGTTATAAATTATCAACATAATCCTGATAATCAAGATAATTTAGATAATCTTGAAGATATGTCTATTTAAAAATAAATATAAAATTGATAAAAATAAATTTATAATTTAAATTATTATATTTAATAAATAATATTAAACATAATAAATGATGCAAGATTTAAATCAATATTTGTTTCCAAAAAATGTTATCAAAATTCAAAAAACTTTTAGAGGTTATCGAAATAGAGAAAAACTAAAAAAATTATATATAAATTTACCCGAAGATATACAAAAACATGTTATTTACTATATCAGACAACCACATTATTATTCTAGATTTAAATTAAAGATAAATAAGATTATCGAATTAAAAATTAAAATTTATTTAGATGTTTGTGAACTGATAGTATCTGATGGATATTTTAACTATATAGGTTATTTATTGAATAATCGTGATGAAATAATTAATAAATACCGACTATTCAATAAATATAGTCCAATATTAATTGAAAATCGTAAGAAAAATTTGACTTGTGGTTTATCTAGTAATATATCTCAAATAATTCATATTAAAGAAATGTATAAACGTTCAGCATTTTATAATGAAACAACATATCAAGAATTAAATCAATTCTCTAATACATTATTCAATCAATATTTTAAGAAAGAATAACTTATTTATTTTATTAAAGGAGTATAACTAGGAGGTAAATCATTAAATATTACATTATCTGATATATCATAATTAAATACAGGAGTTGCTACTAAAAATTCTTTATTTTTAGTTTTTTTTTTTTTAAACAATAATTTAAAAAAATTGCACATATATTTATTAATACGATTATTTAATTGATTTATTGTTTAAAATTTTCACGAATTTGATTAACATTTAAAATAGCTGTTTCAATATTATTTTCTAACAGTGAAATAATATCATCTTTTGTTATTGTTGTTTTAAATACAAGCTTGATAATACTAAAATTATCATGAGGATGTTTTTTTAACATTGAAACATAATCTAATTCTCGTGTTTCTTTAAAATTTTTATCATAAAAATTTATTTCTAAAATTTTACCAATTGTATAATCCTCATTTTCCAATTTGATAGCATAACAATTTTCCATCGTATCATCTAACTTATAAATTAAATCTTGATTTGATACAACATTATCTAAAACTTGCTGTAATCTTTTAATTATATTTTCTGTTGCTATTTGAATCAACTTAAAATTACTAAAAACACCTACTGTTTCTAATATAAAATCAAAACTATCTTCTAAATAAATACGTTTAGCATCTAGTAAATGCCAATTTTTTTCTATATTTTCAATTGTCTCTTTGTCATATTTACCTTTTAATGTTGCAAATTTTTCTGCCCAAGCATCTTTAATCCGCATATTATCTAAAGAATTACCATAACTGCATGTAGCTGCTTGATTATACATACCATCATCTTTAGCAGAAGCAATCGAAAATTTGGCTTGTAATTTTAATCCTTCTTTTTGTTTATCATTTGAAATAAGTGGCCGCAATCTAACTAAATCAATATAATCACTTGTAATAATATTTGCAGGAAACATTTTTTTTACTTCACTTTGATTTAAAAATTTATCTGTTTTTATATTTTTAATTTTAAAATCTTCACTAGTAATATAAATAATTTCATTTGTTTCATTTTCTTTATCTATTATCAAAACATAATCTTGAAGTGGAAAATTATTAATATCATCTACATAAATTGGAATACTACATAAACGTTGCTTTAATACTTCATTGTTTAATCTTGTTGTATTATTATAAATTTCAACATCATTGTTATCATGTGGATATCCTTTAATTACTATACAAGAAATATCACTAGTTATAACTCGTCGTAATGCATTTACATAACTAACATTACAATTACTTATTGTAAAGCGTAAACAACCATTTTCTTCAATTAAATTATTGATTAAAATTTTTCTTGACATTACTATTTTATATTATATTATAATAACTTTCTTAATTTTATTTCAATTTTTAATTTTAATTAAAATATTTTAGTTTAAAAGAAAAACTTATAAATAAAATACAATATTAATGAGTTGCATCTTTTATTATAGTAATTTTTGTGAAAATTCTAAAAAAATTCTACAAAAAATAGCTAAATCTAATATTAAAAATGATTTACATTTTATTTGTATAGATAAAAGAATACAAAAAAATAACAAAACTTATATTATTCTAGAATCAAATCAAGAAATTTTATTACCTGATAATATCAATGCTGTACCTGCTTTATTGTTATTAAATAAAAATTATCAAGTTATTTTTGGTGAAGAAATTTTAACTTATTTAAATCCAATAGAAAATAATATAGTTCAAGTAAAAAATGAAACAAATAAAATAAATAATAATCAAATGCCTAAAGTAAATAATAATAATAATAATAACAATTATATTCAAGATGAACCATCTGCTTATATGTTAAATAATAATCTTACAAATGTTGTTTCTGACAATTTTAGTTTTTTAGATCAAAATAGTGATGAGTTATCTACTAAAGGAGATGGTGGACTAAGACAATTATATAGATATTCTACTATAGATTCTATTGATTCTATAACTACTCCAGAAGAAGATTATAAACCAGATAAAATTGGGGAAGTAAATATAAAAGACATAGAAAATCAAAGAAATATTATGCCTAATTATTAATAAATAATAAATAATAAATAATAAATAATCAATAAAAATATAGATTTAAATAATTATCATATAATTATTTAAAAAATGGAACCAGAACAAGATAATTTAGATAAAATTAATTTAATTGAATTTTCTAGAATTATCAAAGATTTTATAGATGATTTAAACATAACATTTAGAGATAAGATTGAAGATTTAATATTATCAAATCGAGATTTAAATATTATTTTTAGTCAAAACAAGTCTATTTTTTTGCAAGATAACTTATTAGATAACATTGAATTATCACAATCAATTAATAATTTATATGTTTATTGTAAACAAGTATTTCCTCCTAGATTTTTTGATATAATTTATCAAAATCAAGATATTTTCGATGGTAGTTGCAATACTTATTTTTTACCAGAAATTGATTTTTCAATATTTTTCTTTGATACAACAACCCAACAAACAAGAGAAACTATTTGGAAATATTTACAAATGGTTTTATTTACTATTGTAACGAGTATTGATGATAAATCTTGTTTTGGCGATAACACACAACTTTTTGAAGCTATAAATAGTGATGTTTTTAAAGACAAATTATCTGAAACAATACAAGGTATGGAAAATTTATTTAATAATAAAACAACATCAAGCGATACTAGTGAAAACTCTTTTGATTTTGAAACTATGTTTAATGATATATCTAACAACAATTTTTTTAATGATATGTCTAGCAACAACTTTTTTAATGATATATCTAGCAACAATTTTTTTAATAATATGCCCAATTCAGAAACTATCCATGATCATATTAATAAATTAATTAATGGTAAAATTGGTTCAATTGCTAAAGAACTAGCAGAAGAAACTACTAGAGATTTAGATATTGATTGTGAATCAATAAAAGATCCAAATGATATTTTTAAAGAATTATTTAAAAATCCAAATAAATTATTATCTTTAGTTTCAAATATTGGTAATAAATTAGATAAAAAAATGAAAGATGGTAGTATTAAAGAAAGTGAATTGTTAGAAGAAGCAACTAGTATTTTTAAAAATATGAATTCTATGCCTGGTATGAATAATTTAGATGATTTATTTAAATCAATGAATTTAGGAGATCTATTACCTAAAGGTGGTAAAGTCAATACAAATGCTTTTCAAAATATGATGGATCAAAATATTAAAATGGCTAAAATGAAAGAACGTATGAAAAAGAAGGCAGATGCAAACACAAATACAAATGCAAATACAAATGCAAATACAAGTGCAAATGCAAATGCTAATTTAAATTCTAGTCAAAATAGTAATATTAATTTAGATAGTAATAATTTAAAAGATATAAATAACAATTTAAATAGTTTGATTCAGCAAATGAATAATAATAATAGTTTTATAGAAGATATTGTTAAAAATGAAACAACTCAAAATAATCAAACAACAAATAAAAAAAAACCTAATAAGAAAAAAGCTAATCGTAAAAAATAACTATTACCTAGTTACTTCTAAAAAAAATTGATTTAATTTTTTATTGTTTCAAATATGAAGAACAATAAAAAACACAAAAAAAACGCAAAAATGGAAGAGTTGATGAAAAAAATTGAAATTCTTGAAGATCAAGTCGAAACAATTCTCTTGAGTAAGTATTTTCGAGAACTTGAAGAAAAAGGCTTTACTATAATTCCTAGTGCTTTGACTAGTGAAGAGATAGAGTTGGCTAAGACTATGTTTTATGATTGGGAAAATAGTGTTGAAAATTTAGAGAAAATGCATGATACTATAGATCCGCATGGCATTTTTAAGTTTCATGAGGTAGGCCATCAGGAATTTGCATGGTTTATTAGAACTCGTCCCAAAATTATAAGAATATTTAAAAAACTTTGGAAAACTGATAGTTTGGTAGTGTCTTTTGATGGTGCTTGTCATATTCCTAAAAAATTTTCGAAGCGTGACAAAATTTGGACGCATACCGATCAGAGCCCTAAGTGTGTTGGACTTAATTGTTTTCAAAGTTTTGTAGCGTTGACTGATAATAGTGAGAGAACTTTAGTTGTTTATGAATCGAGTCATTTGTTGCATGAAAAATATTTTAAAGATAGAAATATTTGTGATAGCAAAAACTGGCATTTGATTGATCATGACTATTTAGAGGAAATAAAAGATTTGAAGCGTATTTTGAAAGTTAATGCAGGTGATTTAGTGATTTGGGATTCTCGAACTTTTCATCAAAACCAGTATGGTGCGCCTGATAGTGAAGAGAGGATTGTGCAGTATGTTTGTTACTTGCCGAAAAATGATGAGAAAAATACTAAAACTCAAAAAATTAAGCGCGAGAAATACTTTTTAGAGAGAAGAACTACTTCGCACTGGCCATATCCTATTAAGGTGAATAGTTTGCAGCCGCAAACTTATGGAGATAGTAAACGACTAATTGATTATAGTAAACTAAAGGCTCCAAATTTAGAAAAGTATATGGATGTTATAAAAACACTTATTTAGTGTTTATTAATTTTAATAAAAATAATTTTGAATATATATATAAATGAATAACTTAGAAAATCATAATGATGTCTCTAGTAATCATATAAATTTACATGATAATGAAGAAGTTGAAGAAGTTAAAGAAAAAAATGTAATATGGTTTAAAAATCCAAATTTTTTATTTAAATATGATAATTTATTAGATTTATGGCCGATGGAATATATGTCGAGAGAAGAAAAATTTAATGCTATTACAAGATTAGTAATTTTAATGAGTATTTTGGGTTTTTTTTTATTTAAAAGTTTTAAAATTTTAATAACAGGTATTATAACTATTATCATTTTAGTAATAACATATTTGGTTTTAAGTAAAAAAACTATAGAAAAATTTTCTAGTCAAGATATTTATGAAAAGTTAAAAATACATTATACAAATCCCACACCAATTAATCCATTAATGAATGTTTTACCTAATGAAAATAAAGATAATCCATATAGACAACAGGCAGCACCTTCTTATAATAAAGCAGTTAATAATCAAATTAATGATTCTGCTAAAGAATTTATCACAAATAATTTTGATGATATTAAAACTGGAGAGAAATTATTTGATAATTTAGGTAATTTTGAATTTAAACAATCTATGCGCCAATTTTACACAACAGCTAATACTGTTATTCCTAATAATCAAAAAGAATTTGCACAATTTTGTTATGGTAATATGGCCTCATGTAAAGATGGTGATGTAGAAATGTGTTTAAAAAATAATCCACGATCAATTAATATGTAAATTAAGGTTATTATTTTATTTAATTAATTAATTAAATAAAATAAAAAATAATATATTGGTAAATTATAAATGGCAACTACTAGTGTATATCCTTATACATTTGATTCAATTTCAAGAATAGGTAATGATGATAGTTCAATAAATCAAAGAAATCAATTAAATATGCATCATGCTAATTACAACTTAGAAAATTTTTATCCTCAATGTCCAATGACTCAAGCTAAAGAATTTGCTTTAAATCAACCAAATGTTTTTTATAATGGAAGTCATGAAGGTGGAATTAAAGGATGTGAAATGAAATCTAGTAATGATTTAAAATTTACACATATAACCAAACCAGCTTGTAAATTAACACTTACAACTAGACCATTTTTAACCGTTCCGTATTTAGGTAGAGGTGCAGGTGATCCAGAAATGGAATTAAAAATTAGAACTGGACAGAATTTTTTAAATAAAAAAACCAATAACACAACAATGGAAAAATGTTTTTCTGATTATCAAAAATATCCACTTATAGATCCCATTCAAAAAACTGTTAATAACTCTTCATATTTAATAGAAAGTGATGCTATGCAGGGCTGGAAACGTGGTGGAATTTCTGCTAGAGATATTGCCAGAAATCAAGAAAACAAAAATTAAAATTATTTTTTATTTTTTTTTATTTTTATTTAATTTAAATTGAATTAATTTTTTATTTTATAATTAATAGTCATTAATTATGACTGTTAATTATAATACAGAGTTTTTATGCACATATAAATCATTTTCAGATAACTATTATAGTAATTTATGTTATCAAATTCAATTACTTCAAGCATTTAATATGAAAATTTATGATTCAACACAGCTTAGCAATAATATTAATGATTGTTATAAATATTATAGCAATGATAAAACTATTAACGAAATTTTAGATTTGGTTACTATCAAATATTCAAAAGACTGTTTATTTAATCAATTACTAGAAAAGCAAAATGATAAAGCTATTCAATTTCAATTACTTTTTAGTTTTACACATTTTGACGATTTTCATAAGTGTTTAATTGAACTCAATAAAATCGAAAAAAATCCGTCTTTAACAGTAGATGAAAAATTATTTGATAAGGTAAAACTTTCTCTCAAATAAAATAAAAATAATTTATAATTTTTAGATTTATAATTTTTAGATTAAATTATTTAATATAAGTATTATTACATAATTTTTTTATTACTTTTTCATCTATTGTTTTTGTATTCTCTCCTATAATTGACAAAGTTTTCACAAAATAGTCTTGTTTATTTTCAACTTCTTGATAATCAGGATTTTCATCTATCCACTCTTTTAATGCTGAATACTGCTTATCTGAAACATCTCGTATAGCTTTTTTTATTTTAGTTTTATCATTATCTCTCTCCCATTCATTTTGATCTTTTATATAAATTATCTCTCTTTTT
>Ga0163109_10004588_pt1 | contig 10464 bp, 9 predicted proteins | sample CRUFie1St13metaG_FD_108704 | JGI IMG/M metagenome (GOLD analysis project Ga0163109, IMG submission 108704) | Marine microbial communities from the Costa Rica Dome - CRUD Field 142mm St13 metaG | ecosystem: Environmental > Aquatic > Marine > Oceanic > Photic zone | place: Costa Rica: the Eastern... | reverse complement strand
GTCATAAGCAATGTAGCTGAAGTAGTTTCCTGCTTAATCAAGATTTCCTGTGCAACACGAGTGAAAGTCTTGCTTACAACGTCCATGCGGCTTTTAGCAGCATAACGACGATCAAAACTTACAGCGCTATCAAGGCTATAAGTAGCAAGTTTCAACTCAGATGAAGTTGGAAGAACTTGGTTAGTTGGAAGACCTCCAGCGTGGCTCTGGCTGTATACCTGAACATAGTCCTCATCGGAAATGTTGTAGTAAAGATCCAAAGGAATGCTTGGATTATCATCAGCATTGAACTGAAGTGACTGGAACAAGTTGCTTACAGTTGGGGCTTGGTTAAGAACCTCTGCCAAAACTGGTCCGATAAACTCGGCTAGTGCAACCTGTGCCTCATATGCAACAGCTTTGTTGCGAGAAGCCATAGCTTTTACAAGCTCGACTTGCTCTGGTGTGCGTTTTAAAGTAATTTTCATGGTGAAATTTTTCCTTCCTATAAATTTAGGTTATTTAATTTGTAAGACGATGTAATCACCTAAGAACTGATCACTTGTTGGTCCTTGGTTGGTTCTAGAACCAGTTCCAATAACGTGTCCAAAGTGTCCTGAAGTCCAATGTCCATGGTTTGACACAGCGCCAGTAACTTTTCCTGGGTTTGTGTAAGACATTTGAACAGGCGCTCCAATAGTATAGTCAGTAGCACTTCCGTCAAAACCACTAGAAGATAAAGTAAATATACCTTTAGTAGCAATAGGTACTGCTTGACCTGGGAGAACCGCTTGTAGTTCAGTTTGCTTAGTTGGGTTATAGAGAAGTTTTTCTCCGTTTTCGTCGTTCTTAGCTGTCTGGTTAAGCGTAATTCCTAGAGGCTGTTGTCCAGATGTTGCAGCGTTGACTTTAAGGTTAACTTCAGGGTACATCTCTGTAGTACCAAGAAACGGGAAGCTTGAGTCACCAAGATAACTGTTTGTTTGGTAAGTTACAGGATCATTGTTGAAGTTACCATCTGTAATCGTAACGAATACTCCAGCATCGCCAGAGCCTACGTCCGTTGTGCTATCGAGAACTGAGTTGTTATCCAACGCATATAAGTTCACGACATCATGATCAGAGTATTGTCTGAATGGTAAAATTCTAATAGACATGATATGTTAATATTGTTTGTTAGTTAGTTATGAAATTTCAATGTTTTCACGCTTAAAAGCATCTCTGAATTTGTCAGCAAATGACTCTTCGTTTGATGCAACAGCCTCATTTACGTTTGGAAGACCAGCATCAACTTCTTCAGCTTCGTCAAGAGCCTTCTCAACCTCTACCTCTTCAGTAGATGCATTTGAAACTCTTTTAGAGACTTCATCATCGATACGAGACTGTATTTCCTCGTTAAATGCAGCTTGCGCTTCTTTATTTTTATGTTTCCAAAGAACCTCTAATTTACTAGCGAAAGAAGAAAATTTCTCATCTTCATCGATAGATCTAAGTTCATTTGCGAGAAATTCGCGGTCCTGATCATCAAGATCATATGTTTGATCGAGAGAATCCATTCTTTCGTTAAAGCGAGCTACTGCTTCTTCAGCCATCTTCTCGTTTTCAAAAACAGTGATGCGCTCATTGGCAGCACCAAGTTTTTCTTCGAGATCAGCTACAGAAGCTTTCAGATCCTCGTATTCTTTAGCGATTGCTGCTTTTTCTGACTTTGCCGCCTCAAGATCAGCACGATATTGCTCATCCCGCTCTTTAATAGCTTGAGAGAAGGTTTCCGTCATTGAAGCGGCAGCTTCCTTAGAAAATTTCTTTTCGTTAAGAAGCTCCTTTAATTCTGAAATAGTTTTTTCAATTTCCATGGCGTGTATATCCTTTGTGGTGTTTACATTTAAATTAATTTTTTGTGAAATATTATCACGTTTATCGTTTATAAAAACTTTCTCTACTTCAGGTTTTTCTGAGTAAAGACCTTTAACATCAGCTGCTGGATTTAGAGTATAAGCAATACCTAAAGGATATATATTACCTTTGATTAAACGATATATGCTTTCACCCTTGTCCGTTTTACCAGTGCCTCCATAACTCCTCAAAAAACCCTTCATTTCCTGTATTTTTTCAGGATCTGAAATAATTTTTGCGTCTTTTAATTCATCACTTCCTACTGCTAAAACGTAATCGCTAAAACCGATTTCCCAACTAGCTGAAACTTTTTTGTATGAGCTGCTTTCTGGATCTAATGAGCTTTCTACTAAATTAGTAAAATTTTTATTAACAGATTTGTAAATAACAGCGCCCAGAGCAATATTAAATGGGGTGTCTTTATCTTTTACTTCTTCTGCACTTAATACTTCATTTGTGTCAAATGAGCTGAATCCAGCATCAACTATATGTCCTACAACCTTTCCTTTATCATGTTCGATGTTAGTTGGTTTGTGGACGAAATTTGGTGTGTATGCTATGGCAGTTTCAGTATCCATACCATCGCCATTTCTATTAAATTTATTTACAACAGCAGCATTAAATGCTACTCCTAGCAAATCAACATTACTTTTGTAGTCTATATCTTTAGGTACTAAAGGGGCTAAATTACTTAAAGATGCCTCAGAGATCAGAGATGCCTCACTAATTTTACAGATAGATATTGGACAATCAAAAGTTGTTTTATATTTGTAATCCATTAAGAATTTTCCTTACTATGGTGAAGAATTGCTGATGGGTATAATTCAAGGTTATGTTCACTAGAAATTGACAAAACTTCAGTTAAGGTTTGTAAATTTTCTATTTCTTTAAAATCTTTTACACATGATTCCATAGTTTCTGTCCAAGATTCTTTACTTTCAGAGCAAACTATAGATTCACAAAGATCAGCAACCATTTGCTCTTGGCTATCAGAAAGCTCCTCAGACTTTATATTTTCTAGCATTGTAGCCTTTGCTGAATTTATAAATTCATCTATTTCATAAATAGTTTTTTGAATATTATTCCTGGAATACTGAGCATTTACAATTGGAACTTCAGTAGTACCCTCTGGCCTTCCACCTTCTCTTGGTGTCTTTGGACCACCTCCTATATTAGCCTCTACCATAGGAACTCCACCAACTAATGGGTTGTAATAGCCCTCTTTTCTCTCATCAACAAAATCTTTTTGTGCTGGCGATATTTTATCTGCTTCTGGGAATCTTCCATTGTGGAACATTTCCATACCCTGCTGTGGAGTCAATATACCAAGCTCCATCAAACGAGTTGAAACTCTCATTAACTGAGCTTCATCTCTCATATCAATGTCTTTCATTTTTACTTCTGGAAAAGACCTCAAACCTAATTGTTTTGATACTCTTTTTATTTCTCTTTGTAAAAAATCATTAAGAAATCCACTTCTAGCTTCTTTTAACCTATCAATAAATATTTGAGCTTTAACTTGTGTTGAACTATACTTTTCTTCTCCAACTACTATGTTTTGTAACCCTTGCTTGATATCTTCATTTAATATCTTATACTTATCTGGACCCAAAACTCTATTTAACTCAGGTATTACAAACTCAGCTTTTGTTGTATAATCAGATACTAAAACTCTGCCAACGCTTTCGTTTTTAAATAGGTTTTGCATCGCTGCAAGGTTATTTGCATTTATTCCTCCCTTGTCAGGATCTGCACCCATTGTGATAAGAAGTATTACATTCTCAACTGTCCTCGTGATCGCTTGATCCATTTTTTTCAACTCCATCTTTGCATTTATGTCTTCCAGCACTGGAAACCCAAAAGGTACAGCAAATGGTTCGTAGTCTTGCTTCTTATAGAAAGAGAAGGATAACCTCTGAGCATCTAATTGTATTTTAAGACCTTTTGAGGTGTAACCTCCATCTATAATAGCTTTTTGAGTATCAGCATCTAAACTATTGAAAAGCTCTACATCTTCCTCTGTTTGAGGGTTTTGTAGTCTAGCTAACTCATATTCAGATAAAACTTTTTCATAAGCACCTACAGAAAAAGTAGTAGCTCTTTTTGCCACTATATCATATGGATTAAGGAGTATGTATCTGATAGGTATTTTGTTTTGAGACGGATTTATAGACCCTACTTGATTCATAAGTCTGGCGTAGTCGTCAGCTTTGAATCTGCCATCAACCCTATATAAAAATACATTCCCGCTCCTATAATACTCTCTGAAGTACTGATCTTTGATTGATACTATATTTATTCTCTTAAACCATTCATTAAAAAACTCTCTACTTTTTTTTGTGCCACCCTCTAAATATATATCTGTATTTGTAAACTCAGACATTATATCTATTGCGTTCCTAAACACAGCCACATTGGCGTAAGCTTTCTGGCATAGTTCTATTGTATCTCTTACATCTACGCCATCAGAAGCATAGTCATAAGGCAAAAGACCCATATCAATGCTTGAAAATCTATTTTTTAAATTTACAAATGCGGATCTGTTTTTTCTAGTGCCTGTAAAACTGCTTGTGCTACTAGATTGCCTCCTGGCTTTAGAGATATCTTTAAATGATGCATCGGATGTATAAAATGGATTTCCTAGTAAATCAGGCTGAACTTCTCCATTTTTACCAATCGGCACATAAGTTTCAGTTTTTTTATTAAATTTATCCCAGTAGGTAGAACGTTTTGTATATTTTCTTTTAGCCATGTCAGTAATTGATATTACACTCCAAAGTTAACTTTCAACTTTTAAAAGTTAAGAAATAAACATTGGTGTGAAAGTTTGTTGACCATAATTTCCTTCGAACGCTTCCATGTCATAAAAAACATTCATCATCCAGTTAGCAAGCACTAAAGCTGAATAAGAGTCCTTCCTGGCCTTATCAGCTCCTTTTTGTTTTCTTAAATTTGGAGGTAAATCAAAACTTTGAGTTCCCTGAACAGAGGTTGTTACTTGTATCAAAGCGCATTGGACCTTTATTAAATCCATCATGTCTTTTTGATGCTCAACCAAGTCAATCATTCTCGCTCCAGGTGAGCCACTAGTATTTGAGTCATTTCTTATAAATTTTAAATTTTTTATAGGAACTCTAGACTTTCTCTGAATATTGTAATCATCATTCATGGCTGCTCCAGCAAAAAATATTTTTTTATGATCAAAAGCTGACTGCAAGGACTCATTAGCTGCCCTGATCCACTGAGAGCTTGGTTTTCTTAAAAACACATATCTTCTTGAACTTTTATTGTATTGATTTTTTACTCTTCTTAAATTCTTTTCATAATCTCCAACCTTATCGAGATCAGCCTCTATAGTATCTAACCTTAAATTAAGATCTTTAAATATAGTGCTTTCATTGCATGAGTTCATAAACTGAACACCACCATTATAGTCGCCCACTACCGCTACAATATTGAAATGAGTCATAAGATAAGCCATGTACCTTATGTGTGTTTTTAGGTTAGCTCCAGACATCGCGTAACTATGAACAATAGTCCCCTTCTTTAAGTCTTTGTTTAATTTAAGCAATAGTATAGCGAAATCGTCAGAGCTTTCACTTTCTGACCAAGATGGGTCAAAAGCTAAAATATATTCATCATTATGATTACCTACTACCTCAACAGATTGACCCTCGCCATCAGGTATGGTGCATTCTGCCATTTTGCTAACTTTAAAATATCCAGAGCTATCATCTGTAAACACAGCGCCAAACTCTCGATCAAACTGAGAATCGCTCATCGTAGCTCGTGATTGATTTATAAGGTTTTGATCATATAGCTGTTCTGGAGCGCAATCATAGCTAAAGTGCATAATCGTCCTATGCGCCCCGTCTTGTGTGTTCTTATTTAAAATTAAATTTTCATATTGCTGATAAAGTTTATATAAATATTCAAATTTGTAAGAAGCGGAAGACAATCCTATAATTTTGTTATTAGGCCAGATTTTTCTTTCATCCTCAGTCATCTTGCCTTGTTTAATCATCTCTGTTTCCAAATCATAAACTTCTTGTCTCTCTGTTGGATTATCAACTACAGATAGAAATGGCATAATCACTTCATTAAATATTTTTTCAGGCATTAACAAAAGCTCATCTATAATCATTCTTTGAAAACGGAAACCTCTAAGTTTTTCACCGTCTCCAAGAGGTAAAGCTCTTATACTGCTTCTACCTATTTCCATAACCCATTCATCATTCATTTTAGATGTCCTTGTTATACATTGAGAAAAGAATGTGGCCTTAGGGCTTTTAGCAATATCTTCTATCTTCTTAAATATCATTTTAGATTGTCTAAATGATTTAGATAAAATGCCTATCTGCACTCCTTGATTTAAAATGCCGTCTAAGAGCGCGAAAATAGCCGTAGAGAAGCTTTTAGACATTCCACGGCTCCATATGCCCAAAAAGTAATCAGACTCCATCATGGCCTTTATAGCCATATGCTGAAAAGGAAAGAGTTTTACCCCAGTAAACAACTCTGTGGCGAAAGACGGGTTTTCTCTTAGGAACTTATAAAGCAAAATCTTTGCTTCATTCTCATCCAAAAACCCCTCTTTTTCTACCAGCTGTTGGTTTATATCTTTGTACTCTCTTTTTAACTTTTGTACTCCTGTTTCCCAAGCCATCTTTTATAATATGTTTATTCCAAAAATATTGAACATCTACTGACCAAAGATCTGATCCTAGTATTAACAGTTTAGGTACTATAAACTCACTGTCTTTTCTAGATCCACTAAACACAAATTGACAACAATCTGAATACTCAGCTTGTATCTCTCTCATTTGATGGAACACATAGTCCAATTTAAATTTTTTAAATCCTTTTTTATTCTCATCCTCCATCTTATCGAAGGCAGTCTCAACCACTATAAACAAAAAGCAGCCTAAACTTTTACATCTTTCTAACTCTTTTACGAATCTATTGTAGCCGTTTGTAACGGTAGAGCAAAAATCCTGGTAGGACTTACGATCTACAAATGTATATGAATAATCGTCTCCCATAACACCGTAGTCTCCAACGTCTAATTTCAAAACTCTACTATTTTTGAAATTTAACGGTTGCTGTTCTCTTGTGTCTATAAGTATGCGGGTTGCTGTAAAATCATTATAAAATTCAGCTGGTAGCTGCCGTGACAGCATCGGCTTTAAACCAGCCGCTTCACAGGCTTGGCTATAGCTACCGAAAAGTCTTTTACAAGTGTCTACGTCTGGGAGACCTGCGGTCTTTAAATAAATATCGGGCGGAGCTGCTATTAGCTCCTTTTCTTTTTGTCTATCTTTTAAAATATCTATAATGAATTTTTTTACTTCCGCTTTCTTAGCAGTATCGCACCACTTAACCATATTTTCGTTGTTAAGAAAATATGTGCTAAAATACTGCTTATAGTTTTTAAATTGTATGAGTTCTCCAGTAAGCTTATCTTTCCTAGCATAATTCTTGACGTAGTAGTCTCCAAGAACCATGTCATGCTTTTTTATATGTGCATGTAAGCTTCTTAAAAAAGTAAAGTCTTCTCCACACTCTTTACATTTAAACGACATCTTCTTGTGATATTCCTAATACTCTAGCTTTCCATTCAGCCATACCCTCTAAGCGTTCAGCTTCTTTCTTGATTGATTGCTTTTGCATCTCTGCAATCCGAACCATCGTCTTCCTCTCCTCTTCTTCTTGAAACAATTGAACTATAGACAAAAAAGATGCATTCTCTTTTTGATTTTTCTTCATTCGCTCCGCTCTGTCACCTTGGAGCTTCTTTGTAAGGTTCTCTATTCTGCTTTCGCACTGATGATACTCTCCAGACTTAGCTTTTATGATTTCTGCAAGTCTAACGCTCATTTCTGTCTGATCATCGGCGATATCAAACATATCATTCAGTTTGTTCAGGTGTGAGCTTACAACCTCCAGGTTTATAACCTCCTTGCACACATTGAGATACAAATTTATCTCGTCTGCTGTTAAATCTGGTTTATCCCAAGTAAGTCTTATAAATTCATGCTCAAAAAGGTTCCTGTCTTCTTGATTTAAATAATTATTAATAATTTTTAAAAATCTTGAGTTACTCAGATTGATCCCCAATCTTTCAACGCAAACTTGCTTTTGTCTGTTCAATTTTGTATCATCTAGGTTCAAGCCAGTAGCATCATTGATTTTTTTGATGATTCGACTCGGAGACTTAGGTGAAATGTATGAACTGAGAGCAGCACCGTCTTGAGAAGGAATTATGTCTGGATTTACTTCTCTAATAAAAGCCAAAACCGTCCTTTGTTCATTACTAAGAGATTTTACATTTTTTTCAGGGAAAATTATTTTAGCTATCTCCAAAGACGACAAACCACTTTCTGCTTGCTCTAAAATAAAATCTTTTTGCTGTTGTGTTAATTCTATGTCCTCAGTCCTGGAAGTTGCTGTAGTTCTGAAATTTATTGAGTTTTCTACTAAAAATTTGCGTACAGCCCTACCCTCCTTAGATCTTCCGTCTAATTTGTCATCTTCAAAGCACTGACGAGTCAAATCTATCAGGCTTGTTATTTTTGCAGCATTTTCTCTTAAAAACTGCTTTTGTTCTTCGCTAAGGTCCATCATTTATAATATCGCTCTCTCTTAATATTTCCATGGCCACCTGTAAGAACTTCTTTTTTAGGTTTTTAACTTGTCGATATCCTAACTTGTTTTTTTGGGCTGATATTTTATATCCCATGAACTTAGCTACATCTTCTTCTGTCTTTTTTTCAAAATACAGCATGCGATAAGCTACATAATGAATTGATGATAACCTGGCCTTCATCTTGCTATCAAGTAGCTCTAAAGACCTTTGAAAATCAAAATCATCATCTTCTTTGCTATGTACTTCTTTGCTGAAATCTTCAAGAGATAAAGGTATTTTTATTTCTAACCCTATCTTTTTTGATTTTGCCCACTTTGAGCAAACTGGACACTTTTCTTGATCATGGTCATCCAAATGATATGATGGACAAGGGTTTGTGTAATTACCATAGTGGTTTCTCAGTAAGTTTCGGATTTGATTAGAAATAATCCTACCTATCCATGGTTCTAATGGCCTACTTTGATCCCACATGTGCCATTTTTTAGCAATGTGGCTTTTTATAATTTGTTCTACATCATCAAAGTCAAACCATCTAACAGCGTTTAAGCGCCATTTATATTTTTGTTTTTTTATGGCTTGATCTATGATGTCAGAACAATCTTCATAAGTCCTTTTATCCCCTTCCTTTTTCATCTAAGAATTCATCAACAGATTTACTTCCCCTAGCTTTAGAAAAGTTTGGGGGAGTGTTTTCTCCTGCTAATGAACCTATAGTAAAGGTATTATTGGCTTCAGCTGAGTACTCAACTTGTATTTTACCAATATTTGGAATAGAGGTTGAAGAGGTTTCTTCTTCACCAAAATCTACAGATTCTACTACTGTTTTTTGCTTCGGCGACGTTATGGTGCTTGCAATGCTAGTATTTAATTGTTGACCACAACTAGCACAAAAATTTGGCTTTGCATGTGCGTACTCGATTTTAGTACCACAATTATGGCAGAATAGATGGCTCATAGCTAATATATTTATATAATAAAAATTCTTTTTTTCTATTTTATTACACTAAATTAACAAGATCGTTGTCTCTTCTGGTTAAAAAGCTGTTGGCCGCTGTCGCTTAGACGTTCGCCTTGTTATATATAATCTACACAGATTTATGATTTTCTATTTTAGAAACAATGTATTTTAATATTTTGCTTCTAACTATGTCCCTATTGGTGAATTTAAAAGAAGTTATACCATGCGCTTGTGATTCTTCACAATTAAACAAATCAAACATCTCTTTGAATCCACTTCTACCATTGATATCGCTCTGCATGAAGTCACCGCATATAATTAACTTTGTATTTTCTCCAACTCTAGTGATCAATGTAGTAAGTTCCTTAAATGTAAAGTTTTGCGCTTCGTCTGCCACTATCAGTCTATTGTTCCAGTTTGCACCTCTTAAAAAGTTTATAGGTACAGCAGATATGCGACCTATCTGTTTCATGTAGGCTGTATCGCCTTCATGCACCATTTCATCCAACTTATCGTACAATGGCATGAGAAATGGATCAAATTTGTCTGATATATCTCCTGGAAGACTACCTAAACCTTTATCGGCACTTTCGGCTATACTTCTTATGTAAAGTAGGTCTTTTTGAAAATCTTTTGCCATTAGCTGCAAACAGCCATATACAGACATATAAGTCTTACTAGAACCTGCTGGACCTGCAACAAATATAATTTTTGTATCTTCTTGAAGAATAGATTCTAAAAGCTTTTGCTGCTTTACGCTAAAGTTAAAATCGCGCTGTTTAAAATTTATTGAGTGAAAGGCTGAACTTAACTCAAAAGTGGACTGCTTAGAAGGGGAAGCTTTCTTTCGGGGCATTTATTATAATTACACCTACTTGTTTCTTTCTTTTGTCCTTTTTTTCAATTTTTCTAGATAAGCTTTATATATTTTATTGGCGGCAAGGAGTTTTTTCTTTTTCTCTGGATCTTTTGCATTTTTTGCTGC
>Ga0163109_10004586_pt1 | contig 10465 bp, 14 predicted proteins | sample CRUFie1St13metaG_FD_108704 | JGI IMG/M metagenome (GOLD analysis project Ga0163109, IMG submission 108704) | Marine microbial communities from the Costa Rica Dome - CRUD Field 142mm St13 metaG | ecosystem: Environmental > Aquatic > Marine > Oceanic > Photic zone | place: Costa Rica: the Eastern... | reverse complement strand
TGATTGCTATCAATAGTAATGAAATAAGCATAAGTTCCTTGCGGAAAGTCTGGGGTAATACAAAATCTTCCATTGTTTTGATCTAGTGTGCCACTCTTATGAGTGTATGTGTAATCGTTAACAAACGTACCCAGAGGATAAGTTGTTAGCGAAGGACCATCAGAACGATTTCCATTGATGGAATAGCTAGAGGTCATCCTCACAATTGATGAGGTTGAATCTAGGGGATTTTCGTGACCAAAAGGACCATAGATCGGATTGCCATCATAAGCAAATCCAATAATAGGAGAATGAGTTTTTACAGCAGGTTCAGTTCCTGCATTATTAATATTATCGCTTAGAGCAACACGTAAAGCTTTAGGGTTAGCAGCATATCCATAACCATATTCTAATACGTTATTATAGTTTGCAAAGATATAACCGTATTCGGTATCTAAATCATTTTCTAATTTTTTAAATCTATTGTAGTTCCACTCTTTAAGAAGTGGGATACCAGTTGCACTATTACCAACTGGAATAACATCAACAGCAACAGTATCTTGATTATAGAAGTTACCTTCTGCAATTTTATTAAATCCTGTAATCTGTCCATCAGTATTAACGATAGACTGATACTCTGCAAATCTACCACGACCAGCATTATCTCTAATCCTGATTAAAGGAGCAGAAGAATAAAACTCACCTGCATTATCAATAACAAGACTGGTTACTTTTCCACCAGTAACAATAGCACTAACAGATGCGTTACGCCCAGAGGTGATAGTGATATCAGGGGTTCTTGGGAACACATCATTAGTATCAACAATGATACGTTCTACAACCTGACCAGCAAGAACTGCTCTAGCTTTGTTTGGAACTTGATCTACAAGAACAAAAGGAGGTGTTGCATATCCAGTTCCTCTAGTGTTGATCTTAATTTCTTCTAATTTACCAAACCTAATGCTTTCTGGATCTTTGTATCCATAAAAAGGAACACCATTTAGTGCAATACCAACATCTCTTCTAGGTGTTGGATATGTTTCTGTAGTTCTAGTTGCTTGCTTTCTAATGATACGAAGCAGTTTCTGATCAAGTGTTGTGTAATTGACAGTTGATCCATCTAAAATTTTATGTGATGGATAGCTAGAACTTGTGATATAATAGTATTGTTCATCTGCAAAGATAGCGGACACATTAGTGGAAACTTGATCTAATGAAGATGCAACTGATGGAAGTGTAGGCACATCGACTGCAGCACCTGAACTTAACACCCATCTGGTTTGATTAGTACCAGTCTGAACAATCTTGGAATCGGAAGTTTCAAATCCTGGATTTGAGATTTGAATCTTGTCCCCAATAGCAGAATATGGTTGTGCATCAGATGGTTGTAGGTTGTATACAACACCCATGACCAGTAAAACAACACCAGAACCACTAACGGTTACTGGTTTGTATACTGAAGTTCCTGCCACATGTTGAACAGCAGTCTGTGCCGCCCTTTCATCAATGATAAACTGTGTTACATTCTTACTATCAAAAGTAATCGTCTCATCACCAATTAATACTGATCCTGTCTTGCCCCATCCAACAGTAGAGAACACATCAATTCTATCCCCTGAAGATGCAGTCCCTGACAGGGTTTTTTCAAGCTTAGTTTTAGTAGATACTCCAAATGTACCATTAACTGTTTCAGGTGCTAGTACAATATTATAAATTACCTCACCATCTGATGTACCATCAGCATATACATTATCTACTGTAGTATCAGCATACCCATATTCGTCAGTAGCTGTTTGTACAATCTTCTTTCCTACTAGATTTTTTACATCTCCAGATATAACCTTACACTTAAGTGCATAAACGTTAATCCAATCTGCTTCTGAAGATTTATATGTAAAATCTCTTGGTTTGTATACCTCTGGTTTGTTGTCAATCTCTTTGGCGACAACAGTATTGAAAATAAACTTGATGGAACTTGTAGTTCCCTTAGCTTTGTAAAACTTCTGAATATTCTTGATCAGAGTTCTCTTATCTACTTCACCCCTAAGATACTTTTCAGGGAAAGAACCTAGATACTGACTTTCAAAGTTTTTAACTAATGCATATAGGAAGAGGTTACTTACATTATGAACCTTCTGTCCAGCAGCATGAGCAGCAGCAACCGTTGTTGTAAAACTAGTAGACTCATATAGGTCTCCAAGCGATGTATTGCCACTGACACCCCTAGAGCACTCTCTTAGCTCTGTGTCTGTTCTAGAGGCATAGAAGATGATCTCGTCATCAATTTTTACGTATCCGTTTCTTTTTGGAAAACTCGTCGCATCTTCCAATACAATTGTATCGTCAGAACTACTGATACTAGTGACCAGAGTATCAAATTGTCTAAGGAGATTTTTTTCATAATAATTAATATCTGCGTATTTCTGGAGGTTATTAATTACATCCAGTGTGCCACCTTGTACCTCCTGTGCTTCGTAATACTTTTGAATGAACTTACTAAAGAGTTCGTATTCATCAGTAATAAAAGCTGGAAGCTGCGTCTCAATTAGAGTGGAAATTCTCTTAGTCTTTACAGCAGGCATTTACTTTACTCTTTGTATGCAGTGAACGAGGAATTAGCAACATCAACGTCAAGGTACACTTCGCGAAGTGCCTTGATATCATTAGAAAGGGGTTTGACTCTAACAGAGATGCGATTATCAAAGAAACTACCTTTGATGATAGTTAAGTTGTACATTTTAAGTTCACCACTTACATAATCAATATCGCCAACTTCCTTGTCAAGGACAACCTTTTCACCAGTTACGCTATCTAGAGTATATAGCACAATTTTGCTATCCCTGTCTTCTACATAAACATCAAAATTTGGATACTCAGTAACCCTAAACCCAGTAGATGACAGAACTGGTTCATCACAGTCTTTATCAAAAGAATTTTGGAAACACACTTCGTAATAGAAAGTGGAATTGAGTTGAGGATAAAAATCCTTTCTCATTGTAATAGCTGTTAGGTTAGAATTGATAGTATTATCAGAATCATCAATAACACCCACCATCTTACTATACCTGAACTTACCATTGAACTTTTCAGTATCACTAATATCAAGATAAGACTGTACGTTACCAATAACCTTATCTCTAATCTGTGCTGGTGTCTGATCAGTAGCAGATCCGTTGTAATAGATCTTACTAGTCATCTCAACAAACAAAATAGAAGGATCAACTATTTTAGGTTCAACAGAAGCTACGACATACTGTTTAAGATCTGCAATAATTTTCTGTTTTGTTAGTGAAGTAAGGTAACTAGCATCATTTGGTTTCAATGCAATAAACACTTTACCATATTCAGGTGGAACTTGATCCTCTCCACCAAAAATAATGATATCACTAGTTGCTGGATATACTTTTCTTACAATTGCCTCATAGTCCTGAGAGGTCACTGCACGGTCTTGTGTGCCGTATGACTTAGGAGCGGTATATTTGATCTTCTGAGTGCTTTCCATCTCCTCACCACCCGTAGAAGCAACGCTAGAGGTAATGCTTGTAGTGAAAGAAGCAGGAGACACACCATTAGGGTTCTCTAGTACACCAGTGAATACAAATGTACTAACACCATTACTTTCAGGACCAGATGTGGTCATGTAAGATACTGAGATTGTAGATTGATCTTCTAACTTCCTACCTAGTACACCATCTCCTAATAATATCTCATATCTTCCATCTTCAATCTCATCAAGGAAGAATACTTTTGAATTACCGTCAACACCTAGAATATTATCTGCTACAAGGTATGGTTCACTGAAGCTACCTCCAGTAGGTAATACCTTTACACTAATTGTGTTGGTATCGATATTCTTATTATCTAAAATAAATCTTTGTGATTTTAATGAATTGTTAACAACAAAGTTTTGAACTACCTGTGATCCTTCTATAATAGGAACATTAGTAAAAGTAGCTACGTTATTTGCAACTTGTGCTTTTACATCTACAGGTGTAACATACTGATAAATGTTGTTGTCATAAGAAGAAATAAATCCCGTTCCTTTCTTAAGAATCAGTTCAGTGTCAGATGTTGGTGTGCTATATGTTACAGTAAAAGAAACATAAGCAGTGGGAGATGTAGCACTCTTGGGTCTGTACCCTAGTTGCTTCGCAATTGATACTACGTTGTCTCTTAAGGTGGCAGAATCAATGAATAGTTCATTGACTACCATGTTCGTATTGAACGCCGTATAGTAGGTATTATAAGCTAAGACATCGATCAGGTTTGCTAATGCACTACCTTCAAAGTCATAGTCAGTAAAATCTGTCTGCCCTCTTATATAATCTTTAAGAGTCGCTTTGATATCTTCAAAGTCTAAGTTGGCAACCTGAGTATATGGCATTATCGTGTACGATCTAAGAAGAATGAATTCCCTACTCGTCTACCATCTCCTACAATGGTGTAAAACAATTCAACGTCATAACCATTATTTCTAAAATCTGGAGTGCAACGAATATCGTTAACAACTACTCTAGGTTCATACTTACCAATACATTCATCAATTTTATTTTTGATAAGTGCAGCTGAACCAAAATCTAATGGTTGAAACAGCATTTGTCTCAAATCAGAACCTAGTTGAGGTTGAAATAGTCTTTCCCCCCTATCTGTTTGAAGCAATACAGCTATTGACTGTGAAATAGCTGCATTATCTTTCACCGTTACCAAATCATTGGTAACGGGATGCTTCTTAAAAGTAACACTCAGATCTTTATATGTCTGAAAGGAAGGCATGTAGACACAGCAAGGCTGTTTCTATTTATCACTTACCGACGAATCCGTCCGCCCACTCTAGATCATTGTCAAAGATTTCTCCTTCTTGTACTTCTTTTCTCTTACCTTTTTTACGCATGTAGCGATCACTCTCAACTTCGGTAATGAGAGTCATTCCAGACTTAATGAAGTCTTCGCCTTTATCAACTCTGCTGTTGCCCATTAGTGGTCTCCGTCCGTAGTTTTCGTTCATCATGTGTTTCCCAAAAATAATCATCAGTGTCTCCTAAACGTCCCCAGTCGATTCCTGCCTCTACTTGGTATTCAATAGTAGAAACCTTAAAGTCAGGGAATGTAGGGTTCTCAGGAGTGATAGAGAGGTCGTAGAATCGTGTCCTATTGTTAGGATACAATGCAAACTGACCATTCTCTAACGCAATACAATTGTGCGATTTGTGCTCTTGAGGCACTTCGCTCACATTATTATCTATCACATCAGGATTTGCATGATAGTTATCTAATGTAAACAAATACTGACCATGCATCAGTCCATGGTCTCTTGTGTAGATCTCTGCATCCATAGAGCTAACGAAACCCTTTTCGATACAAGTTAGACCATAATCCATACAATTCCAAAACTGTAGGTTCTCTAGACTCATATCGGGCGTCGGTGTTTTTGGCGCTCGGAGAAAAGCAGATATGGGAAGTTTATCATACATCGCACCATACTCAGGTAGATATGTCTCAAAGTAAAAAGCACGACCAGGTATACTCTTACAAGCTACCCACACACCTTCCACAAACTCTCCATGACCATCCTGATGATCACGAAGGTATTCTTTACGTACCCACACTTTTTCAGCGGGTAGGTTACAAATTAAATTCATATCATATTCCAAGAAAGAATTAAACGTTCTTTGGTACTATCACAAGGTAGTGTGTAGTGATGTACAAAGGAAGGGAAGAAGATTACAGATCCACTACGTACGTCACGAGGTGAGTATATATCAACCCATCCAAGAACATTATTGAATGGACACACAAATTGCGTGGGTGTATGCTCTTCTGGATCGTACTCAATGTACATTACCGCACTAAATCCCGCAGCTCCGTGATTATGTATCAGATGCTGCTCTCCTTTACCCGCACGTTCAAACCAATATGCGTCAATAGTCAGATCTACATTGACTTGATCCTTAAACCTTTGAAACTCGCTCCGTATAAGAGGTTCAACAATATTCCAATCCGCTTTCTTTGCTCGGAAGTCACTCTTTACATATTCGCCAGGATCTTTCTTCAACTTCTGCTTACTCGATATATCCTGCAGTAGCTTCTTCTTACGATCCCAATCCTCCGCATAGAGATGGAAGATTGGGACTGCAAACATCGGTTCGATGTATTCAGACATTAACCTCTGCCTTGACCGCGATATCTCTTCCTCCTCGCATTCCTAGATGTTGCAGAATGCTTTGAGTGCTGTCCTGACCCCTGTCGAGTACGCTTAGGTTTTGACTCGATTGTAGGACCACCACTCAAACCAGATTTTGCTTTTGCCATAATTTAATCGTATTGACTTCTATATTATAATATTGAACCGCCCTTGCTGTCAACCTGTACGGTCAATGCTCCATATCCTGTAAGAACCCCTCCATATGCCCCTACAGGAGATGCAATCGTACTTCCGACCACTGCCATAGGTGTACCGTTCACAAAGACCGTAGGAGACCCTGTACCAATGGTGTCACTGTGCAGATCACCAGGTACAGGTAATAGAGCAAAGTGAGGTAGAGTTACATCACCTACTTTATGAACATTTCGTCCGTTAATAATAACATTTGCACTAGCTCCAGTCGGTACTGGCACCTTCGCATCTGCAGGTGTTGGTGCAATAGGTATGAACCCTACAGGAGCCCAAGGTCCGTGACCAGTAGTTAAGTCTAATGGATGATATAACGCAGGTATCGTACTTAATGTCATGTCGAAAGAAGATTGGTCGGCGTTTTAGGGATATTTAGGGCGTACTGTAATCTACTCTTCGCCCATCTCATCTGATTCTGTACTGTCATAAACACAGGTCTAAACGATACACCCTTATCAGTAACAATAATAATATTGTAAAAGAATCTCAACTTACGAATCTCACTAGCTTTGTAAGATATAACTCCTTCACATGTTGATAAGTATCCTGCCATTACAGGTGAATCTAAAATCTCAGCGTCTGCTTTAGTCGCAGGATACCAGTTCAATGGTGTAATAGGACTCGGAAATATCGGAGCAGCGTCGAATAACTCTGGTTCTAACTTCACACCCTGAGGGATATCCGAAATACGCAAAACCCTGATACCATCATATCCTATCCTTGCAACACAATCGGGGTACTTCAGAATCCATGTACGGTCAAAGAATGCTTTCTCAGTATAAAACCCAGCTAACGTAGCAGTCGTGACACCTCCAAAAGATTGAATAGTTGATTCAGTTACTGCTGGAGCACTCCACAATGCATTGGGTGGTATGATCTGAGGTTTACTTGTTCCTGTCCTATTCGGTAATGTCTGAGGATTAGGTTCTTCCAGAATCGCTGCAAAGGGTGTTGTAACTGGCAGAGGTAATCCACCTACCGAAGGATCGAAAGAAACGTTTAGAATCGCATTCTCTGTAGGATCTGGTAATACACTTACAGTAACCTGAAATGGTTGATAGGGCGCTACGTAATCATTGAGTCCTGAAATGTCTCCCTCTAGGATTGCTTCTCCCATGTTCTCAAAGGGTATCGGACGTAACTCATACGCACCTACACCAGGTGTTGCGATATTCGCTAAAACATCAGAACGCAACAAAGTCATCGGCAACGGCCAAGGACCTACTGTTATTCCGTTGTTTTCGATAATCGGCATTAGACTGCTTTAGCTATCTTGAGTAGATCCCCTTTGAGTCCTTCGACATTATTGTGTAGATAGTCGAGTGTCTGTGCAACAGTTTCGTATTCCTCACCCGTTGGTCGCTTGTACATCAACGACGGATTCTCTAGCTGTGATATCCTCTGTTCCAAGTTGTTTAACCTCTCGGACTGCCACAGGCACGTCCTCTCCAACTCGTTCAACCTCTCCATTAACTCGTCCTTCATTATTATCACCTCTCATGAATGAATTTGCGGCGCGACTCTCAAACTCGTCACAGAATGCATCAAAGTTTTCTAAGATCTTGTCGTAGTCACTGTAATCAACTTTTTGGGGCATTTTTTTCTGGGGGAAATTTTTTATATGCGACCTTTACAAATATATTTATCGGTCGTCTGGATACTTTTGTAGGTTAGGGACTTAACCGTTTTTCAAATCGCTTGGCGACCCGCTAAGGCATAAAAAAGGGGGCATATACTGCCCCCCCTACTGTACACACACAGCCCTAGGACTTACGTAGCTAGAGGTTCGCCTTAAAGATCAACTGATGTGATCACCCATGCCTAGCTAATGCCTAGGGCGTGTGCCCTAGAGTTCTTCCATCATCTCGTCGAGTTCGCAGATGTTCAGTGCGTCGTCATTCCATGCCACGCCATCTGGTGTTGCTGCTGAGTCGAGACAGTCCATCATGAGATTAGCGAAGGCACTGTATCCTAGGTGGCGATACTCACGGGCGATGCTGTATAGACCCTCGTCGTTGCCGATCCAAAGGGAGACGTTCCATGTCTCGTAGTTTGTCCACCCGTTGTATGTGGTGTCTTCGATGCGTGTTTGAAATGCTGTGGTCATGTGCTGTGTGTTGTGTATGTTCTTATTATAAGGGGTGAGCATGACGGATGGGGTCATGCTGTGCCACTTTAGTGCCTGTCACTTATGTACCAAGTGCCACCAGTGGGAACTTCAAGGGTTTGGAAATTACGCTTTGCCATTGCGTCAAGTGCTGCTCTGACAACGGGGTCTTTTGCTGCTGTCTCATTCATGAGGACTGCGCCGTTGTAGTATGCTTTGAGAGGGGTTGTTTTGTTCATGTCCTTATTATAGGGGATGACAGGTCGAAGTCTACTTGAGGTGGGACAGTTCCTGCACTGTCACAGCAGCTTCTCCCTCGTATACTCGCACCCACTTAATAGGGGTCGTGTTGTTGTTGATTCTGAAAATCATTTGGTCGCCTTTCTGCTGCGCTGCGATCTTGTAAGCTGTTTCGATGTCGGCGCAGTATACGCAACCGTCTTTGTCAAAGTTGAACCATTCTGCTGGTTGGACTGCCCAAGTGGTTTGCATTGTTCGTTTCTGTGTGTTGTTCTAATTATAGAGGCAAAGAGGCGCACTGCCCGCATAGCTTGTGCCAGATCTTTATCTGGTCTAAGCTCACCCGCTGCGGGTAGGTAAGGCATGTTATAGTGGCTCATGCTGCGGACCTTGTGATTTGCTTTTTAATTTGGTGCCCCACAAATCCACGGGTGGCAAGTGGGATGGTCAATTGGTCAGAGCCGCGGCGATATATTAAATGATTGCCGCCGCTACGGGTGAAGATCCACCCGTATTTCTTAGCAAGTTTTCTGAGTTGTTTGGTCGTCATGTGAATGCATAGTGAGTTTCAACGGTTGAGATCATGACTGCTTCCTGTCTGAATGCTCGCTTGTATGCTGCAGCGATTGCTTCAAACTTAGGCATAGCGTCAAGGACCTCTTTGTCTTCTAGTTCAATGTAGAAAATTTTGGTCTTTTCAAACTCACCTTTCCAAAACCCCTCGCCATCAATGAACGTTCCATATTCAAACAAAGGCATGATATCTGACTTGATGAATTCGTTCATCATATGGTCAGTCACTGTGCCGCTGTTTGGAATGTTGCGACCCATTGCGATTTCAATTCTTTTCATGGTGTGTTGTGTGTGTTACTCTCTTATTATAGGGGCACGGGTGCCTGTTGCCAGAGCTTGTGTGCCACTAGTTGAACTGGTCTACACGCTTGCTGCATCGATGAACGCATTTAGTACAATGTCGCATAGTACCTCGTCTTGATGGTCTGGGAGGTCGTTGCCCTCCCGCCAGCAGATCAGATCCTCTTGCAGTTGCTCACGAAGTCTGATTAATTGCTTTTCATTCATACGGTCACCCCGCTGTAGAAATTGATTGTGCCTAGTCTAGTTGAAACGAACCACTCCCAGTTCTTTTGAAATACACCGCAACGAGGCGCGAACTCATCGCATAGTGCATTTAATCTTGATTTGGTGGTGTTGCTCTGCCAACCTCCATCAAATAGGGTTAACGCTCCATCATCAGCAACTGTGCCAATGTGGTTGCCGTGTAGGTATACGAAGGAATAACCGTCCTCATGTCTTACCATAGTGTTTGACTTGCTAAAGTCTGAACCATTTCTGATTGCTTGGTTCATTTGTCTTTCGATTTGGCGCATGTGTGTGACCTTTGTTGTGTATGTGTTTATTATAGGGCAACGGGGGGACAATACAACCCACCCCGTGCCAGTTTCTAAAGTGTCCTAGCTTTGGTTGCTTTGAAGTCGCATTTCATGTAGTCTTTAACCTCTGCGACAACATCATCAAAACCATCATCCCAATAGTTGCGAGCTTCTTCTAAGAATTCATGCTCACCTAGTTTGTCAAAGTAATTGAAGAGGTCATTTGAGACATATTCTTCAAGGTCTTTGGTTGACATGTTATCAACCATTCTTTCTGTTAAAAACTCTTTGAGTTCGGTTAGCAGTTCTCTGTCCATTAGTGTTCAAAAAATAGAGGGTGTTCAGTTTCACATGGTT
>Ga0163109_10004585_pt1 | contig 10465 bp, 5 predicted proteins | sample CRUFie1St13metaG_FD_108704 | JGI IMG/M metagenome (GOLD analysis project Ga0163109, IMG submission 108704) | Marine microbial communities from the Costa Rica Dome - CRUD Field 142mm St13 metaG | ecosystem: Environmental > Aquatic > Marine > Oceanic > Photic zone | place: Costa Rica: the Eastern... | reverse complement strand
GGCATTGAGGCGGATATGATTCAGTCCGATGAGCTGATCGTGCATCGCTTCGAATATGAAAGCGGATTTGGTGGAGGTGTGCTCAGTTATGATCTGGAATTGTCTCCCGCGTTTGACGGCATGGCCGGCGAACTGCTGGCGGAGTTTGCCGCGGCCATGGGAGAGCTGCGCACAGACGGCACTCTAGATGTGACCCATGGCCCCTGGGTCGGCGACGGAATGGGTTTTGCGGCGGCCGGGACCAAGCTGGAATTTACGGTGGGGGATGAAGCCCGACAAATGCTGCCGCAGTATCCCGGCAGCACCCCGGCGGCAACGGTTTACGCCTCGGTGGGGTTCGGCGGTAGCGCTAGCCTGCGCCTTGAGACTCTGGCTTACGACGGCCGGCTGGTCATGGAAGACGAATCTATTTCACTGACCACAGCTGGTGTCGGTGCTGACTTGGTGCTCAGTGGTAATGATGTGGATGTGGGCATTGACATCGGCACTGTCAAGCTGTCTGACGAGGCGACTGAGTTCTTGGTTGATGGCGTGGCGCTGAGCCTTGAGACTAGAAACAGCATGTCGGAACTGGCTCTGTCTTTTGATCTCGATGAGCTGTCGGTCAGCGACACTGAATCTGAGACTCAGCTTGGAGTGCAGACACTTGCCGGATCCGGCAGTTCAAGAAGTTTTCTGCCGAGGGTCTGGCTGGGAGACAATGATTTTACTATCGAGCGGGTTTCACTGGAGGTAGACGAGACAGCGGTCGAAGCGCTGAATATCCGCGTTTCCGGCGGAATCGATGAGGACACAGATGGCTTGCTTGCCGCGACGTCTCTGCTCAACATCAGCAAGCTCAAGGTCGCGGAGGCCTCTATCAACGGGATCGAGCTCGGCGTCGGCTATGAGAATATCAATGCCGAAGCGCTGTCCGATTTTATCCAGCTGGGTGAGGAATTTGGTGTCGACTCAGTAGATGCGGATGGACTGCTGGGAGCCTTGATGTCGATGGTAAATGCGCTGTCTGCGGACGGGCCGACTCTGACAGTCGCACCCATTGCCATCTCTCTGGTGGAGTCCGGGGATACCAGTGCGGCGTTCAGCATTGGTCTCGCTGGGATTGCCGCCATCGACGAGGCGACCGCGGAAGAATTGTTCGAGGCGATGAGCCTGTCGGGTGAGTTCAGCATCACTGCTAATGCCATGCGCAAACTGATCGAGATTGGCCTGACTAGCTCCGATAGCACGCTGTCAGCACAGGAATTGGAGAGCGCCGTAGACTCTGGCTATCAGCAGTTGATCTCAGCGGTCGAGGGGTCTGGGTTTGTGGCGATTACTGATAGCGGTCTCTCAACTCGGGTTGAGGTATCCGGCGGTGCCATGCGAATCAACGGTGAAGAAACCGAGGCCGGCGCAGAGCTGTTTGCGGCGGCGCTGAGCCAGCTGGGGGATACCGGTGCCCTGGCGTCGAATGCTGATACCTCTGATTTCCCGGCAGAGGCACTGTATGACAACGTGTCTCTGGTCACGGGTTTCACCCCGGATCCCTATCTCGTCAGTATCGTGGCTGGTGGGGACAGTGCCGCCTCAGATGCACTGGGCGCGGCCTGCGCAGGAAACATCACTTCAAAGCAGCCTGATGTGGCTCTTAACTACACTGCCGGATCCAGTTTTGGCCTGTATCTTTATGCTGACGCAGCAGAAGATACCACTCTGATCGTCCTTGGGCCGGACGGATGGTACTGCGACGACGACAGCCATGGCGATTTGAACCCCGGCGTGACCTTCGACAGCCCGTCCAGTGGTGACTACCTGATTTGGGTGGGGACTTACGGGGGCGGCGTAGTGGATGCAGAGCTTGGCATCACGGAAACGCTCTTTGGCGACACATCAGGGGCGGTCACGTCGTCGGGCAGTGCTGACACCAGCGAGTTCCCGTCCGACGGACTGTTTGAAGATGTTTCTCTGACAACCGGGTTTACGCCGGATCCCTACACCGTGGAGCTGGCTGCTGGAGGCGATAACCCGGCGTCCAGTGAACTGGGCACTGAATGCACCGGTAATGTGACCTCCAGCCAGCCCGATGTGGTGCTCAACTACACGGCCGGCTCTGATTATGGACTGTCGCTCTACGCCGAATCGGACTCGGACACCACGCTGATTGTGATGACGCCTGACGGCTGGCAGTGTGACGACGACAGCTATGGGAATCTGAATCCCAACATCAGACTCGATAGCCCGCAATCCGGTGACTATCTGATCTGGATTGGCACCTATGACAGTGGTGTTGCCGATGCGGTGCTGGGCATCTCTGAGTTCTGAGTTTCCGCAGGGAAATGAGCGAGGCTTGCTGTTTGATGCCGGCATTTGCGCTGCAAACAGACCTCGTACATCCGGCTTTTCAGGTTACTTCAACAGACCTCAGCAGAGCCGCATACTCAACCTGCTATAGGCAACTTAGACCTAAACCGCCTCCCAGTTGAGTGCGACAACATTATCCGGATACACGGTTCTAGTGAAATTGTTTTTCAGCCAGGCAGCGCATCTCCCGGTATGTGCACCAAGCCTTCCATCAATATCCTCGCGCTCCGACTCATACTTACGCGGGTGACTTGCCACCCATCTGCAGAGCTGGTCACTGCTGCGCCGACCTTCATGGTGCCCGAGGGGTGTCCGAATTTCACTTCCTTAATCTCTCCGCCACCGGCAGCGAGATTCACCAGCGTTCCAGGGATGACGGCAGCGGCACCGATTGCGACCGCCGCAGTTCCCATCATGGCATGATGTAAGGCGCCCATGGATAAGGCCCGAACCAGGAGGTCGATCTGGTCCGCTGTGACGGGCTTGCCACTCGAGGCGGTGTAGGATTTGGCGGGAGCGACAAATGCAATTTTGGGCGTGTGCTGCCGTTGGGCCGCTTCCGCCAGAGTGTCGATCAGACCCATTTTCAGCGCCCCGTGCGCGCGGATGGTCTCAAATTTCTGCAGCATGGCGGGATCGCCGTTGATGGCGTCCTGCAGCTCGGTGCCAGTGCAGCCAAGGTCGCTGGCGTTCAGAAAAATCGTGGGAATCCCCGCATTGATCATGGTGGCCGTTAGTGAGCCTATGCCGGGAACCTCAAGCGGGTCAGTCAGATTGCCAGTAGGAAACAAGGCCTCCTCGCCATCTGCCGGATCGAGAAAATCCACCCGCATTTCAGCGGCGGGAAAAGTCACGCCATCGAGTTCAAAACATCCGGTTTCCTGTACCTTTCCCGCAGAGACCGGTACGTGCACGATGAGGGTCTTGTTGATATTGCGCTGCCAGATGCGGACAGAAACAACCCCATTCTCAGGTATATGCGTCTTACCGACCAGACCGCGGCTGATGGCTAAACTGCCCACCGCTGCGGTGAGATTGCCGCAATTACCGCTCCAATCAATAAAGGGTCTGTCAATAGCGACCTGACCAAACAAGTAGTCAACATCATGGTCAGGCTTTTCACTTCTGGAGAGGATAACAGTCTTGCTGGTGCTCGAAGTCGCCCCGCCCATGCCATCTATCTGTTTGCCATAGGGGTCAGGACTCCCAACCACCCGCATCAGCAGCCGATCTCTGATCGAGCCGGATCGCTGTGCTGCTTCAGGCAAATCAGACAGGATGAAGAAGGTTCCCTTGCTGGTACCCCCGCGCATGTAGGTGGCCGGAATCTTGATCTGTGCATTGTGGCTCATAACGCGTGACCTGCTAGCTTTCTACCGTTTCCCGTATAAACTCGTTGGCGAAACGCTGCAGTATTCCTCCGGCCGAATAGACCGAGACCTCTTCTGCGGTATCGAGCCGGCATATTACCTGCACCTGCTCCTCCGACTCATCGCGCCGGCGAATGATCAGAATCAAGTGAGCCCCTGGGCCGGGCTGCCCTTGGACATCAAAAATCTCGGTGCCGTCAATCTTTAGCGTCTTGCGGGTAGTACCCGACTCGAATTGCAGAGGCATGACGCCCATGCCGATCAGATTGGTTCGGTGTATTCTCTCAAAACCTTCAGCAACAACTGCTTCAACGCCGGCAAGGGCAACGCCTTTGGCAGCCCAGTCCCGTGAAGATCCCTGACCGTAATCTGCGCCGGCAATGATTATCAGGGGCTGCTTGCGTGCCATGTAGGTTTCTATGGCTTCCCACATGCGAGTGACTTTGCCATCAGGCTCTATTCTTGCCAGGGACCCCTGTCGGACATTTCCGTTGCCGTCCTTGACCATTTCATTAAATAGTTTTGGATTGGCCAGCGTGGCCCGCTGAGCGGTCAGATGGTCACCCCGATGCGTTGCATAAGAGTTGAAATCTTCTTCTGGCAGACCCATCGTGGCCAGATACTCCCCGGCGGCGCTGTCCGGCATGATGGCGTTAGAAGGTGACAGATGATCGGTGGTGATGTTGTCTGGCAGCACAGCCAGGGGACGCATTTCCTGCAAGGCCCGTTCAGCCGCCATCGTGCCTTTCCAGTAGGGTGGCCGTCGAATATAGGTGGATTGCACACGCCAGTCGTAGAGTGGGCTGGTCGCTCCGGCGCCTACCTCCGTTTTCTCAAACATGGGGATATAGGTTTGCCTGAACTGCTCAGGTTTGACACTGGCCTTAACGATCGCGTTTATCTCCTCATCCTCTGGCCAGATGTCCTTCAAGGTAATTGGCGTTCCTTCGTGATCAAAACCCAGGCGGTCTTTTTCAATGTCAAAGCGGATGGTGCCGGCGATGGCGTAGGCCACTACCAGCGGAGGAGAGGCCAGGAATGCCTGTTTGGCATAGGGGTGTATACGTCCGTCGAAATTACGATTACCTGACAGTACCGCCGTGGTGTAAAGATCACGATCGATGATTTGCTGCTGGATATTGGGATCCAGCGCGCCACTCATGCCGTTGCAGGTCGTACAGGCAAAGGCCACGACGTCGAAACCTAGGTGCTGAAGTTCCTGCAGCAGATTCGCTTCCTCCAGATACAATTTTACAGTCTTTGAGCCCGGTGCTAGGGAAGATTTGACCCAGGGCTTGCGCGTTAAGCCCAACCGGTTGGCGTTGCGCGCAATCAGACCTGCAGCCACCATATTGCGTGGATTGCTGGTATTGGTGCAGCTGGTAATCGCTGCAATGATGACCGCGCCGTCAGGTATTTCACCAGCGCTCTCCTGCCAGGCTCCAGCGATTCCGCGGCTGGCCAGCTCAGAGACCGGCAACAGCGCATGCGGGTTTGACGGGCCGGCTAGATTGCGACCTACTGTGGAGAGGTCAAACTTGAGTACTCGCTCGTAGTCAGCCTCGGTGAGCGTGTCTGACCAGTAGCCGGCATGCTTGGAGTAGTGCTCAACCAGCGCAATCTGCTCATCTTCACGACCCGTCAGTCTGAGATAGTCTAGGGTTTGCTGATCGATATAGAACAGGCCGGCAGTCGCCCCATATTCAGGCGTCATGTTAGCAATGGTGGCCCGGTCACCAACGGACAGGCTGTCAGCGCCATCACCAAAAAATTCAAGAAAGGCACCCACCACACGTTCGCGACGTAAAAATTCGGTCAGCGCAAGTACCAGATCGGTGCCCGTAATCCCCGACCTCAGAGAACCTGCCAGCTTTACACCAACGATGTCAGGCAAACGCATCATGGACGGATTACCGAGCATCACGTTTTCGGCTTCGAGGCCGCCGACGCCGATTGAGATGACCCCGAGCGCATCCACCATTGGTGTGTGGCTGTCGGTTCCTACACAGGTGTCTGGAAAAACGACTCCGTCGCGAACCTGAACCACCGGCGACATCTTTTCGAGGTTGATCTGATGCATGATGCCGTTGCCCGGTGGGATGACGTCTACATTGTCAAAGGCGGTCTTAGTCCAATTGATGAAATGGAAGCGGTCTTCATTGCGTCGCTCTTCGACTGCGCGGTTTTTCTCGAAAGCATTTTCTTCGAAACCGGCGTATTCCACCGCAAGTGAGTGGTCAACGATCAATTGGGTCGGGACGACCGGATTCACTTTGGCGGGGTCGCCGCCCTGATCAGCAATGGCATCTCTCAAACCCGCCAGATCTACCAGCGCGGTTTGGCCCAGAATGTCGTGGCAGACAACCCGTGCCGGGTACCAGGGGAAATCCAGTTCACGCTTGCGATCGATCAGCTGCTTCAGACGGTCAGTCAGGTTTTCAGGCTGGCAGTGCCGGACCAGATTTTCAGCAAGGACGCGGGAGGTGTACGGCAGCTTTTCAAAAGCACCGGGCTCGATGTCATTGATGGCCTGTCGGGCATCGAAGTATTCGAGCACCGACCCGTCAAGCGGCCTTCTGTAGTCTGTATTTAACATCTCAGATTTTCTCAGGAGCAACTGTGCAAGGCGCTGGGCGCTGCGTCTGACGGCACCGCTGGCCGAGTGCTCTCATTGCCGGGATTCAACAAGTGTCATCAGTGCAGCCAGCCTTGGGCTCCTAGTCGCGCAGTAAAACGTCCGGCGAGCGTTTGGCAACTTGCGAGATGATTCATCTCATGCCTCAGGCATCCCGAATCGCGCGCGGGCTTGGTTACAATTCCTTGAGCTTGATTGACCGATACCACACATTGTCGCCGTGATCCTGCAGACCGATAAAGCCGCGATCCGGCACATCAACCCAGGCAGGATTTAGACCCGGAAATTTGCTGACCGCGACCAGTTCACGCCACTGCGCATTGCCGAGCTGAATCTCCAGAACCAGCTCGCCATTCTGATAGTGCTGAATGTTGCCATTCTTGATGATAATCTCGACCTGATTCCACTCGCCAACTGCCTTCACATTCTGGGGGCGAGGGGGAATCAGATCATACAGGGCGCCTGCGGTACGGTTTCCATCAACGCCCATTTTGGCATCAGGATGTCGGTCATTGTCCAGTACCTGCATCTCTGGCGCAGATTTGTAAATCACATCGAGCTGAGGCTCCTCCGCGCCCCGGTAAAAAATACCGGAGTTTCCCCCTTCGGAGATTCGCCATTCGAGCTTTAGGTGGAAATCAGTGAATTGCTCGGCAAAGAGCAGATCCCCACGGTCTCGGTCTACTCCTTCATTGTTCATGAACAGGCTGCCATCCTGAACTTCCCAGGTGCCCGGCGCATCGTCTCTTTTGTAACCTTTCCACCCGGCAGTGGTCTGACCATCGAACAGCAGGCGCCAGCCATCGGCTCGCTCCGCCTCAGTCAGCTGGTTAATGTCATCCGCCTGAGACAGCGGTGCAGCGCAGTACATGAGCACCATTGCGGGTAGTAGCAAGAGTCTATGATTCATAACTAAAGTCCCAAAAGTAACTGGCAGCAGTGGTCCATCGGCCAACGGGTTCAATGGGTTACTCTGCTGGAGGATTGCTATAGTATTCCCAACAGGAATAAAGACCAAATAATCCCGAGAAAATTGCGGCATTTAGGCAAATACCTGAATTAAATGGAAGTTTGGAGAAGAAGATGGCGTCATTCGATGGCTTTGAATACGAAGTGATTGTTGTCGGTTCCGGTGCGGGAGGCGGTATGGCGGCTCACGTGCTCACCGAGGCAGGCATCAAAGTTCTGCTGTTGGAAGCCGGCAGAGATTATGATCCAGTCACGGAAACGCCCATGTTCCACCAGAATCATGAAGCACCGCTGCGCGGGACCAGTACTTCTGAGAAAAATTTTGGTTACTTTGATGCCACAGTGGATGGGGGTTGGCAGGTACCCGGAGAGCCTTACTCGGAAGGCCCCGATAGCCGATTCATGTGGTGGCGCGCACGGATGCTAGGGGGGCGCACCAACCACTGGGGTCGGCTGGTGCCGCGCTTTACCGCGGCTGACTTCAAGCCGTTCAGTACAGACGGAGTGGGTACAGACTGGCCGGTAGATTATGAAGAGATCGCGCCGTGGTATGACAAGTGTGAGGCACTGATTGGCGTCTGTGGTGATAACCCCGGCCTTGACGACACGCCAAGCTCCAGTGAGGGCGTTCTGTTGCCGCCGCCAAAGCCCCGAGTGATGGAGTTGTTGCTGAAATCAGCCTGTGAGTCACTGGGCATTGCTGCTGTGCCTATGCGCCGCGCTATTCTGACTGAACCAAAGGATGACCGTCAGGCCTGTTTCTGGACGACTCCCTGTGGCCGGGGCTGCGCCATTGGAGCAGCATTTCAAACCACCACTTCTGTCATCCCCTGGGCCATGAAGACCGGTAATCTAAAGATAGTGACCAACGCCATGGTAAAGGAAGTGCGTCTGGATGATTCCGAGAAAGCATCAGGTGTCACTTTTGTCAATCGGCTGAACCGGGAGGATGTCACAGTCGACGCAGATCACATCATCCTTGCCGCCAGCGCCTGCGAAACCGCACGCCTGCTGCTGAATTCGAAGAGTGAGGCCTTTCCGAATGGTCTGGCTAACAGCAGCGGTCAAGTGGGCCGCAATCTTATGGACTCGCTTGGCGCGGGTGTCAGCGGCTATATCCCGGCGCTGCGAGATCGGCCCAAATACAACGAAGATGGTCATACTGGGAACCATCTGTACATTCCGTGGTGGGATCGGGAAGGGCAAAAGAATGGCGAGCTGAATTTCTCCCGTGGCTATCATTTTGAGGTTGGCGCCCGGTTTAGTTCTCCCGGCATGGGGATTGCCGGCGCGGTCGATGGCTATGGGAAGCAGGCCAAGGATGATATCCGCTCCAACTATGGAACCAACATCGGGCTTTCTCTGCGCGGTGAAATGCTGGTAAGTGATGACTGTTATTGCGAAATTGACGAGCACGCGGTTGATCAGTGGGGAATCCCGGTCCTCAAATTTCACTGGAAATGGTCTGAGCAGGAAATCAATCAGGTGGCGCACGGCCTGGAATGGGGCAGGAAGATCATTGAGGCCATGGGGGGGGTGGTCAACAACCCGGACCGCACGGCCGAGGAAGCGATTGAAGCCGGAGGGCAAATTATCCACGAGGTCGGTACCACTCGCATGGGCGATGACCCGTCGACATCGGTATGCAATCAATGGGGACAGACCTGGGACGTAGACAACCTGTATGTAATGGATGGTGGTGTGTTTGTTTCGAATCCTCACAAGAACTGTACGATCACGATACTCACCCTGGCGATGCGCAATGCTGCACGCCTGGCCGAGCAACTCAATGCATCAAGGGAGCGTTGACGCTATGAGCAAGATTTATCGGGCGAAGATGAGTCGTCGGGAAAGCATTAAACGTCTCACCGCCATGACTGCGGTGGTTATGGTGGGAGGTGTGCCGGTTGCCTGTGACACCGTCGAACTGGAGGCGCCACAGGCCACAGGCACGCCACCGGTGGGTCACTGGCCCGGCATCGAACTGGAGCCCATCACCGGGCCGGGCTACGGTACCGACCCGATTGTGTCTGCGCCGGCAGTCCCCTGGTCTCTGACCCTGAACGAGACGCAAAAGGATCAGGTGGCGATGCTCAGTGATCTTATTTGTCCGGCAGATGAGCGGGGCCCGTCGGCAACCGCGGTCGGTGTGCCGGATGTGATTGACGAGTGGGTCAGCGCCCCCTATGCGGGTCAGCAGCGCGACCGGGTGCAAATAGTGAACGGACTGCAATGGTTGAACGATGAGGCGCAGCTGCGCTTTGGGAGTGACCTTGTTGATCTGACTGAAGAACAACACTCGGCGATTCTGGACGACATCGCCTACCGTTCACAGTATGAGATCGCGGAGTTTGAATTGCCCGCTCGTTTTTTCAGCCGCTTCAGACGCTTGGTGTTCGGCGCTTATTTCAGTTCGCCCGAAGGCATTCAGGACATCGGGTATGTCGGAAATGTCCCGATTGCCGGTGACTACCCGGGTCCGACCGACGAAGCAATGGAACATATCAGGCAGGTTGCCTCTGATCTCGGATTACCGCCCATCACTGAGTACGTCAATCAGCAGTAAGCAGTCGCATGGCGGGTCACCCGGCAGCAAAACAGCGGACGGAGCAGAGGCTCAAGCTCGGGTTTGCCGGGCACAAAAAAGCCCCGGTGAAACGCTTCAGCCGGGGCTTTTTGATCAGAGCAGTGACGCGGACATCTAGCCTTTGGCTTCTTGTCTCTCCTTCTCGGCTTCCACCACCACATCGGCAACTGATTGCGGGCAAGGCAGATAGTGGGAGAACTCCATTGAGAACTGGCCACGGCCGGAGGTCATTGTCCGCAGGCTTCCAATGTATCCGAACATCTCTGCCAGAGGCACATCGGCTTTGATCCGCACACCGGTGGGGCCGGCCATCTGGTCTTTGATCATGCCCCGTCGGCGGTTCAAATCACCGATGACGTCACCCACGTGATCTTCCGGAGTGAACACATCCACCTTCATGATCGGTTCTATTAGCTCCGGGGCTGCTTTGGGCATGGACTGGCGATAGGCGCCGCGCGCCGCAAGCTCGAAGGCCACCGCTGAGGAGTCGACCGCGTGAAAGCCGCCGTCGAACAGTTCAATCTCAATATCAAGTACTGGGAATCCGGCGATGGGGCCTTG
>Ga0163109_10004584_pt1 | contig 10467 bp, 10 predicted proteins | sample CRUFie1St13metaG_FD_108704 | JGI IMG/M metagenome (GOLD analysis project Ga0163109, IMG submission 108704) | Marine microbial communities from the Costa Rica Dome - CRUD Field 142mm St13 metaG | ecosystem: Environmental > Aquatic > Marine > Oceanic > Photic zone | place: Costa Rica: the Eastern... | reverse complement strand
TCCCCAACCTAATCCAAAGTGAAAATCTGTTTTACCTATTCCATAACTGCCAACAATATATTCTGAACTATAAAGACCAGTTCCAGCAATGTCATTTATACCAATTGCTATAGCTGGCAGGACACCTTCTTCTTTTAATTTCAATTTAAAATTAAATCCTTTGTCTTTATAATCTTGATCACACACAGGATCATAATCAACATTGCAATAAGGTTTATTCTTGATGTTTGTATAAAAAAAAGAAGCTTCGAGCCAATTAAAAGGATTCGAAGTCATAGTTATTTTTTGATCAGGTGTGCCGTCATAAATAGTAAGACCAAATGAGGATTCATCATAAAATCGAGCAGTTGGCATATTTATCAGTCCAATAGCTCCGTGATTATTGAAAGTATTAAATATAAAGCTATCAGCAAGAATGCTATGTGAGAAAAAACTGAAGAGGAGAAAGATAGAGAAATATTTTCTCATCTAAAATTTTAATTACTAGTTAAATTATCTAATGCTGCAGCAGAAAATGAGAGATCAGATAAAATCTGCATAACAGGAATCAACGTTTTCATAACTGCAGAATCTGTACTAATTCTTCTTGGGACAACAATTGTATCCCCAGGTTCAAGATTGTTGTTTCCGGAAAAAATGTTTCTTCCAGTTTTTTCTACAAGGCCATTTGCTTTAATTATATATACTCTTTTTCTATCAGCATAAGGTTGATATCCCCCTGCTTTAGTTATTGCATTCTCAAGACTAATATCTTTTGTAAATTCAAAAGCAATCGGATTTAAGACTGAGCCAATTATGTTAATCACATTAGATTTTTTTGGTACTATTATATTGTCCCCATCAGACAAAGTAGTTTCTTTTGAAAATTCCAAAAGTGGTGAGAAATTTCCTGCAATTCTTCCAAGATTTTCTGGTTGTATAGATTGTGCTAACGAGGATAACATTGAAAAATCACCAACATTCTGCCCTTGTTGAATAGAGTACAAGATTGATTTATTTAAAGCATCTTCTGAAGTTTCAATTGATTTCAACTGACGCGCCCTTACCGCCTCTCTTGTAATAACAATTCCATCTAAAAAGGCTTCATCTTTAAAGTTACCAATTAATTTGTATAAATCTGATAGTGTGCTGTCAGACTTAAGAGTATAAGTTCCCGGATAGTCAACTGATCCCGATACATTTACAGTTATTAAGTCATTAACAGGTGCCCTGAAGGAAACGTTGATATACTTGCTTGCATTAAAGTTCAAATTTTCATAGTCATCAACAATAATTTTGCTATCCAGGGGACTTATATACGTTGCTTTCGTGTCTATATCACTCATATCTAGGCCTAGCAAATCAACAAATGAACTTACAGAAAATTTTCCAACTACAGGTAGTGTAAAAGTACTTGTCTTATAATTTAAGGTTAGGGAATATTCATTAATGAGACTCAAGGCCAACTCTCCGGCAGCATCAAAGAGTCTTAAATTAGAGTTGGCAAAATACAATCTTGAGTTTGGTTTAAGTTCTATTGATTGGTATGTGCTTTTATCATTCAAACTGAATAAATCAACTGACTTAACTAAGTTATCATTATCAAATTGTTCCAATACAGCCATCCATGGATAAACATTAACAAACCTAAGGTCATCAATTAAATCACTTAAGTTGTTGTATTTTTCAACATCATAAAATCCAGGCTCCTCAACAGCTCCGAACACTCTAATGCCTTTTTTTTCATTATTTAGATAGTTAAAAACATCAACAGCCTGAACATTATTTAGACTTTCATCCAAGCTAACTTTAGTTTTAGTTAATAGTGAGCCTTTTTCCAAATCAAGGTAAGTAATTGAAATATTTGACTTGTTTGCATTTTGATTAAATCCAAGGGCAAATTCAACAATATCGCCAATATCCTCATCCTCTAGAATCTCATATATTGCTGGACGGTTAACTGCACCCAAAATTTCAACAAATTGGGAGGCAGCATTAATAAGTATTGTATCTCCAGCCTCAATTATTAAATCATTAGATCTATCCCCTCTTATGAGAAGATCATAAAGATCAAATGAAAAAACTTCTTGGTTATTTCTTATTAATTTAATGTCTCTTAGCGAGCCTATTTCAGATATTCCTCCAGAGTATGCCAATGCACTCGTAATGGAGCTAAATGGATTTACAAGATATGTTCCCGGTGTCTTAACTGCCCCAACTATTGTAATTTTCTTTGCACTTAAATTTTGAATTGATACGTCAATATTCACACCAATATAAGATTGTTCAATAAGTCTCGATAGTTTGTCCTTTACTTCTTGGAGACTAAGCCCAACAACAGAAATGGCCCCAAGCTCAGGTAATAAAATTGTACCATCAAGATTGACATTTAAATTAAAAATGGCATCTCTAGACCCTGTCAGAATAACTCTAAACTGGTCTCTTAATGATATTTTATAGTCATTAGGTAAAGGCAAATCTCCAATTGCTAATGTAGAAGTTGGCATTGACGAAAAGAAATCATATCCATATTTTTCACCAGAAACTTCATTTGCGTCTCCGGAGGATTCTACGATTACCAATGATTCATCTATAGGTGGCAAATCTTCGACTAATTCATCTATAGAATTCTTACTCTCATATGCGTTTTTAGCCATCTCTATCTGCTCAGGAGTAAGTTGAGATAAGAGTGAAGGATCAATAGCTTGACCATAAATATTAAATGAGAAAATAGAGAAAACTAGAAATAGATACTTTTCAAAATTTTTCATAATATTCAGCTTCAAACGATTTTATTTTACATTTATTTTATTATTTATGTAGTATTGGATAATATTTTACTATAGTCCAGGTATGGAGACACCATCCAAATCAATAATCGGTTTTAAGAGTTTGTTAACACTTTGTTGAATTTCTTCATCAGACAAGGTATTGGAATTTGATTGGAAAATAAATCTTATGCCAACCTTAATCTCATCAAGTTTTTTATTTTCATAAAAATCAAAAATAAATGAATCCTTCAGGTTTTCATCATTTAAATCTGACAAGTAATTAATTACGGCATCATATTTTTTAGAATCTTTAATAGAAAAAGAGAAATCCCGAGTACTTGAAGGAAATTCTGAAACTTTTTGATATTTAATAAAATTGATTTGGCCATAACTCCGATCAAATTCTTTAAATAAATTTTCAGGCATCTTATCAATCAAGATTTCAGTGTAAAAGATTTTGTCTCTCTTTTTAGTTTTTAAATTTGCCCTAGAAATTTCTTCAATTATAAAAAATGGATTATCAAAATCTTGATTTAAGATATTGTTTAAGTATGATTCGTCCAATTTCTTGGAGAAATCTAAATAATTATTGCCTCTTTTCCCACTGGTAATAACGCCAAGTCTACTTTCTTGATTAATTTTATTATTATTAAAATATACATCGCTTATTTCAAAAAGTTTTATTGAATCTTTTTGTCTTCTCTCGTTATATAGAAGATTTTGTAAAAGTGAGTCTTTCAAAGAGGTTCTTAGTTGGTTTCTATTTGAATCTAAAGGGTTATCAATAGATATAGATTTTTTTTCTTTATTCTTTGTAAATGGAAAATTAATAACTTCAGAGAAACCATTATCAATTAGATAGTTTTTAATTCTGTGAATGTTAATAAAACTTTTATCTACCTTCTTTAATATCTTTAAGGGTTTGCTTTTTATGTTGTCGTATCCAATAATTCTTGCAATTTCTTCTGCTAAATCGTTTTGTGTTTTAACATCATGTCTATGAGAAGGAACAATAATTTCATTTTCGGTTCTAAAATCGAGTTTACTTAGATATCTTAGATATTCTTTTTCTTCTAAATCTGTACCTAGAATTTTATTAATTTTTTCAAGATCAATTGGGATAGTATCTTTCTTAAATTGTCTTTCATCAAATGATTTAATTTTTATGTGTTTAATTGATGAATGATCTCTTACTATTTCAATAAATCTTCTCAGTACTTTTTCTTGTGCTTGGATATCAACACCTCTTTCAAATTTATGCGCTGCATCAGAATTGAGATTGTATTTAACATTTTTTCCAATAATTGACTCAGGTAAAAAAAAAGCACACTCAACCAAAGCTTTTCTCGTTTTTGTTGAGCATGATGTTGACATTCCTCCCATAACTCCAGCAAGGCTGATAATTTCTTTATTAACTGAAAATATAGCGTTATGTCCTTTAAGTTTAATTTCTGATCCTAGGAGCGTCTTAAAAGATTGATCACAATCTTTATTTTCAAAGATTAATTGATGGTTGATAGTGTTTGCATCAAAACAATGGGTTGGCTGACCTAACTCATAAGAAATATAATTTGAAATATCAGTAAAAAAATTAGTTTTATTAGTGCCAAGTAAAGAGAAATAATTTTCTAAATAAGGCTTATATGGATTTGGATTGCCATCAATCTCTATTTCAAGGAAACTTATTTTAGGACAAACATATGGTGATAGATTTTTAAAATTTAAATGATGGAGTTCAATATCTCCATTATAAATTTTAACAGGCTCTGCCTTTCCAAAGAAAATATTAAGATCTCTTGCCAATCCATTTAATGATAAACAGTCACCTCTATTAGGTGTAAGCTCCATTTCAAATATATCGCCATTAATTTCATGCTCATGGCCAAGCTGAAAAAGTTTTTCTGATAGCAGTTCTTTAGGAGGTTTTTTTGCTAAGAAATTTAATAAATCTTGATAGATAAATTTCATTTAAACTGACCTAAAAAATCTAAGTTTGATTTATAAAAATCTCTTATATCGTTTACTCCATACTTAAGCATAGCTATTCTTTCAACACCAAGACCAAAAGCAAGTCCACTATATTTTTCTGAATTAATATTACAATTTTCTAATACTATTGGATTTACAATTCCACATCCAAGAATTTCAAGCCACTTACCTGTGTCAGATAGGATATCTACTTCTGCTGATGGTTCTGTAAATGGGAAATATGATGGACGAAATCTTACCTCAACATCTTTTCCAAATAAATTATGCAGGATTTGATGAATAAGATCTTTTAGATTTGAAAAAGTTACATTTTCATCAATGTATATGCCCTCGACCTGATGAAACATTGGCAGATGAGTAGCATCATCATCTTTTCTATATACTTTTCCTGCAGAAGTGAATGCAAATGGCGGTTTACTTTCAAGCATACTTCTTATTTGAACTGGTGAAGTATGAGTTCTTAATACACCACTTTTATTATTAACGTAGAAGGTATCATGCATCTGCCTTGCAGGATGAGATTTTTTTATGTTTAACATATCAAAATTAAACTCTTCACTTTCAATTTCAGGCCCATCAACCTTCTGAAAACCCAAATCAGCTAGAACATTTAGCAAAAAATCATTAACCTGATTAATTGGGTGAAGTGAACCGACCTCATTTTTGATTAAAGGTGGTTCTATGTTGTCTTTGTTAGACATACAGAATTTACTTTATTGCTGTTTGTACAATTTTTTCAAAAGTTGCTAAATCATTAATAGCAAGATCTGAAAGAATTTTTCTATCAATTGCAATATTTTTTTTTGAAAGACCATTTATGAGTTTAGAATATGGAACGCCTAGTTGTCTTGAACCTGCATTAATTCTAGCAATCCATAAAGATCTAAATGCTCTTTTTCTATTTTTTCTATCCCTAAATGCATACTGAAGAGACTTAATATTAGATTGCTTCGCAGTTTTATAAAGCCTACTTCTAGCACCATAATGGCCTTTAGTCGCATTTAGAACTTTCTTATGTTTAGCTTTAGCTGTTACTGATTTAGTCACTCTTGGCATAATTATTACCTTCTAATTAATGCAGAAGCCATCTTTAAGACAGTTCCTGTTAACTTATTTAGACCTCTGTTGTGTCTTTTTCTTTTAGTGGATTGCTTCGTTAGGATATGGTTCCTATTAGCACTTCTACTTTTTACAGTTGAACCTGTTTTTTTGAAGCGCTTGGCGGCTCCTGAATGCGTTTTTAGTTTATATCCCATAATAATTTTTCTTAATTTTTAAATTAATTTTTCTTTTTCAAAGGAGACAAAACCATTAACAGTTGTCGTCCCTCTAAGGACGGCTCTTGATCTACTTGAGCTATTTCTTCAAGCTCATCTCTTATTCTATTAAGAAGATCTAAACCAAGATTACTGTTTAATATTTCTCTACCTCTAAAACGGACGCTTATTTTAGTCTTATCTCCGTCAAGAATAAAGCTTTTAATCTTTTTTAATTTTATATTGTAATCGCCTACATCAGTAGAAGGCCTAAACTTTATTTCTTTAACAGAAGTCTTTTTAACCTTACCTTTTGAGGATGATATGCTCTTTTTCTTTTCAAACAGGTGCTTGCCATAGTCCATAAGCTTACAAACAACTGGGTTTGCATCAGACGGAGATACTTGCACTAAATCAAGAGTTTCAGTCTTAGCAGAATTTAAAGCTAAATCAATTGAAACTAATCCCTTTTTCTCTCCATTTGAGCCAATAAGCATGACTTCCGTGGCCCTAATTTTTTCATTAATGGGAGTAGTATTTTTCCTTTGTGAAGCTATGATAATACCTTTTGAAGATTAAAACGGATTGCAAGCATTAAGCATTAAAAATGATGTTTTGTAATTGTATTAGTTCGAAATTTAACATTCTGTGATCATGATTTTATACTAATTTACCTATTACGCAATAAAATTTTATCTAGGGTTGAAGGATAAGATACTGCCAATTATCATCATTTTTTTTGTAAGCTTCTCTTTTATTTAATCGAAACTCATGTCCTTCCCAGAATTCAAAATAGTAAGGGACAAAAGAATAGCCTCCCCAAAAATCTGGACATTTTTTTAGATCATCATTTTTTAAAGATTTATTATAATTTTCTTTAACTTGATCATAGGAATCTATTGGTATTGATTGATGAGATGAAATAGCTAATGCATTTTTTTCTTCTGACCTATTAAAAAAATATTTTTGATTGAAATTATTTGAGGTTTTTTTTATTTTAGCTTTCATTCTAATTTGAACACTAGTACAAGGCCAATATATCAATGCGGTTATTTGGTCATGAGAAATAAAGGAAGATGCTTTTGGAGAGTTATAATTACTAAAAAAAATGAACTCATTATTTGAAACAAATTTAAGATTCACATATCTAGAATCAACCTCACATATTTCCTTGTTAAAAGAAGAAATTGAAATAGCCTCAATACCTTTTTGGCCTGCATTCAAAGCCTCATCATATTTCTCTTTATAAATCAGATAAGGTATTTCTTGGGATAAGTTATTAAATTGGATCATTGTATTAGAATTTTAAAACGTAAATATGTCATATTAACAATCAAAAAACTAAAGAACAAAACCTATAAACAAAAAAGCTGCATAATGCAGCTTTTTTTAGATATATTTCTTATTTTTGAAGGTTCATAACCTTATTTGTCAAAAGGATTTTTTATGCTACTCGTTGAAGAAAAATTTTTCTTCTCACTTTTTCATAAATCTTCCAAGCCAAGTTTACATTCACCGAACATAAGCCTCGGATGACTCCATATTTATTTTTAAACAAGTTATATCTGTGAGTGGAGTTAATCCAAACTGCTTTAATACTTCCACTGCCAGCTCCTCCCTCGGCCATATAAGTTCCGATCGATGGAACAATTTTCATTTTCGAATTAGGTAATATATCCAAAAAATATTCAATGTCTGCAAATTGATTCGCTGCGAATTCTGATAACTTAAAGAACCTTGAAACTGCCAACTCTCTTATTAAAAATGTTGAAAAGTGAGGATTATGAAATCCCCAGCTCATATAACTGGGTCTTGAAAATTTACTATCTAAAACTCTAGTGACTCTTCCATTTCTATGGTACGCAGTAGAATAAATAACAGCTTCATAATTATTGCCAAAGTTATCTAAAACTTCTGAACATGACAAACTAGAGCTATATATGTCATCTGCGCCTAACCAGCCAATTATTGGGGCATCAGATAATCTGAGACCTTTATTCAGCGCATCAAAAAGTCCAACATCTGGATCATTACTGATAATATCGTGATCTCTCAAATTTCTACGAACCTCCTCAACAAATTCTTTTGATGAAGAGCCAGCCATTATGAGTATTCGTGTGGCAGATAAGTCATCAAACTGCCGAATACTTTCGATACAATCAACTACTCGAAGATCATTAAGTACCGGAACAATAATATCGACTTTAATATTCATCTTTAAATAACCCTACCTAACATCTAGATAACTTAGGCATTCAACATCTACTTATTCAAATCAGTATAAATATAATCAATCAGATCATATACACCGCTTTTAAGGGAAACCGAAGGAGACCAATTAAGTTCAGATTTTGCCAAGCTGTAATCAGCAAATCTGCCTAAGTCTCCCATTGGTTTAGTCAAATCATATTCAATTTCATTTGAGGTCACTTTAGGATGTGAAATTATAATCTCTGCGACCTCCTTTATTGTTGTACAGTAATCCGGGCCTATCATTATATTATCAACATCGCCATTGTATTGAAGGCCCAAAACTACTGCTTCTACAACATCATCAACATGAATAAATGCCCTGCCCTGCTGCCCATTACCCCAGACAGAAAGAGGCTCGCCTCGTAAATTTAATGCCCGAAAAATTAGAGAGGGAATAACCTGAGAAGTCGCATCACTATAAATACACGGAGAGCCGTAGACGTTGTGCAGATCTAATGTAATTAATTTTGTATTAGATTTCTTTACAGCTAATTTTAACTCTATCTCACCAATCAGCTTGCTCCAGCCATATCCAGATTCTGGGTCTGCAGGAAATTTTTGATCTTCAGACAACACTGAACTTAACACATTACGCTGTAAGCCTTGTGGATAGGAGCATGCTGTACCAAGATAAATAACTTTTGCAGGCGGATTTTTATTAATTACCCTAGAAATATTACTATTAATCTTACAGTTTTGAGAAAATACTTCGAACTCGTTACCGAAAACATATCCAATTCCAGCCACGATATCTGCTATATGTATGATCATGGAATCAAAATCCAATTTAGCTGCCCAGTCTGTGCTCTCGCTCAAATCACAAAATATAAACTCAAAACTAGGATGATTTTTGAGTGAATCTATATTTTCTTCTCTACCCCTCCAAAAATTATCTACACCAACAACCTTGTGTCCGTCTTGCACTAATCTCTTACATACAGATGAACCTATCATTCCTGCTGCACCTGTTACATATACTTTACTCATTTAATACCTCGATTGTAATGGACTTTGGCTATAGAGTCCGATTATTGAAAAAAAGATAGGGCTTCCCACTGGGATAGGAAGCAATAAAAGCAAAAACAAAAAGAAATACAGAGTAACTTGAAAGACCATACCGTCATTCCATATTGATATATTTTTTATTATTTTTAGCAATACCACTAAGATAATAGGAACAAACACCAACCCAAAATCAATGACAAGGTTTGAAAAAAGTGAATGAATGCTGCCATTTGTGACTGGATCGATTACAAGCGACATATCGTAAATTAAAGATGGTATGTAATCAAACATATCTAGGCCGATGTTAGCAAAAAGCATGCTGCTGTATCCAAAAAGCTTCATCTCCAACAGAACATTTACACCCAATGCGATGTGAAAGAAGCGAGTTGCTAAACTTTGATCTCCCAGAAAATTTGCGCTTGAAAAGAAGGTGAAAATCTCAAATATTCTTTTGCCTTCTAACAGCAGAGGCATGAATATTAGAATTGCAGACAAAGTAACTCCAATTAAAAACATTTTTGTAAATGCTAAATTGCCATTTCTAAGTAAAAATAGCGTCATGCAAAAGATTGCTATTATAACTCCTGTAGCCGCCTGCGAAATTAATAATGAGTATATGACTAGTACTAAAGAGTAAAACAAGTCTCTAGTTTCAGCCTCCTTTACCAAGAATTTATAAAGTGTAATGAGGTAACACATGCCGATATGAGTTGCAAAAAAAGCTGGCTCTGGCGCAAATGAAGCAGTACCTCGACCGGCTGATGAGATCTCCTGCCCTGACACAAGGCTGAGCAATAAACCAGGAAAAATTAATTGAATAGTTGCCCCCAAGGCCCAAATAAATAAATAGAAATTCAGTGTAAGCGGTTTAATTCGGATTAGGTATTTTGATCCAAACCAAAAAAATGATAACGCTGTGAAGTATTTCAACAATAATAGAGCATCAAACGGGTACCAAAGTAGTTTACCGATTTGAATGAAGCACATTAATAAAAATAATAGACATAACCTAAAAACCAATTTGTCTACCACTGGGTTATTGATGACCTTAAATATAGATGCCAATGAGAGAAGTAAAAGTATTGCAGGAGCCACGGGTTGTGTGCTCGAGCTGATTAAAATAGGCGAATAAGGGAACATCATAGCTAAGACAACCAATCCAGAAATCCAAAACTCCAATGAATACCTCTTAGCTACATGCATTTATGCGCTTC
>Ga0163109_10004582_pt1 | contig 10470 bp, 16 predicted proteins | sample CRUFie1St13metaG_FD_108704 | JGI IMG/M metagenome (GOLD analysis project Ga0163109, IMG submission 108704) | Marine microbial communities from the Costa Rica Dome - CRUD Field 142mm St13 metaG | ecosystem: Environmental > Aquatic > Marine > Oceanic > Photic zone | place: Costa Rica: the Eastern... | reverse complement strand
TATGAAGCCGCTACAGCGCAACCGCCGTAGGAAGCCAGACAGGAAGGAAATGTCTTCAGGACAGTGGGATGGGATTCGCCAGCAGTGTGCTTCAGAGGCTGAGCACCACAGTACCCATGAGAACGAGTTCGCCCGTCTTCACTGCCGGGATCTGGTTGATGGAACTGGTGATCTGATCAAACTGTGGTTGCAGAAATGAACCACGACGTCAACGTTCACTCCTTTTTTCCTTGCGGAACACAGGGGGCATTCGCCAGGTTGCGTGATCTTTGATTCACACCGTTTCAGAGAGAGTGTCTCTAGTCGAAGTCAATCAATGGAAGGTTTCGGGCGTGTTGTTGTCGGTTCTGCTGCTGGCGGTCTTCTGGGTGCAGCGGCGTTCTTCGCAGTCGACGGGCTGGCCACCAAAGCAGCAGGCTGCAGGTAAGGCTTCAAATCCTTCATGGGTTTTTAGCGACTTCAATCACCATCACTGCTGTTGATGGTTTCCCGCTTCCCCTAAGAGGGTAAATTGCCAATAAAGAACCCCTGCAGAAGCAGGGGAAAAGCTCTTATTTCTTGTCAGATGAATATATTGTCGGACTGAGCCTGAAGCTGATCGGCCGTAACATTTTCAAATATTGCCAGGACATTATCTCCATCCATAAGTGTCGCAAACCCCGAGGATTTATCAGTTCCATACTCAAATCCAATTGAACTTCCAAGCTCAATTTTGTCTACCCCGATTACGAAGTCTTGAATAATTGCCGTGCCTTCCGAATGCAGGCTAAATGTATCAACTCCTTCCCCTCCCCGGAGATTGTCGACACCTGGACCTCCCCGAAGAAAATCATTACCTGCCCCGCCATATAGCCGGTCATTTCCTTCATATCCAATCAAAGTGTCATGCCCGGAACCACCAACTAAGACGTCATTAGCATCTCCACCATACAAAGAATCATCGCCGCTTCCGCCACTCAAATCATTATCACCTGATCCGCCATACAAGGTGTCGTTACCATCTTCTCCATTCAAAAAATCATTCCCCGATTGGCCCATCAGTATGTCATCACCAGATCCACCAAAAAGATCATCATCGCCGGCACCGGCAATCATAAAATCATTACCAGATCCACCATAAATTCTATCATTGCCGTCGTCTCCATAAATATTGTCATCGCCGTCACCTCCATTTAGCTCATCATGCCCTGATTTCCCACGGATGTAATCATTTCCTGCTTCGCCCTCCACGAAGTCGTTAGCCTCAGTCCCCATCAGATAGTCTCTGCCTGACGTCCCATCAATGAAGTTCTCGGGCGTTTCATTAATTAGATCCATGTTGTAGTCATCAGTCACTTCCTTGCTGTTAATAGCCTCATACTCCTGATAAGCATTAGAAGTGAACGCACGAGTCAGGTAATCAAGTTGTTTAGCCATGATGTTTTGAAATGCGTTTGTGCTTGCGAGTTAGAGAGTTTGTCTTGCTTGTTTGCACATCAGACTTGAGAACTGGCGATGTGCGTATTGGAAAGATTTAGCGGTTGGACATGAACCTTTTTCCGAACACCCTTGGTCTAGATCTCATTAAGAACATGAGCGATACCTAGAACCGAACCAGATGGTTCGGTTTTGCGAATACCGCCCGCACAAAGCACCACACCACTGTCCTTATCGGCAGGCTTTAGCTGTACCCCAATCAGGCAAAGCGACTGCAGCGCAGGACTTTGGAGAAATTCTGCACCTTATGTCAGACGCACGTAGGCAGACGAGAAAACACACCTGAGCGTCACCACCTAGGCGGGCATCGCTTCCACCCGCCTGTTTTCAGCATCGTTTCCCAGGCTTCGATGGCGTTATGGCGCAGCATGCGCCTGATGACTGGCTGACCACTGCCGCGTAGCGGTCTGGTCTCGACAACAACCCACTCCGCATGCGCGGTTGGATTGGCATTGGTGAAGCTGCAGACCTTTTGCTCCTGGTCGTTCATCAACCAGCCGACACCCTTCTTTGGTGCATGGCGATCAACTAGCGGGTGGTCCTTGTTCGGCATGTCGACAGGATGCCCAATCAGTCCAAAGCTCAGTGAGTTGAGCTGTTGGTACAAAACCAGGAACGGTCACAGCAGTTTTGTACCAGCTTTTGTACCAAATCAGTTTTCTGAATCCGCCTGAATCCAGTGCTGAACCGCATGTTTTGCGATTATTAAACCTGCATGGCATGCAGGGGGGCAGGAGTTCGAGTCTCCTTGGCTCCATTTGAATCTCACTAAGTGGACAAACCCCGTTGGTGCAAAACACGGTGCAAAACGGTGGCAGCGGTCATGGTTTTTGCACCAAGTCACCAATCAACGGCGCCATAGCCACCATTGATGAGCTGCCTGCAGCAGCAGTTTCTCCATCGTGGCGTCATGCCAAACAAGGACCGCCCACTTGTTGACCGCCATGCACCGAAGAACGGTGTCGGCTGGTTGCTGAATGATCAGCAGGGGAAGGTCTGCAGCTTCACCAACGCCAATCCGACTTCTCATGCCCAGTGGGTTGTTGTCGAGACAAGACCATTACGCGGCGGTGGTCAGCCCGTGGTTCGCAGGATGCTCAGGCACAACGCCATCGAAGCCTGGGAAACGATGCAGAAGTCAGGCGGGTGGAAGCGTTGCCCGCGTTGGTGGTGAATAGTTAAAAGCCCAATACTCCTTTGTCCTGGACATATCCGCTTCCCATCGGGTTGTGGTCTTGGACATAGCCATTTCCCATTGGGTTATGGGACTGCGCGTTAGCCGCCTCTGGAATCAAGCCATCGACTGCGAAGAACGCCGCCGCAAGGAGCATGAGCGAAAAGGTTGGGAAGTCATGGCCTTCCAAGTTGACGTGAAGAAAACGGAGGATCGCTTCAAGTCGTTTTTCAAGAGCCAGGGCATTGAAGCCGTTGGCGGGCATGGACTCGACGAGGTCTACCCACTGAACGATGCCTTTCTTCAATGTGCCCGGAACTTCCAATGGCCGCTTGGCATCTACACGAGGCCGATGCCTTACAGGAGGTCAACCAACATCTCCAGGCCTGGGCCAACTTCCCTGGATCGCCTGAAGGCTGATCAAGCCTCTTGAGAGCCAAGTTATTCAACCCATTCCCCGCCAAGTGCGGGGCTTTTTATTGCCCTGGACTTCTAAGGCTCCAGATCAGCTCCCCATGCAGGCTCAGCCACAGTCCATCCAAGGCGCTTCAGCTGGAACCACAGAGATGCTGCGTCCTCGTACCTCATCTCCCTTCTGGTCTTAAGCAGAGCCGGACCATCAGGCATGGGTCTTCCGTGATCTACGAACACCCTTTGATTTCTGGCATAGGTGCTGTTCGGGTCTCTGTGGAAGCGAGCACGCCAGTAACCCTTTGGATCCGTCAGCCATCCATCCATCACTCATTGCTGATAGGTACACCTGTACTACTCATGGAAAGGGGTGGTCGTCAAGCGATTGGCTCTCTTGGGGGAGGACATTGCCGCGCCAGTGGCAGAAACTCAGGCCGTGCGTTTAGCTCAGGACATGACTTCAACTCTCGTTCTTACCGTTGCTCTTTTGCTCGGCCTAGGCATGAACCAGATCAATGAAGCTGAAAAAGCCAAGAAGCAGTAGCGACTGCGGAAAGGCTTTTACTAGGGCGGCAAGCACGAAAGGAATACTTCGGTTCTCCGCATAGACAGTAGTAATACGAGTTTTAGCGTTAAAAGTAATCGGAAGATAAGCAATGTATTCAACAACACGAGATTTCTTCATTGACTGCACACGTCCCTTTGGAGAACGAATGGTTGTCATCAGTGACAGCGAATATAAAAGACGACAGCAGGCTCAAGTTGAAGAGCAGATTAAAGTGATTGAGGAACGCGCCGATCTCTATCGCAAATGCCTAGAAACGGCAGAAGCTTCCATCGCTGAACTGAGAAAATCGTTAGAAGAAATTGATGAAAGCGAAGACTAACTATGCGGACCACAACGCTTGAAAATTCCCATAAAGAAAGGGGCATTTCTGCCCCCTCCTACCCATGAGAACTCTGTCCTCTCCAAAGGGCAGGTGTTCCTCGGGTCTTCTTGATTTCTAACTAAACCCAACTAACAAGGATGTTTTCCGGAATACAACTCAAAGAATCGACGCAGAACTACTTCTCTTTGATCACCAGACTGCGCCGAGCCTTAAGAAGGTGCTCAACAGTCCGAAATCACATGGGTGACGAGGCCGGCGTTGACGCAGCGGATCACCCCAGAGTCGACTTCAGCGATCTGGAGCAGGTTGTGCACGTTCGGGTCACGCGCAGCTCCGCCGCATTGGATGATCTTCTCCCTAAGGAAACTAATTAACAGTCGAAACAAGAATTGAGTGACATAAAAAAGTGTTGGCTCTTTTCAAAGAACCAACACTGAACTGATCAGATGAACGAAGGGTCTAAATCAAAATTGAGACAATGCTGCCCACTGAGTGGGAAGGAGTTTTGCCACCAATTCAAACTTACCATTACCCATCGGCTTCACCACATAAGAGACACCCATCGGGTCTGGATAAATACCGTCAGGTGGCACCACTGGCATTGTGACTCCCTGAAAGGGATCATCATGGCCAACTAGGAACGTGTTGGTACCTGATGCGGGCTTTGCCGAAAGAAGTGGAGAAACTCTTTGCGCATATTTCTTATAGTCCTGCGGGGTACACTCAACACAAGGCAGAAAATTCAGTTTTGAATTTTTGGTGTACTTACCAAATGCAAGTTTAGCTGTGTTGTAGGCGCGACAGTAATCGCTAGAAATCACATCGCCAACTGGGATTCTGGCAGCCTTAACGCCTCGACCAATCTCAACAGCCTCTTGTTTACCGTCCGGACTGAGGCGGCGCTGTGTATTGCAATCAGCAAGATTCAGGGTCGGGCTGACTTGATCACCCCAGTCTTTGTTGGTTCGAGTATGACGCAGGTAGATGACATATCCGCCTCTACGAAGATCGTTGGCCAGCTGCTGTGCTCCAACACGATTAATGAAATCAGCATTTCGCTGATCTCCAGACATCGTTGTTTCATTGATTTCGTAATCTTCGACAGCGGCTTTGGCTGAATGTGTATTTGTGGAGATTGATGTTGCCAAAAGGCAACTTCCGACGAGGGTCGCGGAAACTGAAACCAGGCGAATACTTTTGAGATGAATCATTACAAAAAGCAATTCAATTTGACCGTAAACACAGGTTCAGCTGGCAACAAGCAAAAAAAGTTACGTCTTGAGTGAGAAGTCAATGAGAATAAAGGCACAGGTGTTACCAAGGGCCTGCCCAAATTGAAAAATAATTGAGCAAAGTCTCTGAAATGGCTAGCTTTGATGAGCAATAGGTAGGGAAAATCGAACCTTGCAGGTTGACGAATTTAGTTCACCCAGAAGACAAGATCGATCAACTCCGACTCCCTAGAAAGACCATCCCTGATGGTCTGCCATCTCTACTCAGTGATCTAGGCGTACCTGCAAACCCTTTAAACAAGGAAGGCAATCCCAAAAATCATACCGCTGGCACTTGGGCAAACCTCGTTGAAGATCAGCTGAAAACCAGGCTGCGATTCAACAACCTCACCCGCCTAATGGAGTACAAGGGCGCTTCATTACCTGTTGATGAGACATCCATCTTTTATGTCTCAGCTCAGAAGCGCGGGCACTTGGTCAACGAGAAGCAATGCCATGACGCCTTATTGCATCAGGCGTATCAGAGCCGCTTCGATCCAATCGTTGATTACTTGGAGCACGTCGAATCCGACGACAGCATCAAGCCGTTCAGCCTCTCCAACCTCAGCAGCACATACCTGGGTACAACTGACCCGCTCTATGACGCCATGCTGCGTGTCGCCGTCCTAGGAGCTGTTCACCGTCGATTGAACCCTGGTTGTCAGTACGACGTTGTTGTGGTCCTCAAGGGTGATCAGGGCATCAGAAAATCCACCTTCTGGAAAGTCCTTGCCTCTCCCAAGTGGTATTGCTCCAGCGTCCCTGAGTCAGACAAAGACCTTGTCATGAACATCCATCAGACATGGTTTTTTGAACTGGCAGAACTGGAGAACGTCACAACAAAGCGTGATGTCGGTCAGATGAAAAATCTGGTCACCACATCTACCGATCACATCCGTGTTCCATACGGCAGGGCAATGGAGGAAAAAGAGCGTCAAAGCATCTTTGTCTCCACAGTCAATGGTGATGCCTTCCTGCGTGATGAGACGGGACACCGTCGCTTCCTCGTCATCGAATGCCCCCAACGCTTTGAAGATGGTCAGCTGATTGAACTTGATGCTGTGGTCGGTGATCGTGATCGGATCTGGAAAGCAGCCGGGCTCGCATACCGAGCCGGTGAGCTGCCCATGCTCTCGGCTGAAAACCAGCTCGACTCCAATGCACGCAACAGTGGCTTTGAAATCGAATCGCCGTTTGAAGGTCAGATTGATCGGTGGTTGTCACAGCCAAGCACTCCTGATCGTTTCACCAGTGATCAAGCACTCACTCTTTCGGGCTGTCGGAGCGAAGGAAACATCAAACGAGCTGACCAGCAGGAAGTGACCAATCTCCTGATCAAACTCGGTTGGTCAAAGCCAACAAACAAGGAAACGTTCGGAGGCATAAGGGGTCGGTTCTGGCGAAAACTGACCAACCAAACCCCAAATCAATAGGTTGGTCAACAGGTGGGTCACCCTGAAACTTCAACCACTGACAGTGATCTCTCTCTTACTGACCAAACTGACCAAACAAACATAAGAAAAGAGAGAGAAGAAGGACGAGGGGGTAAACAGCTCTCAGGATCAGGTGATTGAGTTTCAGTCCAAAAAGGTTGTCCAGTTTGGTCACTTCTCCTCAGATCTAAGTCAGCAAAAGGAATTTGCAGCTGACCAACCCACTGACCAACCGCCTGACGACTCCAGCAACCTCTTCTGATCACACCGCCTGAATCACCCTTGTAAGAATCAGACTGATGGCTACCAAGTGCATCAAAAAAGAAAAAAGCGCCGCGTTGAAGAGTTGGCTGACCTGATCGTTAAAGGTCTTTCTCAACGTCAGCTGATTCACCACGTTCGGAATCAATGAGGGCTGTGCCGAGAACAGGCACGTTGCTACATCCACGAAGCACGCGCTCTCGTTGAGCAGGATCTTGGTGACCTTGATCGTGCTGACATGCTTGCCAGCAAGGTTCAGATGCTTGAACAGATGGCAACTGATGCAGTAGCTGCTGGACATGAATCAAACGCAATCGGTGTCATTCGTCTCCTGAATGAGCTGGTTGGCTTTGGGGCAGGGAGGAGCAACTAGTTCGCTAATACGACTCGTAGAAATTCAGCGCTTAAATATAAGAACTTGACGACTTCCGCGAAATCGCTAATCTTATTTTAATGCTTTAAAGAATCCATGGAAAATGAAAAACTAAACCTTATGGCCACTTCAGCAGAGGGAAGACTATATAATATTAATGGTTTTTTGGTTGTTTTAGTATCAGGAAGCGATTACGAGATGGGTCGTCAATATGGTGAGCTGCTCAAAGATCATATTAAAAAATCGTGGGATACATTAATAGAGCCAGGGCGGAAGAAGGGAAGCATTACAGATGAGGATCTCAAAGTTTGGTTCAATAGAGGGTATTCATATGCTTCAAATCGAAATAAGAATTTTTACCAGGGCATAGCGCAAGGTTCAGGAATCTCTATAGAGAATATTTGCTTGTTAGATCAATATATGGAGTATGGAATGTATGAGTCTAAATTACACTCTTTTTCGGGATGTTCCTCAGGTTTGGCTTGGGGAAATGATTCTGCAGACGGGAATATGTATACTTCTCGGAATATGGATTGGGCTGAAAGTTTTTTGCCTTTACCGATTACCCTATTAGTTAAAAAACCAGAAGGAGGTGACTTTAAATCTGCATCAGTTGCTTGGCCGGGAATGATTGCTGCTTGGACTTCCATTAATGAAAATGGAGTCTATTTTGATCTTCACGATGGTACGAGCATGGGAGGTCAGATAATCGCAATTAACAGACCTTCAACACTAGGTGTAACTGTAGATTTGATTTCCGAATCGGATTCTTTGGATACCTTATTGGCAAAAGTCAATGGAACAGTTGCAAGCGTATCGCATATTATGACTGTTGCTGACGAAAAAAGAGCAGCCTCTGTTGAGCGGTCATCTTTAGGAGGCAATCGATATCGAACAGAAAATGGTGACTCGATTACCGTAGTCAATACTTTTTTAAGTCCTGATTGGGGCATAGGTGTGAGAGAGACACTAAGCAATTCTCTTAAACGATATAAAAACATTGAATATCACCTTGATAAAAATAAAGGCAAGATCAATTCCCAAGTGTTGAGGAATATTTTTGACTTGACTCTCTTTAATCAAGATGGCACTTTTAACGAAAATGGTGGGCCAACTAAGCCGACAGTGCAAGATGTTGACTTGACAAATTATCAGGTCGTCTTCGACATTAAAAGGCGCAAGATATGGATGAAAATACCAGTACCAAACTATTTTATAGATTGGACAGCAGTCGACATAGGTCAGTTGTGGAAAGCAAAGAATTAATTGATGGTCAACCTCTCGTAAATAAAATACTTCAATGAAACCATTTCCCTGCTTGCTGTTCACGTAAAACCAATCATGCAGCACATATCGATTGTATTAGAGGTTTTAGGGACTATCGCATTTGCGATTACAGCTGTTCTGGCTGGTACTGAAAAAAAGATTGATTTGCTGAGCGCATGTGTTTTTGCGTTAGTAACTGCTGTTGGTGGAGGAACAATTCGTGATGTAATTATCGATCAGCCTGTCTTTTGGTCAACCAATCAATTCTATATTTGGGTCCCAATCTTGTGCGCCATAATCGCTTTTTTTTGGAAAAAAAAATTTGTTCAAAGAAGAGTCAATAAGTTGCTTTTATATATGGATGCCGTAGGCATTTCCTTGTTTGCTATCCAAGCCTTTGAAAAGGTGTGGAATTTAGATTATGCCACTCCCTTTGGGCCAATTATTTTGGGCGTCATGACGGCTATTGGTGGAGGAATAGTAAGAGATGTTATGGCAGGTAGGTCAAATTTATTGCTATCAAAAGAATTATATGCCATACCTATTTTGATAGGTTGTATTGCTTATGCTTTCATTCTTGATTATTCTCCTGGCCATAGCTTATATGGCGGTATTTTTTGCATGGCATTGATTTTTGTGATTAGATGCATAGCGATCGAAGAAAGACTTGTTGTGCCTAAGTGGCTTATTTCAACTTAAGGTAGAGATATTGATTTGTATTTTCAGCGCATGGTATTCATCAATTTTGATCTTTTTTATTAGGTCGCCCAAGCTGGTGACGCTGATTGTTAAGGGTTTATCTTAAAATCAGTCAATACATCATGTGACCGACTCATTGGGGGCTTTCTTCAGGCATCCCAATATGTTCGCAAAGCGACGGACGTCTTGCAGACTGGCCTAAGCGACCTCGATTTCGTTGACAAGCTAATTCTAGATGCATGAGCAGATGGCAACTAATGCAGCAGCTGCTGGATGTGAATCAAACGCAATCTGTGCCATCCGTCTCCTGAATGAGCTGGTTGGCTTTGGGGGCAGGACAGAAGTCAGGATCACGCTTATGAATCGATCACAGGCACTGCGGTACATCGAGCAGCTATCGGAAAAGGGAGAGCTGGAAGAAGCAACTTATCGCTACTCACTCATCGTCATTGACTTGATCAGTGATGCAGAAAATGCAGAGCTATCGCGTTGTCACACATCCGAAGAGCTTTCGGCCTGGATACGGCGAGATGCACTCACTTGGCAAGCAAAGCTGAGTGAGGAGGCATTTGCAGAGCAATTTGAGGTTGGGCATGGCAATGCCTATGGATGCATCGAACAGATGCTGAGCTGTGTCGACTACGAGTTTCTTCGGGATCTGCTGGTCTCAATGCTTCAGTCCGACTAGCCTCCAAGGGCTTGTGCCTCAAAGCATCTCGAAACTTTCGCTGGCTACTGACTCCAACACCTTCAACGCCTGAAGGTTCTCAAGACGTTTCTGCGCTTGGGTCAGCATGGCTCTGCCGTGGGGCGCACAGGCATCAGCGATTGCTGCACTCAGTACCGCAGCAATCATCTGAGGCCTTATCCCGGCTGAGCTTTGCCCGGCAACGTCCTGAGCAGCACCTGGCATCCGCACGCTTGGGAGTGAAGATGCAGCCACAACAGCAGCACTGTCTCGGTGGGTGCGCTGGCTGAAGAGCCCGCCGGTGACGGGCATCAGCAGCACGTCTTTCAAGTCGATCATCGAGCTGCCTCTGACGCCCTTCGGCCAACAGATCCAGCAGTGATTCCGTCTCTTCAGGGCTGGTGCTCTTACTCGAGTGCCAGAGCTGATCATCAGCGACAAACCATGGCGTCCAGCGCCAGCGGCGAGCACCCAGAGGAGCCCACCAGAGCCGACCTGATGTGGTGAGTTTCCACCAGCCGTCAGCGT
>Ga0163109_10004581_pt1 | contig 10471 bp, 7 predicted proteins | sample CRUFie1St13metaG_FD_108704 | JGI IMG/M metagenome (GOLD analysis project Ga0163109, IMG submission 108704) | Marine microbial communities from the Costa Rica Dome - CRUD Field 142mm St13 metaG | ecosystem: Environmental > Aquatic > Marine > Oceanic > Photic zone | place: Costa Rica: the Eastern... | reverse complement strand
TGCTGGTGCTGACTCCTTAACAGTTAACGGACCTTTCGCTGGTTCAGGAGAGCTGATCGGTGGTGGCGGCAACGACACAATCCTGATTGGCACCGGTACAACCTTTACAAACGTTTCTGTTCAAGGTGGTGCAGGCGCTGACTCCGTTACCTTCTCTGATGCAGCCAGCGGTTCATACCTAGGCGTAATTGAACTCGGTTCACTTTCCGATTCAAAAGTCGGGGCTGTAGACACTTTTGACTTCACAAACGCGTCAGCAGCTGGAGCTTCAACCGGAACTGTACTCGTTGATTTCGCGGTTAGCAGTGCTGGTGTTCTCGGTTCTGCAGGTGCATCACTTTCCACTCTGGGTGACCTTGCAGGCGGTGCAAGCGGTGCTTTCACAACCGGTGTCGGTGTTACAGGTACCGTCGTCAGTGGTTTTATGGCACCACAAAATAGTGCTTCCCTGACTGTCCAAGCTGGCTATGCCGATAAGGCAACACTACTTGGGTCTGGAGACAACACAGGAGTCAGTGTCTTGTTCCAAGCAGAAGGTAATACCTACCTGTTCATCCAAGGTGGTGCTGCTGGCACCGCTGATGATGCACTTGTTGCCTTCGATGGCGCAAGCGCTGCAACATTGACAGGTGGAACCCAAATTCTCTTCACAACTGATTAATTTACTGACAGCGACTAATTTGCTGAGCGGTAATTTTTTCAAACTCCCCCAAACGGGGGAGTTTTTTTGTCTATTCGCCGAAGCAGAATTTTAAAATGACCTGAAGCCAAACCTCACCAATAAGTTCGTCAGTATCACTACACATGAAGGTAATACCTACCTGTTCATCCAAGGTGGTGCTGCTGGCACCTCTGATAATGCACTTGTTGCCTTCGATGGCTCAAACGCTGCAACGTTGACAGGTGAAACCACCATTCGCATCACAACTGATCAATTTACTGACAGCGACTGATTTGCTAAGCAGTAAATTTTTCAAACTCCCCCAAACGGGGGAGTTTTTTGTCTATTCGCCGAAGCAGGATTTTAAAATAACCTGGAGCCTAAACTCACCAATAAGTTCATCAGCATCACTGCACATGACAGAGTATCTCTAGTTTGGTTACGCGAATAAATCACAATATGTATGAACAAGCCAAGGACTGACGAAGACCTACCTCTTCATCACGAGATCTAAAATATCCATTTCAACCTATCAATCATCGAACAAGTATTTATACTATCAGAGGCTACTCAATGTCTAGATAGACTACTGCGGAAACAAAATTAACGCGTCTCATAAACCGGATCAAACGGCAAGCTTGATTACTGTTTAAAGATCACTCTCCTTGTTGCTGATAAAGAGCCGCGTAACGTTCGTTAGCCTTTAATAAATCAACGTGACAACCTTGCTCAACTAAGCGACCTTGATGCATCACCAAAATCAAATCGCTGTTTTTAATGGAACTCAATCGATGAGTAATAAAGAGGACCGTCCGGCCTTTTGCCCATTGCTGAAGATTTAAACAAAGCTGGCGTTCAGTGTTGTAATCGAGTGCGCTGGTGGCCTCGTCCATCACAAGCAACTGAGGATTGGCCAAAATAGTTCGTGCTATAGCAATTCGCTGGCGTTGACCACCGCTGAGATTGCTCCCACGTTCTGCCAAAGGTGTGGCGTAACCTTGCCCTAAGGACATGATGAAATCATGGGCACATGCAATTTTGGCAGCTTCAAGAATCGCCTCTGTACTTGCTTGTGGATCATTCAAGGCAATGTTTTCAGCAACAGTCCCCTCAAACAGTAAAGAATCCTGAGGAACAATCCCAATTTGACGACGCAAACTCGTCAAATTAACCTTGCAAATATCGTAATCATCAATGAAGACACGCCCCTGCTGAGGCTCATATAGGCGGGGCAAAAGCTTCATCAAAGTACTTTTACCACTACCACTCTGGCCTACAACACCAACAAAACTGCCAACCTCAATTGAGACCGAAACACGATCAACTTGGAAAGGACCCTTTTCACCAAAACGAAATTTCACGTCTTCAAAGCGAACAGAACCCTGAATGGGAGGCAGTGAAATCTGCTCGGCTTCATCAGCTTGGGATAATTCAGGATTCTGATCAATGATGTCGGATAGACGCTCCATTGAAAGCTGTACTTGTTGATAACCTTGATACAAGGATGAAAGCTGCAACAAAGGTCCAGTGACATTGTTGCTGATGATTCGAAAGGCTATGAGCATGCCCAGGGTGAGATCTCCTTGCAGCACTAACCACATACCCACCCAGAGCACCAACAATCCACTCAATTGATTGAGGAATTTTCCTATCTCCCCAGCCGTCGCACCCAAAGCAACACTCTTAAAGCCTTCAGTAACGAAGTGTCGATAGCGATCTTGCCATTTCCAACGAGCTGTCAACTCAAAATGCTGCGCTTTAACGGTCTGAATACCACCCAGAACTTCGATGAGATGACTCTGGGTGCGGGCCTGAGCGACGGCACGTTTACGAATCAGTTGACGGTAAAGCGGTGCTACTCCAAACACCAAAAGGAGATAGAGAGGCAACGTACTCAGAGCAACAACAGTCAGTAAAGGCGAGTAAATTATCATCACAATTAGATAGAGCGCAGCAAACACAATGTTCAAAACGCTCACTAATGCTGTTCCGGTGAGGAAGTTGCGGATGGTGTTTAATTCACCCAGACGTTGTGACAACTCCCCCACAGGACGCTTATCAAAAAATGGAAGAGGCAAGGCCAAAAGGCGATCGATCACTGCACTCCCCAAGGTGAGATCCATCCGGTCAGTGGTGTCCACAAAGATGTAGGTCCGCAGAGCCATCAGCAATCCCTGGAAAATGGCCAGCAACACCATCAACGTGCCCAAAACATTGAGGCTGCTGAGATTGCCTTGGCTAAGGACTTTGTCAATGATTTGTTGGATCAAGAGTGGAATAGCCAATCCAAACAGTTGCGCCAACAACGAGGCAGCAAACACCAAGAGCAGTGCTCGGCGATACTTCCCGAGAAGAGGAGTGAACCAACTCCACCCAAAACGACTAGTAGGTGTACTGCCCACACGTCGCGGCAACACAAACTGAGTTTGATCACCAAGCATCCGCTGAAAGTCCGCTAAAGCGATCCGCTCAAGACCACGGCGGGGATGACCCAACACCACATCCTTGGCCTGAATTGCAAACACAACCACCGGCGCGTTGTCCAAAATCAGCAACGCAGGAACATCGAGGCTGCCCACATAGCGGCTGTCAACTTCGCCCAGCTGTGATTTGAGCCCAATGAGCTCCGTCATACCAGCCAGTAACTCAAGGCTTAAGGACTTATCCCTGCGAAACTGATCCTCCAACACTTTCTGAAGGGCATCTCGGCGGAACGGCACCTGCTGCTGCAGGGCCACCATTTCACAAACTGCCAATGCTTCCTGGAGTGCGCCTTGTCCACGAACAAGGGGAAATCGCTGATCGTCCTCCAATAGGTCGTCTTCCAGAATCCCGAGCTGTTGCAAAGACACTGCCGGTAACGGCAGCTCTAACGGTTGCGCCAGATCAGCTAACGCTGGTGGCAATGGAGCCGTGTTTGATCCCTGCAATCTCGGCAAACCAACACAGCGATAGGGCAAAGCGAATCCCGATCGCTTCGGGAGCTGATCACCAGGCTGCAAACGTTGGCCCACCTCAACTCCTGGCACCTGCGCAGTACTGCAGTACCAGAGGTAGTCGCTGGGTACATCGGCCGGAAGCTCAAACGGCTGATCCGGCGCCAGCGAAATCACGATGGCTCTAGACCACTGCTGCTTCAACAGCTCAAGCCAATTTTCAGAGCGTTGTGGCTGCTGAGCCTGTACAGCCATCGCCACACGAAAGGCTTCATGGCCATGAGCTTTACAAGCAAACCAATTAGAGAATGCGGGTGTGGATATGACTCCGTCCAGGAGTCCTTGAGCTGGCAAGGACAGGACCAGGGTTTCCTCTGATGCCATCACAGACTCACAGGGCTCGGCACGTAACAATGAAACCCAGCCCAAAAACTGACCCGAGCCCCGCAACTCCAGGGTGATGGACTCACCTGAGTCGGTTTCAGCCAGAAATCGAACCTGACCGCGCACAACCAAATAGATACGGTCCTGCAATTGATTCGGACTTAGCAATTGCTGGCCAGGCTTGAGCTGAATCAACTTCGCCTGGCTCAGCCAAGCATCAGCATCCTTCTCCAGCAGAAGCGCAAATGGCGCCTGAGAGCGCATCGACCGCACCAATGCATTAAGAGAACTGGACAGCGACGAAGCAGTCAAGGTGATTAAGGCTTATCCACGTATAAGGTTAGGTGAGCTTTCAGACGATTCACCAGAGGGGTTTCCCAGGCTTCGAGCTGCTCTGACAACAGCTGAAACCGTGCCTCATCATCAAAAGCCAGAGGCTGACGATCCAGCAACTGAAAAACAACAGACATATTGCCTAGCAATCGTGGCGGCTGCACCTCAAAAGTCTGCAAATTAACAAGGAGTGGGAATAAACCTTTTGGCAAAGATGACAACATCTGATTTTTAATTAGACCACCATGGAAACGTTCCTTTCCTTCACCATACTTCCAAGACAATTCTTCAAGACTTGACTCACCCGCCTTTACACGGTGATAGAGCTCAAGGGATAAACCAGCATCAGAGACACGCAGCATTCTTAAGGTAACCCGATCCAACGAAGACTTACGAGCAAGATAAATCGACTCCAAACCCGCGGCCCAATGAAACGCTGACCATGCCTGCAAAGCTTGATCTTGCTGAAGCCAAATTTGATGAAGCTCCTTTGACCATTCTGGCGGACATGGCACCGAAGTTACCTCGTCTGAAACATTGACCATCAAGTTCATAGCATGAGCTTCAATCACTAATTGACGACGAATCCAGCCCTTTAAAACAACATCTAAATGACCACTCCACAAAAGAGATTCGTGAGCAGATTGCAAGTCTTTATATAACTGATTTAAGCGCTCTGAAGTACACCAATCATCAAGATTTGGCTCTAATGGGTGGTTTTGTAGAGACTGAATCACTGTTGACGAATACTACGGATACTATCGGTTTGATCGACGAGAAGATCACTTACCAAACTAATTACACGCTTATCTCGAAGCTTGAGATTAGTCGTAATCGCCATCCCTGCCTTCAAAGGAATTGACTGACCATCAGACTCAAGGAAAGAACGTTCTAGAGTCAGCTTTACAGGAAAGCGATAAAAATCAGCTGATCCATCTGGAGCGAGTGCATCAGCTGCAATTTGCGTAACAGATCCAGGAAGTTCTCCATAGCGTGTAAAAGGAAAGGCATCTACTCGAACTTTGGCTTGTTGTCCTGACTTAATAAAGCCAATGTCTTTGTTAGGAACAAAAACCTCGGCATACAGACCTTTCTGAGGAACAATAGAAAGGATGCGCTCACCACCCGAAATTACACCCTGTTCCCTGACCTGCGGATCGAAGACTACACCCGAAACTGGTGCAACAACATTTTGATACTGCAATTGCAGCTCAGCTTGTCTCAGACGATTCCGCATTTGATCCATCGACTTGCGACTCCTCAACTCAACTTCTTGAGCCTGAAGACGAAGACGATTCTCCTGCTCTTGTAGATCATTTAGCTGCTTCTCAAGCTCAAATAATTGATCTTGCTGCTGAAGATATTGAAGACGCTGAAAACCTCCTTGAGCAACTAACATTTTCATCTCGCTGAGAATTGTAGCCTGTGTAAGTTTACGCTGATCAAGCACATCTCTTCGGCCTACTAACGTAACTTCTTGGCTCCGAAGAGTTTCCAGCTGAGTATCAAGTTGACGTTCTTCAAGGGCTATTAAGCGAGTAATAGTTTCTTTTTCATCCGCTGCTTGACGCGTATCGAAACGAAGCAAAAGCTGGCCCTCGCTCACTGAGTCACCATCTTGAAATAAAACCTCTGCAATTCTTCCGCCCGCTGGAGTCTTTACTTCGACAGTTCCACCGAGAGATTTCAGCTGACCTTGGACAGTGACCACCTCATCGATACGAAAAAGAATTCCTCCAATCACAGCCGTTGTACTCAAACCAATCAAAATTGCAGCAAGACTTTGAGCCCAAACCGGAGTTTGGCGAAGCACTAAAGATCGATTTTTAGCCATCCAACGGTTGGCTGCATCCCCAACGCGTTCATTCAGAGTTGTCTTAGAAGAGTTATCAGATAGTTGAAAAGACCCCGATTTTTGAGCTTTCATTGATCTAGATGAGGGGGTCACAAAAAATCGCTAAACAAATGAAAAAGATAAAGATTTATTTGCCGAATTTAATAGAAGTAAAATTCAGGTATAGTAACAAAAATAAATACGAAAAATTTCTATAAAAAAAGCGGATGAAGAGATTCGAACTCTCGACCCTCTCCTTGGCAAGGAGATGCTCTACCACTGAGCTACATCCGCATGTGTTGCATGGACTTTACAACCCAGTCATTATGGACCAAAGAGTGCCCTAAGGTCAACAAACAAAAAGGACGCCATGCGCGTATCACAAGAATAACGCAATGAATGAAAATGAAACAAAATTTTGCATTGCATTTTTTTGCACTTGCTGTCCGTATTTTTATATCTTCAAACCCCAACCTATTGAGGCAAAACAATATTATTGTATAAAATAATTTATTTATGAATCTAAACCACTAATAGCTCGTGAGGACCAAATGATGTGGGCGAGAATTTGCTTCCACCTTAGAAAAATCTAAGTCGAATGAATTAGAATAACAATCCAGTCTTAAACTCGATTATTTAAATTATTGCTATCATGGGCAAAGCTCCTAAAGTAAGTTTTATTATTCCAGCGAGGAATCGTGGTTATCAATTAAAGGCTGCTCTCGCTAGTTGCTTGTCGCAAACATTAGAAGAATGGGAAGCAATAGTCGTAGATGATCATAGTGATTTAGATAATATCCAAGAAATCATTAAGAGCATAGACGACTGCAGAATACGCTATATCCTCCAAAAACCAAATCAGACAGGCGAAGCCGCTGGCAGAGAATTAGCGATTCTTAATGCTCAAAGTAACATCCTGATAACACTCGATAGCGATGACCTGAACTATCCATATCGAGCTGCAAGATGCCTCCAGCTTTTAGATGAATCATCACCAAAAATGATATACACACGTGTGCATCATTTCAGCAGCAATAAACCTAGCGGCCAAATTAAAAAAGTACTACAGCCACATAATGAAAAACTACTTGAAATGATGAATTACATAACAAATCCTGGGACTGCATTCAACCGATCCGCTTATGTAGTTGCTGGCTCTCATTACGATAAAAGCCTTAAATTAGCGGCAGACTACGAACAGTTTTTAAGGATGGCTCATTCTAAAGTAAATATTACAGCTAAAGACGAGGTTCATGTCTGTTATCGTAAGCACAACAAAGCAGTCACATTTGGAACGAACAATAAACTCCACGAAGCAATTATGCAAATAAGAATTAAGCACAATATTGATGCGTTTCCACTCGAAAAAATTTATAGATACGCCCTACCGGAGCTCAGTGAAAACATACGTAATAATCCAGCACAAAAATCTCTTTGGAAGGATGATCGATGGGAGTCCCGATGCTAAATCAACCTCGCATTTTTTTACTTGGCTTCAACAAGTGTGGCACAACTTCGTTCCATAATTATTTCAAAAAGAATAAAATCTCTTCCGTACATTGGCGAGCAAATACTCTAGCGCAAACAATCCTGACTAATTATCAGAACAAAAACAACAAGTTACTGAATGGACTGGATAACTGGATCGCTTATACAGACATGATCTGCATCCCTGGAAGTCCATGGGGAAAGAGCAATAGTGATCATTCACCACTGATAGAAGGTTGCAGGTATTTTCGCGAATTGCATCGCGATTATCCAGACTCACTATTTATTTTGAATACTCGTGATCCTTTGCAGTGGATTAAATCAAGACTTGCTCATGATCGAGGGCAATTTGCACAGGCATATCTGGCAGCGATGAAAAAAGAGGGAATACATAATTTAAAAATGCTTAAACATAGATGGCTGAGAGATTGGTACCAACATCATCACGAGATTTTAGAATATTTTTCAAACAATAGTCCAAAACAATTCCTGCTTTTTCACATTAGTGAAACTCCGGCCAAAAAACTCAATCTTTTTCTTGATCCCTATTTTAGAATTTCTTATCGGAAGTTTCCTCATCACCACAAATCAGAATAATTTGGCAAATCAGAAGGCTTACCTATACCTTGTTCAATTAACAGCCAATAACGATCCATCAATTCATGCCGTTCTTTAGGAACTCTGGATGGCAAAGCTCCATTCGAAAAATGAATAATACTCATATTTTTCCATATATACGGCAAACAATATGCCATCGAGTTTATGGATGGATGATGCCATTGATGGTGATCCTGTCGTTCCCTCATCCAACTAAGCACATTATATTGACCCGGCAAAAACTGCACATGACCTCTTAGCAGGGCATTCATCGAACATTGCTCACGAAATCGACAAAGGCATTGATTTCTTAGATAAAAGTCAACAACCCTGCTAGGTGAAAGATAGTTCTTTAGGGGTTCACTATCAAAAAGAAAAATGCCTGCATTAAAATAATGAAAAGGACTTTCTAAATTAAGGATTAGTGAACGATCTGGCATCGGCCTTCCATGAGAGCAAGCAGCGAAAGGGGTATCAGAGTTGAGTTCTAACACGGTTAAAAGGTGTAGGTCAGCAACACACAATGTATCCGCATCAATATAAAGATAGCGACCGGGTTTAACTTGATTAAGAGCCTCGACACAATAAAAATACGGTAGTACATCTTTCGGCAAGCGATATATTGACGAAGTTTTTTCAAGCATTTGATGCACAAAAGGAACATCAAATTCACGTGCAATATTTTCAAGTTTTTCAAACTTTTCAGACTCTGGGGAAACAATCACTAAAGACTCGAAAGAAGAGTGCAAGAGAAATGAAGTCACTGCTACAGAAGCTAAATGCTCGAAACTCTTATCCAGTGCTAGAAGGAGATGCATTCTAAAAAATCAGCAATTTCATAAGATCTAATAAAGTAAGAAACTGAAAGGCATCTATACAAGAAAATTTATTCGATTTATCATGGAAATGCAACTCAAAGCTTACTTGCAAGAGCTAGCGCAAGAGAGTCTCTAAGATGATTAGACTTAGTCCATTTTTTCTGACAATCTAGCTCCTGAGTTAATCGGATTTCATGCACGTCATCTAAAAAAGATAATGGGGTCAAATCTCGATCCATCAACATATCTGAAAGCCACGGCAATGAAGGAGGGAAAATTGTTGCTAATTGCTCAAGCATTGGCAGGAATTGCGCTGCACATAACCATCGCAATTCTTGAGGCATCTGAAGGATGGGTGATGACAGGGTTTTTGCTGATGCAAAATTTGAGGGAGACCAATTTGAAGACACCTTTAAAAAATTAAGTAATTCAACTAACCCATCAGGCTTCAGTAAAATATCAAATCTCAAGGGCAAGACCTTATTAGCACCAAATGCGTTACTCCAAATATTTAATGTCTTAAAATAATCTGACCGCAATTGCACCGCAGGCGAATCAAATAAACGGACTAAATTAGTCAATTCAATACTTAACAATTCTGAATTTTTCCAGCCCGAAAGCATCATCCGAATTTGAGACCAAATCCTGTCAGCAGGGTTTCTCAAAATATAAATTATTTTTACATCAGGCAAATAGGCCTTGATAGCGTTAACATTTAATTCATTCAGAATTGAATAAGCGGGGGTGATTTCACCGCTTACACCATGACAAGGAAAGTGTGATTCATACCATTCTAATCCTTGACTCAATACAAAACGATCGAAATAGTGGACTTCTTTGTTGAAATCACCAACTCCCGATTGTGTCATCACGATTTCAGGATGTTCATTAAGAACCCTGTGTAGACGAGTCGTACCGCAACGTTGACCACCAATACATAGAAATGACGGCTTCACCACAATCCGCTCTCCATCTTTAAGGATTACCCGCCATCTTCTGTCGCAACTGCTTGATCCGATCCCTCAGATTGGCTGCATCCTCGAAATCGAGTCTCTTTGCTGCCTCCTTCATTTTTCCCTCCAGCTGATCAATCAGCTCCGGCAAAGCTTCCAACGCCATGCCAGCGTCCCGGTCCTGCTCAAGAGCCTGGGCCGCCTTGCCAACCACCTGCACCAAATCAGCATCAGGCCCATCCTGCTTGAGTTTCCGCGAGAGCTCCAGAAAGCTGAGAATCGAATTGCTGGCTTTCTTACCCGCCGCCGTCGGCACAACATCATTCTTCTCATTGTAAATCTCTTGGATCTTGCGGCGCCGCTCCGTTTCCTCGATGGCCTTAGCCATCGATTCGGTCATATTGTCGGCGTACAGCAGCGCCATACCCTCCACATGACGAGCCGCGCGGCCGATCGTCTGAATCAGC
>Ga0163109_10004580_pt1 | contig 10471 bp, 8 predicted proteins | sample CRUFie1St13metaG_FD_108704 | JGI IMG/M metagenome (GOLD analysis project Ga0163109, IMG submission 108704) | Marine microbial communities from the Costa Rica Dome - CRUD Field 142mm St13 metaG | ecosystem: Environmental > Aquatic > Marine > Oceanic > Photic zone | place: Costa Rica: the Eastern... | reverse complement strand
CCTAGGCGCAGGCGTCCGTTTCGGCCTCGAACGTGCGATGGCACATAATCCAGTTGCCGTTGCATTTTGCGACGCTGACGAGGAGTATCCGCCTGAAGAACTTGAGAATCTCGTTACCCCAATTTTAGAGGGTGAAGCCGATTACGTGGTCGGTAGCCGCTTTCTCGGAACGATCGAGCACATGCGACCCCATCGGCGGCTTGGGAATGTGGTCCTTACCAAGCTGGTGGCATTCCTTAGTCGCACTCCAGTGACCGACGGTCAATCGGGCTATCGGGCATTCTCTCCGGAGGCCGCTTCCGCTGCGGAGGTCATCCATGATTTCAACTACGCGCAGGTAATCACTCTTGATCTGATCGCTAAGGGATTCCGCTACCACGAGGTTGGTATCACGTATCGATTCCGGACCAGTGGCAAAAGCTTTATCAAGTTAGGTTCGTACTTGCGACGTGTTGTGCCAGCAGTTGCTAAGGAACTTAATACAACCTGAAATAAGCGAGGCTGGCTAAATCAATCTTCAACGACGTTCGAGCGGAACTCTTCACGTCGTAATCTCCATGCCTGACGATCAATGTGACCATCACTATTGATGACACGAGCGACGGCATTACCCATCTCGATTACATGATGTAAGTTGTCGGGGACAAATAGGCCAAGACGACCGACGGTCACAAGTCTTGGTTGCTCGTTAACCCATGTCTCAATGCAATCAAGGTCGGCTTGATAGCCATGTCGGTACTTGGGATAAACGGACGGCAAGCGGCGAACTTCTGCGTCAACATGCCCTGTAACCGGGAGTCCCTGCTCCACGAGCTGACGGCTCACTAGTCCACCCAACGATTCGCTGTTCATCTGCCAAAGATCGCTACCTTCATCGCATGGAATCTCAGCGCAAAGCACCGTGCTTTCAGTTGGATCGTCTCCATCACGGTAATTCTTTGGTTCAGACAGTCTGGCTACAACTGTGTCCTGGCCCGGAAAATAATGCGCATCAAATGGTGTGTACTGCGGTCGAGGAATCACGAGGTAAACAAGCAACATTCCACGATGGTCGAGCCGGCTTGCGGCATCCACCACTTCGGATGGAGCTGTTGGCATCGATGCATCCACGAGATGTTGCACCGCCACCGTTGACACGCAGGTCGAGAATCGACGAGTCTCCGAGCCGTTCGGTCCGCACAACACCGCATCCACACCATCATCGGAACAAGTGAGACCATCAAGCCGAGTTGAAAGACAGATTTCGACGCCAGATCTGGTCGCCGAGTCAGCAATAGCATCGATGATCTGTCCGTATCCGAAGCGCGGATAGTAAAAAGATTTTCCCTCCTCGCTCCGCACTGAGACTAAGCGACGCAAAATGTCAAGCGGTCCACCCGCAGACACACGACGCTTCGCCATTGAAGCGTCAATCTCCTCAGCCGGGACTCCCCAAAGCTTTTTCGCATAAGGGGCATAGAAAGCATCGAAGACGGTAGGACCGAGGCCTGCCCTAACGTCTTGTGCGAAATTAGATCCTTTTGAGCGCCGAAATGGGGAGAGGGCAGCGTCCAAGGCTGCCCGAACGGCAAACCACCGAGGTAGGCCACGCAGGAGATCACCAATCTGCAGAGGGAAAGCAACCCAGCGACCGAGCAAACGAATGCGTCCATTGCGATCTCGGCGTTGAAGGTCCTCGCCAAGTAGTTCTCGAAGTTCGCTAAGAAGTTCTGGGTCCGCACGGCCGTGAAGGCGGTGGGACCCAAAGTCGACGCGCTGTCCAGCGATCTCGAAACTTGCCGACATGCCGCCTACTGCGGCTGCTTTGTCTATTAGAAGGACGTCGTGTCCTTTGTCGGCAAGGGCCTTAGCAGCGATAAGACCAGTGGGCCCGGCCCCGGCAACGAGAACACTCATGAGTGTCCTCGTTGCCGGAAGCCGGGCCCTTGAGGAATTTGGTCAGCCAAGCGAGCCGATGTCATCGGCGGAGATGCCCATCGCATCCCATGCTGGCTGAAGTGCAGCCTCAATAATGGCGTAGCCGCCGGTTCCTGGATCATTCTCCAAATTGTAGAAGCCGTCGATTGCTGCCATGTCTGCTCCATTTTCAGCGAACGTCGGAGCCATCACTCGGCTGAAGGCCCAGCCTTCAGCTTGGTGGACACGGGCTGCTTCGGCGTCACCTTCGGCAAGATCATCATCGACAATCTGGGCATAGCGCAGGGTGGCTTGACTGTAAATAATGGCCAACCCTTTCACCGCTTCGGCGGCAGCCATCCCGGCGCCTGGAACATTACCGTTAACGAGCGCATCTCGACCAGCGATCATCGCCTCGAGAATCATGTCGTTCGCCTTTGCGTTCCCGCTAGCGGCTTCTGTGCCAAAGTTTCCAGCCCTCTTATTACCGGTTGCGTAAGGGCCGCACCCGGCGTCAGCTCCGTGGTAGAAGGCCCAACCCTCGTCCCAGTTGTGTGGAGCTCCCGTTTGAGGGTCGAAGTTACCATCAGCGGCTTTCGCCATCGCCGCATTGAGCTCGTGGATCGTCCAAGCAACCATGATTTGGTTCATGATTCCCTTTTGAATGCCCTGTCGACGAACTGACTCGGGCTCACCAGCGAATGGGCCGGTGCCTTCCAAAGCTGCGGTGACATAGTCGTCGAGTGGTGTTGACGTCCCAAAATATGCTTGATGGTCGGGGTTGCGGTCATCGCGGCTTGCAAAACCACCAATCGACCGAACCGATCCGTCGCTCTTGACCGAGTTGACTCCGTCTCGATAGACCGCCTCGACGGCTGCGAAGTCGATCGCCTCGTCTTTCGGGAGCATGCCGTTGATCTCGCAGACGTCGAGCACGACAAGTCTGTGGCTGTCGATGTTTCCGGCATAGTCGTAGCCTCCGTCACCGGGAGTTGCCGCTACCGGGTCGGCTGTTCCGCTCGAGGAGCCAGACGCGCTCGCAGAGGATGATGCGGATCCGCTACTGGAGCCTGAGCTGCTTGCGGAGCCCGAGCTGCTTGCAGAGCCTGAGCTGCTTGCAGAGCCTGAGCCGCTTCCGGAGCCTGAGCCACTTCCTGAGCCGGAGCCACTTCCTGAGCCGGAGCCGCTCCCACTCTCAGAGAGGTTTGAGACCGAAGCGCCGTCATCGCTTCCGCAGGCAGTGGTTGCGAAAAGCACAGCTGATAGAACGACTATCGCCTTGCCCTTCCTTGAGAATCTTTCTCTGGTCATTATCAACCTCTTTCTGTTCCTAATTATTGTTTGCTAACCAGCAGGCGATAGGCTAGCCTAACACCGCATAGTTTGCCAACTAATTAAGTAAAGTTTCCTTCGCAAAACGACGTCAAAAGGGGATTGAATCGTGCGAATAGTTATCACAGGGGCCGCCGGGTTCATTGGCTCGCAGACCGCCCATCTGTTGCTCAGCAGTGGCCACGACGTAATCGGCATCGACTCGATGACCAACTATTACGACCCGCTGATCAAAGTGGCTCGGGTCGCTCAACTCGTCCAAATATCGAATTTTTCATTTCAGAAACGTGATATCGCGAAGGACGATTGCCGGGATCTTTTGGATCAAGACACAGTCGTCATCCACCTTGCTGCCCAGCCGGGCGTAAGAGCGTCGTGGAGCGAATTCGAAAGTTATGCAAACGCGAACGTCACGGCAACGAAACATCTACTTGACGCTGCACTCGAGTGCGGCGTCCCTCGGGTGATTTACGCCTCGTCATCGTCCGTTTATGGAAATTCAAGCGATTTCCCGACAACCGAAACCGCACCTCTCGAACCAATGAGTCCGTATGCCGTCTCGAAACTCGCTGGAGAGCAACTATGCCGACTCTATGCTTCCGAACGCGGGCTGCACACTACAAGTCTCCGCTACTTCACGGTCTACGGACCCGGCCAGCGGCCCGACATGTTGACTCATCGTCTGATCGCAGCCGCGCACAATGGCGCGCCGATTAGGATTTTCGGCACCGGCAACCAGATTCGCGACTTTACTTTTGTTGGCGATGTCGCAAGAGCGAACGTCGCAGCCATCACGGCAGACAGCTCCCCTGGGCAGGTCTTCAATATCGCTGGCGGGTCCGCCGTATCGATCAAGGAAATGATCGAGTCGGTTGAGGCTGCTGTGGGGCTTGGACAAAGAATTCAACAGATAACGGCACCACCAGTTTCAGGTGATGTTCCCCGAACAGATGGTTCAGCAAGTCTCGCGGAGAGTGTTTTGGGTTGGAAGCCAACTGTGGATCTGGATCAGGGCATTTCGGCTCAGGTAGACGATTTTCGTTCGACGCACGCCCAACTACCCCGATACGCCATATCCGCCTAGATAAATCGAGATGCCAACATCTCCTTAAAGGCCATCCACTTAATTTGGCAGAAATATCTCGCCTCCTGATCTGGTAAGGATTACCGTTCGTAGACGGGAGAAGCGGAAGTAAAAACACACGTGCAAATTCTCCTGTGTTTGGCCGCAAAATTTTCTCAGATGGCCCAAGGGTCAATGATCTAAAGTCAAGGTGTAAGCCTAAATTTGGTGCAGTTAGTTACAACAGTGGCCCCGGTTCAGCCATTGCCGAACTTGGAGCGCTCAGGGATGGGACGACGGCAATTATCCAAGACCTTGAGAGACAGAAGTCTCTGACCTGTAATGCTGTCGAGGAGAACCTTCACAGTTAGGAAATCATGGAACACCCCGAACCCAACTCTGAAACAGTGGCAGCTATCCGGGACAGCTTTTTCAAACAAGGGCTCATGAGGACCATTGGAGCGAAGTTGCACCTCGTAGCGACAGGAGAGGTTCGGCTCCGAATCGAGGCCAGCGAGTCACTCACCCAACATCATGGCTTTCTTCACGCAGGTATCATCGGAACAATTCTTGATTCCTCTTGCGGCTGGGCTGCGCAAACACTCATGCCCTTAGGAACAGAGGTGCTCACCGTCGAATACAAACTGAATCTCCTCCGCCCAGCAGCGGGACAACATTTTGAAGGGCGCGGCACAGTCGTTAGGGCTGGCTCCACGCTTACCGCTGCTGAAGCGGCGTTTTATACAACAGATGACCCCGATCGGCTCATCGCAACGATGACCGCCACACTTATCGGCGTTGGCCCTCGATCATCTGACTGACTAGCACGATGCCATCAACCCTTGGATCTGAAGCCTTGTCTCGCTAGTTAAACAACCTCGGTTTTACCAACACAAGCTTTGGCAAAGCACTTGCGCAGTCAAAGACCAGCAGCGGCGCGGTCAGCAACAATTGCTGTTTCCATCTGGCTTAGCAAATCCCCTCGCAAAGCACGCACCGTCGACGCATACGCCCTCGCATCAAGTTGCTCGGCGAAACCCTGTGCCAATTCGACCGCTCTGGCAGTGACCTGATCTGCCTCAGTTACTTCATCTAGAAACCCTGCATCTACCGCGCCCGGGCCGTCGAAAATCTTTGCGTTCGCTACTGAAACCTGCAAATGACGTTTCGAGAGTCGGTCCTTTGCAAGCAATAACGCCCACTCAGGGAGAGTTAACGCGATAGCGACCTCGTTGAGCCCAATTTTTACCGGGCCGTCAACTCCGACGCGGTAATCACAGCCAAGTAATAACAGCGCGCCAGCGGCCACAGCATGACCAGTTGAAGCTGCTACCACCGGAAGTGATGCCCCGTACACCTGTCTGATGAACGAACCTCCTGCAGCCACTAATTCAGTGACCCTCACGGGATCCCCCGAATTAATCACGTCCAGATCAAAACCTGCAACAAATACTTTCGTGTTTCCAGCTAGAACTACTGCTCGGATATCAGCATCTGCTTCGGCTTTCGCCAATTCTTCACCGAGAGCTTCCAACAATGAGATCGAGAAGGCGTTGGCCTTCCCATCATCAACTGAGATGCAAAGAACGTTGTCGATCTTCTCGCTTGTAACCGATGGGTGAGCCATGTTTCGACCGTAGTACAGCAACGTCTGCTTACAACCAGCAAAGCAAAGCCGAAACTTTTCAACTAGCGATGGATCAATTTGAGAATAAACTTCGTTAACGAGGAAATTTAGCCCTCTTCCATGAATCTCAAGATTTGCTATCGGGCTCCTAAAAATACCCGACACGCGAGGCTTCCGGTGTAATAGGTTTCAATCAGTGACCAAAAGCCGAATGTTCGCAGGCAAAAGTTTTCAAAAAATCCGTAACAATTTGACTTTGCCTGACGATTACTTTGGTGACAGCAGTTAACAAATCCAAATGTCAAAATCAGCACCTAGTTCAAAGCGTCCCACGTTGCGAGGGCCTCGATTTGTTGTGCCAATAATCGCCGTTCTCGCACCGTCGGTCTTCGTGCTTTCACAGACTCCGACTGCTTCTATTGTTTCAGCTGCAACAACTCAGTCGACTGAAGAAAATCAGGGACTTGACACATCTACCGGAAGCATTGGGGTAGACGCAGCCACTTTTTCAGAACGTGAGATTGAAATTCTCGACGCAACTGCAGAGTTTTACGGTGCAGATGTTTACGAACTGGAATCCAGCGACCGACTCGTAATCAGTGGAACGCCTGATGTTCTCGACATAGTCGCCAACACCGGCCAGAGCTTGTCAGAAGGCGACGCTCAATTCAGCACCAGTCCAACTGTTCAGGCATTTAGTGAACTTTCAGTGGGAAGCCAATGGCACCACGGCGACCTTTCAACAAGCACAATGTGGAACCAGTCGGCTTCAACCTCTGGCATTACGGTTGCCGTAATCGATACAGGAGTAAACGCGACCGCGGAACTCTCTGGCCGACTTGTACCCGGATGGGACTTCGTAGATAACGACAGCGACCCCTCTGAGGTATCAGCAGAGCCATATGAGCAATGCGACAGCCAAGGCTGCTGGACCGTATACCCGGCATACGGACACGGCACCTTCATTGCTCATGAAATCGCCGCAATTCAGGGCAATAGCGAAGGTGGCTGGGGAGTCTGCGAATCGTGCAAAATCATGCCGCTGCGGGTGCTGGGGCCTTACGGCACGGGCTCAATGTGGAATGTTGTAGCAGGAATCGACTGGGCGGTTGCGAATGGCGCAGATGTCATCAACCTGTCTCTTGGCTCCTACTACGGCGACGCAATCACTCTTGCTGCAGTGAATAACGCTGTTGCCAGCGGGGTCGTCGTTGTTGCGGCCGCCGGTAATTCCGGAGCCAGATTCGACCTCTACCCCTCATATCCAGCGGCGTACGACAGCGTCCTGAGCGTCGCATCACATAACCAAGGAAGGTCGCGCTCAGGCTTTTCGAACTACTCCCGGTTTGTAGGTGGAGTCGATATTTCCGCCCCAGGAGGCTCCATCAGAGCCGCAAGCCCGGACGACGACGGCCTCATATGGGGGATGTCAGGAACTTCAATGGCAACCCCAGTTGTTGCAGCGGTAGCTGCAATGGTGAAAACAACGTTCCCCGCTTACAGCGCCGAGGAAATCAACGATCGGCTTCGCGGAACCGCCGACAGCAACTCGTTCACGATGTACGGCTACTTAAACGGAGTTGACGCCTTGAATACGTCTCTCGCTACTCCGGCGTTACCTGAGATTCAAGAGGCGGAATCTGTCATTTACTTCAGCTCTAACTACGGCGACACCGCCGATCCAGCGGCTATCACCTGCGACACAGGAACCTCAGTGACTATCCCTTCGGGCGGCCTTTACAGCCCTACACGAGCGAACCACACTTGGAGCGGCGAATGGAGTGAGAATTACGTTGCTGCGGAACCTCTGTACGTAGCCGGGAGCAGCATCAGTTGCCAGCCGACGACGTTGTACGCAGCTTGGGACACGGTACCGACGTGGAGCAGCAACGGTGGCGACCCTTACAACCATTACATGCAATGCTCAGTTGGGAATCAAGCAACTGCCCCAACAAGTGAACCAACGAAAGACGGTTTTGCGTTCACCGGTTGGAACACCCAGCAAGATGGATCCGGTTACGGAGTTACCACCGGCGGCACTTTTGATTGCGCCTACTACAACTTTTATGCCCAATGGGAGGCTCAGGCAACAACGACAACATCTTCAACAACGACCACTACCGCTCCCACAACAACAACCACATCTTCAACAACGACCACTGTCGCTCCTCAAACGACCACAACAACATTGCCGCCCGGCGGTGAGAACTCTTCAACCACCTCCACCACGGTTGTGGTCACCACAACGACGATTCCACCATCGACATCTACAACGTCTTCATCAACGACCACAACTGCTCCCACAACAACCACCACCAGCACAACGACAACGGTGCCTCCGCCGCAACTGGCCCCACCACCCACCGTCGCTACGACAACGACCACGACCACGACTACGACCCTTCCCCAGGCGCCAAGAACACCTGTACGGATCAATCCGCCCGTCAATCAACCGATTGAGCAAACTCTAGAAGAGACCGAAGAAGAGGTCGCTCAAGAGACCGAACTAGTCGAAGAGGCAGAGCAGAAGCGGATCGCCGCAAAGAAAGGCAAGATCTGGTTCACTCGGCACATCTCCGCTCTGTTGAATGACGTTCTCACTGGGGGAACACTTATTGAAGACATCCGAGAGGCGTTTGGATTAGAACCCAATTGGCGTGCGTTAGCCAACGAGGCGATCCGGCGAGTTGAACCGATGCGTGAGAGCGCAAACTTCCTGTGGTTCGACCTTCTTATTCTCACCTCGGCTCGCTGGTGATCCACAGGGCAAGTAAAACTTTCCTCACCGCTCCCCGATCGCAGTGACATGCGGATCTTCCTGCCGGCGTTTTCCTAGGCAGTTGTCTAGACCGAGTAGATCTCGTAGGTGACACCCTCGTCGTTGGTAGCGCCAATCGCAACGCAGAATAACCCGTTGAGCCATGCGTAGCGTTCGTCGCCCGTCTCAAAACGCGGAGCGGTACGAATGCTGCTCGTGCCGTCACCGTTGGGCTTTGCGAAACCGGTGTACGTCACATATATGTCGGCGTCGTCATCAGTGCGAAATGAAAGACGAACGTCGAGAGAGAATGCACCATCGCCAAGCATGGTGACCCAGTCTCCGGCGGCAACACCCGGAAGAAGCGAGGCGTTAATCTTGGGCCCAATAAGAGTCCCTCCGGTAACCGTGGCCACGACCTTGGTACCGAACGGGCCACGCGAAATGACTGGCCGCTCGACTTCTTGAGTACTCGCAGTAAGGGTGCCAATGAACTCGGCAGGAAGTGCGTCAAGAACCATGCGCTGACCGTACGCGACAGAGCTCCGTGAGACGAAGTCGAGACGCCGAACCCTTGTCAACAACGCTGAAACAAGTCTGATCTTGCAAAAATCGCCTCGCCGAACCGGCAACAAGTGTTCTGCTGCAACTCCACGACTCGACGAGCAACTTACCGCTGTCCCTTACCCTGAGGAGGCAACTTGTTTTCTAACCTCAGACGCGTTGAGCACCACATGCCCCCGGGGTTGCCGGCTCGTTCAGCACAACGTACTCGCGGGTAGGGTCTCGTCAACATCGCAGAAAGAGGGTTCTGATGTTGGATGATTCGGCGATTTTCGATCACCGTATTCTTGCTCGAGAGGAATGTGTCCTGGGTCATCTCCTCGAGCGATGGGCTGAGGTGAAGCCCAACGACATCGCATTCATCTTCCAGGATGGGCCGACATGGACCTGGCTCGAGGCACTCCAGCACACCCGCCGGACTGCCAAAGCCTTCGCTGATCTTGGAGTGGTCAAAGGCGACCACGTGCTTTCTTGGCAGCCCAACGGGCCCGATGCTGTGCTCACCTGGTTCGGCCTCAACTACCTAGGTGCGGTCTATGTTCCTCTTAACACCGCCTACAAGGGCGGTATCCTTGAGCACCAGGTTCGAATCTCGGACGCTCGCCTCATCGTCTGCCACGCCGACCTTGCGACGCGACTCAACGACGTCGACACCGCATCGCTCACTGACATGGTGATCGTCGGAAAAGAATACTTTGATGCCAGTGCGGCGGCAGGGCTCACTGCTCACCCGGCATCAACACTGGCACCAACAAGTGGATTGACTGAGATGCCCAACGCAGTTGAGCCGTGGGATACCCAATACATCATCTTCACGTCTGGTACGACCGGGCCCTCCAAGGCTGTCCTTTCCTCCTATCTTCAGGGCTATTCGATGGGACCTGAAGCAAACCCTCGCTTCGATAGCAACGACCGCGTCCTGATCAATCTGCCTCTCTTCCACGTCGGAGGCACGGTCTTCTTCAATATCACCCTTGCCAACGGCGGATCATGCGTGCTGGATACCCACTTCCGGACCAACGAATTCTGGTCAACCGTCAACGACCACAAAATTACGGCAGTGTGTTTGCTTGCGGCGATGGTGCCATTCTTGCTCAACCTTCCCGAGTTCGAGGGAGAGCAGGAGCACCCCTTGCGCACGACCGTCATCGTGCCGTGGACCGATGAGGCAATACGCGTTGCCGAACGCTACAACCTGAACGCTATGACGACCTTCAATATGACCGAGGTG
>Ga0163109_10004579_pt1 | contig 10472 bp, 4 predicted proteins | sample CRUFie1St13metaG_FD_108704 | JGI IMG/M metagenome (GOLD analysis project Ga0163109, IMG submission 108704) | Marine microbial communities from the Costa Rica Dome - CRUD Field 142mm St13 metaG | ecosystem: Environmental > Aquatic > Marine > Oceanic > Photic zone | place: Costa Rica: the Eastern... | reverse complement strand
TTCGATTCCCGCCGGCTCCATCTTAGGCGGTTATCGGCGATGTAAAATCGCCTTCCGCCTCTTCGCACGACTACGTCGGGCTGCGCGCTTCGCTTGCGGGGTGCTGACTATAAACTAAAGAGATTTATGTTTTTCTCAAGAGCCCAACTTACACTGTAAGTTGGACTCTTGTGTTTTCAGTGGCTAAGAGCCAACTGACACATCCGAGGTAACGAGCGACCACCAAGCGAAGACGGCGTGCCAAAACACAGACTCCAGCGCTCAGTTCACTGTCCGACGTTTTCTACCCCATTTTGGCTAAAGACATTCACTTCATCGAGACTATCAAAATCCTGAAAGTTTTCCGCAGTTATTCCATTAGAATCCGATACGAATAGTTGCGCCATACAGACCAGAGGCACTCGAAATTCCAACACTTTCGATGAAGCCACTCACCCTAGAGGCTCCATCAGAACGGGTAAACATTTCGGCCGCATCATTTCGAGAGAGATTTCCAATTTGCCCCTCTGTTACAAAGACACCATAGGCAATTTCTCCCTTATACCTATAAAACCGTAACTCCACTATCACACCGACTTCAGCGTAGCCTTCGAGTATATCTTGTCTTCTTGAACCATCTTCATTGTCAAAAGACTCTCCAACAACATCGAAGATAATCCAATTGGACGGGGCCCTAATTGCCTGATTCGGCTGAATCGAAGAACGTGATTCTAATCTCAATGCAATAACAACTGCTACAACCACTATCGACAAAATAATTATGACCAAACTCATATTAACCACGCCCATCCACTTTGTCTGTCGTGAGATGAACCTATCACGTCATTACTTTGTATTCACACTTATTGATAATCTCGAACCGCACATAAGAACACAAAGTAAATCGCTCGCCAACGTTGAGAATTCGTCCGTTAGAAAGTAATACAAAATAGTGGATAACAAGAAGCCACTCACCCTCAAGCGAATCATTGAGGAAAACGATTCGAAAGCCGGCAAAGTTTTTGATTTGTCGATTCAAAGCCTGATTTTACTTTCGCTCATCGCGTTTTCGTTTGAAACTTTGCCCAACCTCAGCCCGTTAGAACAACATTATCTTCAACTATTTGAAAAAGCCTCAGTCGCTTTATTTACCATTGAATATATTTTTCGCTTCATTGTTGCCGACCACAAACTTGGATTTGTCTTCAGCTTTTTCGGAATCATTGACCTCTTGGCTGTTCTTCCCTTCTATATCGCGCTCGGTGTGGATTTACGGTCTATACGCGCGCTTAGGTTCTTGCGCCTATTCCGTATCCTGAAGATGGCACGTTATAGCAGAGCAATTCGCCGATTTCATCGTGCATTCATCATTGCACGTGAAGAGTTGGTGTTGTTCTTCATGGTTTCAATGATGGCATTCTATTTTGCCGGAGTCGGCATTTACTATTTCGAGCATGAAGTCCAACCTGAGGCCTTCTCTTCCGTGCCTCATAGCTTATGGTGGGCGCTAACCACACTCACGACCGTTGGCTATGGCGACATGACTCCGATCACTGTCGAAGGTAAGCTTTTCACTTTCTTGATGCTCATGATCGGCCTCGGTATTGTCGCAATTCCGTCTGGCATTATGGCCACCGCCTTGGCGGAAGCAAGAAAGATGGCAAACCAAGGGGGTAGCGAAGCAGCCCAACCCAAAAGTGAAGCCGATAAAACCTAAGTCTTCTTTCCTAAAACGATTTGCTCTCCGCGAGCTTGCGCTTTTTCCGATGAAATCAACAATGATATCGCATCCGCTAACCGAATTTTTGCGTTAGAGCCCACGCGTTGTACGCCGAATACTTTTGCCGTCTCTTTAACTAGTTCGTCTTTGTCCATTCCGAGATTCCGCCCCAGCAAATACAGAGCAGCCTCAGACAGTTCTTTCAAGGCGATCTCGTCTATCCCTCGTGAAGTCTCTGTAGACTTATCTGGGACCCGGAAACCGCTCCACTTCTCACATTGAGCTTGGCTGGTCCAAACAAAATCTTCGTTCACATATAACTGACAAAGACCAAGAATACTCGCCATTCGTTCTCTCACCTTTTTCGTTGCTCGACTAAGAGAAAATTGCTCCATGGCAATTCTTTCAATTCTTTTCTTGTGAATTGGCGCTTCGACTTTTGCAACATCTTCGACAAGCTCAACTAATGTCGTAGTATAGCCTGAGTTATAAAAGTGTTCGTCGGTGACGAATAGTTCTTTCTTAGGAGCTAAACGATACACCGGCAACTTGTTCTCCAGTGAGGCGGCTTCATCAGACAATTCCCCGCTCTTTACCGGCGGAGTTGATTCCTTCACGGGGCTGCGCTCAGGCTTCGAGCTTTCAACATTGACTTCAACAACCCGTGTATTGACGCCCTCAATCGCCTTTTTGGCATCCGACGCGGCGTGGACGGCTAGCTCAGTCAATTCTTTATGAATTCGTTCAATTGTGTTTTCCGGGTCCATCCAGAAGTCGACACTCCACACATTGATTAGTTTCCATCCTAGGGACTCCAATACCTCACCCCGTAAGCGATCTCGATCTCTTGCAGTACTCGCCGAACCGTATGCCTCACCGTCACACTCAATTCCCGCCAAATAAAAGCCTTCTTGAGTCGGGTCTTTCACCGCCAAATTAATCCGAAAAGCGGAATTACCCACCTGGTTGTCCGTTTTCCACCCCTTGGCCTCCAGCATTCGTTTGAGCGTCAACTCTAGGCCATCATTAGAACGTCCGGTGCTTATATCTCGGGCCTCTGCCATAGTTGTAATACCTCGGCAGGCGTATTCAAGAAAATGCCTTAGATGATGAGCGCCCTTCGCTCTCGTCCTTTTCAGGTCTATATCTTCAGGCCTCAAAGTAGAAAAGACGATGAGTTGTTGCTTCGCTCGGGTCACCGCCACATTTAGGCGGCGCTCACCCCCGAGCTTATTGAGAGGCCCAAAATTCATCGAAATCTTTCCGGCTGCATTTGGACCATAACAAACAGAAAATAGAATCACATCTCTTTCATCTCCTTGGACATTCTCCAAGTTCTTTACAAAAACTTTTTCGGCAACCCCGTTTCCAAAATACGGCTCAATTCCCGGGTGCCTCTCGCGTTCCTCTTCTAACAAGTCCTCAATGAGAGTCATCTGCACCGCGCTAAACGTGACAATACCGATGGAGCGTGTTCGTTCAATCGGGTGGCGAAGCCTCCGGACCACTTCTTTGACCAAGGCTTTAGCTTCTACCAAATTCGTTCTGGTGGCACCTGCATCATAAACACCATCTGGCACCGGAACATGGGACACGCCCATCACCCCTCGTCGATCGTCCGCCGCAGGGAAGGTAAACAAATTATTCTCGTAATAGTTGAAATTCGAAAAAGAGATCAAACTCTCATGTCGACTTCGATAATGCCATCTTAGGGCGATTTCCGGTAACCGTGCCGCAATGCACTCATCTAAAATACTCTCAAGTTCTTCAATGATGTCATCGCCACCTGCCTCTGCTTCCTCCTCACTGGCACCACGACTGAACATGTTCGTCGGCGGCATCTGACGAGTGTCCCCCACTACGATCATTTGTTTTCCACGCGCAATCGCGCCAATCGCTTCGGGAACAGGGATCTGAGAAGCCTCATCAAACACGACTACATCAAAGCCGGGGAGAGATGGGTCGAGGTACTGAGCCACCGAAAGCGGTGACATCAAAAGACAGGGTTTCAGACGCCGAATCAAGGTCGGTATTTTTTCGAAAAGGCGGCGAATTGGCAGGTGACTTCGTTTCTTGCCCTGCTCTCGCTTCAAGACTCCGACTTCTCCGGAGGTACCTCCAGGTTGAGGCAAACGGGCGGTGAGCGCTCGAACACCGTAATCACTACTCATGTCGATATACTGCTGATCTAGGACGCGGAAATCATCAACGATTCGATTCTTCGCCGCGACCGAGAAATTTGCCAGCTCACTATCTTCGCCAACCACGTGATTTACCCATTGGAGGTGATATGATTTTTCGACAGCGTCACGCGCGGAATCAGGCTCTAGCTCTCCTTCGCTCATTGACGAAACAACTTTGGACATCCCGGCTGGTTTCGCTTCGTTCTCTACGTTTCTGAGGACCGTAACCTGCCTTAATAATTGCGGACGTTTGCCCCATTCTATGAGCATCGTTTCTACTTGCGAAAGAAAATCTGTCTCGTCACGGAATCCTACCTCAAGGTCTATCTTAAGAAGGTCACAAAGAGGATTGAGCCGTTCGGTCAAGGCCTTCCACGATGACAATAATGCCTCGAGCCCCTTTCGATAGGTCTGGATCTCCGAATCTTCTCGGCCCTCTAGACTTGCAATCCGAAGTAATCGCTCTCGGTTAGCGTTATCCAGGGATAAGGCTCGCAAAGCCTCACGAATCGCCAAAGATTCTTCGGCATTTTGGGCTACTCGATGCCATCGTTCCTTGTCATTCGATGAGACGACTCCCAGCCAAACGCCGAGGCCGCTCACATCTTTTTCAGCACCACTTCTGAGCTTATTCCGCAAAGCAGCGCTGTCCAGGTCTGAGGAAATCTGGGAGTTCTCTGGCAGCCGTTCAGATTCACTCACCGAGCGAAGTATCTTGCGAGCTGTCCAAAGCATGAAGAAAGCCAACAAAAAGAATGCCTGCCCCCATTTTTGATATTTCTGGATCAACTCCTCCAGTTTGAGTTCAAAGAGAGGAGCTTTCCAACGCGCAAGAAGATCTTGCTCAATATCGTCGCCTTCCTTACCCCGGTCCGCAATTTCGACGAGTTGCCGATGAGCGTTTTCAATATCCGCTTCTTGGAGTAAGGCAATGCGTGGATAAGACGAAGAAACAATTACTTCTGCCAGCTCTACAAATGCCTGAATCTTCGCAAGTGAAGTGAAGTCCTCGCCTGGCAAAAGCTGTCCGCGCGATTCGGCATAGAGTTCACGGAAGGCCCGAAGGCACTCAAGCGCCTCATCACACTTACTAGGCAACTCTTGGATTAAATGGGGCGTAAACTGAGTGAGGCCCGCAAGACGAAAAGGATGACTTGCAATCAGACCTATTTCTCGATGAGCATCCGCGAGTTTCGTCGCAATATTCGTCACGTGCTCCAACTGATCTTTGTTCATCGAAGAGGCGTCACCAAATTCAATTGCAACATTTGGAATTCCGCTCAAGTCTTGAAGTCGCGTCATGCCTTGATACAAGCTGAAGCCCTGCTCTCGCATATCGTGAATTTTTCGAACATACGCGTTGAGCGATTTAGCCTTTTCGGAGAGGCTTTGAGTCGTCGCCTCCCACTTTTCACAATGGGGTTCGAAACCCGCATCTAAAATATTGGTCAGCTGATTCAGAACATCCTTTTTGTTGGTCTTGTTCGAGTGAAGTTCTAGACAAAAGTCACCTAAACCAACCCCTTCAAGTCTGCTCTTCACAACCTCTAGTGCAGCCATCTTTTCACTGACAAACAAGACCGTTTTATCTTCCGAGAGTAATGCTGCAATCAGATTGGTAATGGTTTGACTCTTACCGGTGCCGGGAGGGCCCTGAAGCACGTAAGTCATACCCCTTCGCGCTGCTTCAATCGCAACCAGTTGACTGGAATCCGCATCCTTCGGGCAACAGAGTTCTCGATGCACTAAAATATCATCCAGTTCAGATTCTAAGGGAAAGGGTGCGTCGTTAGTAAATGCCTCCTTGGCATTTTGGCTCAAGTGCTGAACAACACTATTCTTAAGTAAATGATGCTTATTCGCCGTGAGATCACGATACATCACCAATTTATTGAACTTGAACTCACCGAGTAGAGACAGCTCCTTTACTTGCCACCGCTCCTGACCTCGGATTGCCGCACGAACAATATTGAATATTTCTTTCACATCAAGACCAGCATGATCTCGTGGCAGGTCGTCAGTCTCCAGTGCTTCTATTTTCAAACCGAATTTATGACGAAGCATTTCCAAAAGCGTATGATTAAAGACAGGTTCCTCATCCGCTAAGGAAAGTCTATACGGCTGACGCGCACTCTTCCGCTTCAGCGTAACCGGCAAAAGAATAAGCGGAGCCAGGCGTTCCCTGGTTTCACGTTTTGACTCATACCAGCTCAACATTCCAATCGCGATATAGAGCGTATGGACACCTCCTTCCTCCAAGCCGTGACGAAGCTTACGGGCGAATTCTTTCAAGCGTTTTCCCAACCCGAACGAATCAAGAGGACTAAGAAGGCAGTTTTCCTTCAAGTGTCTTTCAGCCAGCTCGATATCACCTTGCTTACCGGTCTGAGCCTCGTGAGCATCAGCGCTCCTTGGACTTGAATCGGAGAAAACATCCGGTTTCGACAGAATTTGTAGCTTTGCGCCTTCAGCCAGGCTGTCCTCTAATGCCCCAACATCAACAGAACAAAGCTGAATAACATTTTGAAGGCGCACATTAATGAGCTTGTTCCGAAGACTGATGTCCAGTAACTCCCCGCTCCACCGTTCGAGGCGCTTCCGGGCACTTTCTGGCACAGCCTCGTCCTGGATCTTCTTCAGAGTCTCACGGGCACCTTCCTTACGAGCGGCTTCAAGCATCTGCTCGATCCGTTCTCGGGAAAGATGGTTTGACTCGCCTTCAAGCTGAGGCACATGTTCTACTGCGGAAAAAGTTGTATTCATCCGGCTCGGCAGTGGCCTCACCATGGAGAGTTCGCGCAAATAATGAATATCCAGCATAAATCGAAATTCATCATCAAGAAAGCTTTTACCTTTCTCTATAGCTTGTTCAAAGTCTAACTCCGGCTTCACGACCATCGTAGAGCTATCCAAAACCAAAAGCAGACATGAATCGATCTCGTTGTTTATCTGCGGAACATCATCCCATACCGGCTGTTGAAGCACCGGCTTTTCAATCCAAACCCCCATAAAGGCGTGACCTTCAGTCAATAAAACCGTCGGATACGCTCCTGCTTGCTCCAAACAAGCGCAATATAACAAACTTAGATCTAGGCAGGTGCCCATCTGGTGAGCAAGTACCTGTTCGGGTGTCCGAACTTTTTGCCCAAGCTTTCGAAAACTAGCGGGCGGATTCACATAGGTGACATCGAGTTCTTGGATTGCAAGATAAATAGCTTTTGCAAGGTTGGTGACACGTTCCGGGTCGTGACTTTGATATCCATCTAAGCCCGGATCGCCAGTAAGCTCATCCATCTTTTTTGCCGCCATTTTGAGTATCTGCCCGACAACCGGATGATTGGGCATGACGAAGGCCGCAAGCAAAGCAGGGAGGGGGTCAGATTTCCATTCATTGTAAGCCAATATTTCTAACTTTACGTGGTGCTGAGCAATTACTTGGTCAGCCTGATAAACCTCAATATTACAATACCCCTTTTTACTCTCGTTCAGATTGACGAGGTAATCATGGTCAATTTTCGGTGAGATATCTCGTAAATTATATTGCGAACCCGGTTCGAGTTCTTTGATCTCAGCGTTCCAAGGCGCAAGCACGGGCGGTTCAAACGAAAGGCGCACTGACAAGTCGCTCAACGAAGTTGAGGTACAATTCTCGATCGTAATTGAATCCACAACGGGAATATCATTTTGCGCTAACGAGTAGCTGAAATAATCTTTGATTTCATACCGAACGCTAATCAACTCATTGCTCTTAGACAGAGCACTCACGGGTTCATCGGCCAGAACCGCTGAACCACTTTGATCTTCATTCAATTGCCATCCACTACCTTCATCCCCAACAAGTTCAGCGCTTAGCTCTCGGTAAAGAACGCTGCTAAGTTCCGTTTCCGTTAACTCAGAGAACTCCTCTGGTAGTGCCCCCAGGATCGCTTGAGCCTTGAGTGGAACTGGAGTTGTGATTAATACCGAACGAATTGCATCTATTAGCTTAGTTTGGGCTATCATAATAACTTGTTCTCTAAGGTTTAGCGCAACGATACGTCAGTTCAGAATGGATGCCAAATGGGCCTCAACATACAGAAACACGCAATTATAACCGCTAAGAACCGCATCGATGTCTTCATTCTCGCCTGACGGCGACCCATATTCAGGACCGGAAAATAAAGAGGTATTACAGCGATTTGATTCAGCTTTCTCTCGTTTAGAGGCATTTTTGCGGAGCTATGCAGTGTTGAACATGGCCTATCGACAAGTCTACCGATTCCATTCTCTTGAGGGTACTCGCCCTGTTTGAAAGTAAGTAGAAACGAGTTCAATGTAGTCACGGAAATCTTCGTTTTCTTGAACGATTCTGTCGACCATCTGCCAATCGACTGAAGTACGCTGTCGAGAGGGTAAAAAGATATCGCTTTCACTTGGATTATCCACATGAAGTACAATCACGCCGATACCATGAAGTGCCGACAATAGACGTAGCTCCTCTTCTACTTTGTGGTTCGCAATCGAAGTCGTCACCAGGTAGCCTTCGTGAGCCCAACTTGAATTACTCACTGCTTGAAAAAATGACTTTCTCAGGTTTGCGAATGAGATTTGCCGCTTAACCTCGAACGACCAGAGCCTCACACTTGGGGATGCGGTCGCCTTCACGCACTGCCGTACAAGCGGGTCTAAGCCTTCGTGCAGAGTTTGCATTGCGACCACATCGGGATGTAACCACCGATTGCCGCCTCCACCTCGCGTATTTCTCGACCGCTTCTCATCGATTCTCAAGCATTTGAGTTCTAATTCATTGCTAAGATACTCAACGAGTAGTGGGTATAGATCGTGTTCTAGAAGTTCGGACTCTTTTCTAGTTGAGTTTGGAGATTCTTGTTCGTCCGGAATCGATTCTTCGAAGGTCTTACTTTCATCAAACCACCATACTCGTGGTCGTGGCTGATCTTGGCAGTGAATATGCGCGTCTTTGTTGAGAATCGCTTTTTTGTGCGCTCCTATTTCGGCGACTACTTGGCTTATAAATTGTGATTCATCATCAAATCGCGGATTTGCTTTCTTTTCTCGAAAAAAGTCAGGCTCTTCTTTTATGATTCGCTCAGCGATTTCACGGCTGGTGAAACGTTGACCTACATTCAGCTTGAGAAAATCTGCAATAAGCTGAGTCTGAGACTTTTTAGGCGTAGGTGATCACTAACCAAATCCAGACCAAAAGCCAATATAGCCCTGCCCCTTCCAAACTGGCTCAATTTATAGATTGAGCCAGTTTCAAGCCTAGTTCTCACCGAAACCTCGCCGATTTACAGTCTTTCGTCGTAAATGAGCACTTTTCTCTGAAAATAGTATTCGTTAGACTCACGTCCGTGAGATTCACTCTCCCGATAGCCACCGTGCTCGCAATATCGCTCGCAAGCACGACCCAAGCCAGCAAGCCCGTGGTTGCTGTGTTCGAGATTAAGAACAGCGCTAACGTGAGCAGTGAAGACCTCCTGACTCTTTATGGGCTTATCGGTACCGAACTCGCTGCGACCGGTCAGTTTTCGGTGGTGCCTAATTCCGATATTAAGCGAGCACTGCGGGACAAAAAAGCCGAGTCCTACAACGACTGCTACGACGAAAGCTGCCAGATTGAGATAGGAAAAGAGCTCGCGGCTGAGATGACACTCGCCACCTCTATCAAAAAGCTCGGGCGCTACTGTATCGTAAGCATGCAGCTCTACAACCTCAGGACAGGCGCAAGCGACAGAGGAGCAACTCAAAAATCCTCCTGTCAAAGCGACGAACTGCTTGAAGCGCTGATTCGAGGCATTGGACAGCTGACTGAGAGCGGACGAGCGAAGACTCAAACTAAAGCCTCGAATGCGCCTGACCGAGATATCGGAACAAGCGAAAAGAAATGGGTTCCAAGCATCTCAAAAGAAGTCATCGCTTCGTTTTCTTCTGAGCCACCCGGCGCGGTAGTTCTCTTGAATGGCCGAATGCTTTGCCAGGCGACGCCGTGCACAAAAAACGCCCCAGCAGGAACCCACGAAGTGACAATAGAGAAAGAGGAATACTTCTCTCGTGTGGAAAGAACGCTCATCGGTAAAGGCTCTAAAATTGCTTGGAAACTCAAGCCCCGTTTCGGCACCGTAAACATCACAACCACCCCCGAAGGCTTAGAGGTGAAAGTGAATAAATCAACTGTAGGCCGGACCCCCATAGAGAACTTCAGACTCAGCCCGGGACGTTATGAAATCACCGTGAACGATTCTTGTTATTACACTCAAGGCAAAGACATCAGAATAAAGGCAGGAGAAGAGAGGACGTTAGTACTCGACATGCAACCTCAAAGAGGTGCATTGCATGTCAGAGCCACAAACGAGGCAAGCGAAGCTATTGAAGCCGACATCATGATTGACGGAGAAAGAGCAGGCACTACGCCTTCAACCCTTATGGTTAGCGTTTGCGCGAAAACAGTCACAGTTACGCATCCTGAACACGGCAAGTGGTCAAAGCCGATTAACGTAAAAACCAAGGAGACGCGACAAGTCACAGCGAAACTAGATGCGTGGCTGGGGGATGGACGCTTTAAGACCTTACTGCCACGAGCGCAATTA
>Ga0163109_10004577_pt1 | contig 10473 bp, 12 predicted proteins | sample CRUFie1St13metaG_FD_108704 | JGI IMG/M metagenome (GOLD analysis project Ga0163109, IMG submission 108704) | Marine microbial communities from the Costa Rica Dome - CRUD Field 142mm St13 metaG | ecosystem: Environmental > Aquatic > Marine > Oceanic > Photic zone | place: Costa Rica: the Eastern... | reverse complement strand
GTTTTGTGCAGATCACTCTCCCACCATTTGTAGAACGCCTCGACATAAGGATTTGTCTCATCTTTTTTGTATGGTTCCGCCGAATCATGTGCATGGGTGAAGTGATTACGTCCATCAGACATCAGGCTCATGTATGGACCTTGGTTTTTAATGTTGTTTGCCCATGTGGTACTAAAAGCAGGATTACAGTAGGTGCAGGCAAATTGGCACACCCTGTCAAAAGCAATTTCTAATGTCCGCAAATTGAAATCTTTTTGGTGATCTGATTTATAGGCTTCATTCAATTCTTTATCAGTGTAAATTTTTGATTTGTAAACCCTGTCACTGATTGCATCTCTGCCTATGTCTTCTATCTTCCAACAATATTCACAACCTGCAGGTCTATCTCCACACTGCATCTGTCTACGTTGCTCTTTCTTTTCACGTGTGTTGTGTATAGCACTAGGGTTTGTTTTAATCGCTTCCAGGTCTATTTTGTGTGGCAATGGGTGGTGGCAACTTGTGGTCATACCACTGCCCAACCATATAGTTGCATTGTACCATTTGGCCGCACAGAAACTAGCAGATTTTGTATCTAATTTTTGTTTTTTAAATTCAAGATCGTCCATACTAATCCTTAAAGTTGCTTATGTTTATTTCCTCATTAACAATTCTAATATCTTTATTAAATTTGTTGTTCCAATTATTCTTCTCGAAATGTGCCTTGTTGTAATTTAATATCATACTTAATTTTTTATACACTTCAACAGGATCGAGAGCGTTCAGTTTTTCCATTGCTTCTATCACCATTGCAAAACGCTTCTCTCTATCTGTCTCTTTATCGTAACTTTCATCTATAACAGATGAGAAAGTTTTGAAGCCTAATGATTTCAATGCTTGTAAATGACCGGGAGAACCAAAAACAACAAATGGTCGTTTTGCTATAATTGGCTTTGCGGTTTTTTCTGTGAATACACCAAAGTCTATGTCGTCTATTGTCTCGGTGTATGCTGTATAAAATGTTTGGTTGTATATGTCAGGATCAATAAGATCACTGTACCTTAACATGCTTTTGGACTTGTCTTCTATTGTTTCTGCTGTATGTTTTTTTGGCACTAGAACAAATTCCCCCCAGTATCCTGATTTGACATCTCTCCTGTAGTAAGTTAAAAATACTTCATCTATAATTTTGTGTGACTTGATCATTTCAAACAGCCTATCTTTTACTAGACTCCATCCACCTAATAACATATCCCATTTTTTGCCTTCTTTACTTTTGCTGTGAACATCTATGCATTTTTCTAAAAGTGTCTTACACATATCATTTTTTACATACAAATCTTGACCATAATGAAACATATTGTTGTAGAACCCGTGTGGTAGTCCTTTTGACTTGTTGATATAATTACAGCCGTAATAAAAAATGTTCTTGTCAGCGTTTTCTTCAATCAAATCTACAAATGTATGCCATTTGCCATTTTCAAAATACTTTATTCCGGGCTCGGCGAGATTTACAAATACACTGTCTCCTTCTTTGTATCTTTCCTCGAGAAATTTTCTATATTGTTTTACAACTTCTATTCCGTTGCTGTATAAATTTACTAAAAATTTCATGCTCTTTTGCACTCCTCCCAAAACTCTTCCATTTCAGGAAAAGTGTTCAAGAATCTAGTTAGACGCCTGCGATCGTGTTCGTTAAAAAATGCGTAAAAGTTTTTTTTATTTTGCGTACTTGCGTCAGCGTTTTCGCGCCAGTATGCGAGATTTCTCTGCATCTTTTGGATCTCGAAGTCCTTGAATATGTGTAACCCGTTTTCCTCACCGGAATTGTTCTTCATGTATTCTATGTTGTCCTCGTGTATGCTCTGGTACGACTTTGGAAGCAGTGTGATCTGTTGCCATGCCGGTTGCCTTAGTAGTGGCACATCAAACCATACCCTCTGGTAGGTCTTTGAGTACTTGGTTCGCAGTTCTAGTATCTTCTGCAACAGTTTGTCCATACTAGTAATACTCAGGTTGTTGTATGTGCATATGAATGTGATGCTGTTACGACCCGGTATGCGATCCAGGAATTCCTCCACGTTGTCCATCATGTAGTTGAAGTCTAATCCGTCACGTATGTATTCTGCACGTTTTCCAAATGCGTCCACACTAACGAACTGCATCATGTGTTCCACTTTCTCCTGCATACATATCTCCTGTGCCATGTTGAAATACTTCTCCTTCAGTTTCTTGTCAGGCGGACACATGTTGCTTGTTACGTTGAGATGTAGGTCATCCTTGGGATGATCTATAATGTACTGGAAGACCTTGTATGTGTTCTTGTCCATCATTGGTTCACCTCCGGTCATACGGAAGTGCTTCAAGTTCTTGTACAGGGTAGGCCACCATTTCCAGAACGCTGTCACGTAAGGATTGTCCTCACGATGTGGTATGGGTTTACGATCACCCTGGAAGTGTTCTGGTGCGTTGTGCGGTGGAGATGTTGGGAACGCACCATACCTGTCTGTTTCTTTGCCCCAGGACGTGGAGAATTGTGGTGAACAATAACTGCACCTAAAGTTACAGGCGTTGTTAAAGTTTACTTCCACGTACCTGGGGGTCCAACTTGTGGTCATTGGATTCTTTCTAATCTGCTCAAAGTCCTGCATGGCCCATGGCTCTCCAGAACGGTAATGCCTGTCTGACATCTCGCCTGTGTCCTCAAGTTTCCAGCAGTACGAACATCCGTCGGGACGTTCGCCATTGAGCATTTTAAATCTCTGATCTAGTTTTTCAACGGTGTTATGCAAAGCCGCAGGATTTTTTTTGACCTGTTCAGCGTCTATCCTGTGCAGTGGTGGATGGTAGCAGGAGTTGGTCATTCCCGTTGGCAGGTGCAGTGAAGTTTGGTTCCATTTGGCCAGGCACATCGTACCTGAAACCTGCTTCAACTTATCCTTGGCCTTGAGTGCGGCTGATTTGTAATCACTCTCGCTCACGTTGTTGAACTCCTACATTCTTGTGTTGTGCCATGGCGAACTTAAAAAACTTACTTTCATTGCTGTCATACTCGGCCACCGGTACTTCAAGTCGTTGTCTGATGCTTTCGCCGTATGCCAACAGGTCACTGTCTATTGTGTCACCCTGTGTATACTCCTCGTATATTTTTTCTAACTCGCCCAGGTCTCTTACTTTCTCTATGTCCATGTTTTCAAACACTGTGTTGTAACAGCCTATCCTTGCTCCCAACATGGCAAACTTTCCGTATTCTGTATCAGCACCCACTGACATCCATGTTGACAGCGTCCTAAGATTGCTTGGGACTACCTTTTTACGAAAATCTTCAGGCAATATAGCACTACCCCTGTCAAGGCTCATCTTTACACCTTCCCTGTACCCTGCAACAAAGGCCTGTTGTGGTGTGTGATTTATGACCGTGGTAGAATAATAATTGTACAGGTTTTCATGGGGCACTCCCCAACAAAAATCAACATTGTTCTCTTTGGTGTCTGAATTTTCATGTGTTCTCATATTCAGGCATGTCTGCTTAGGCCATCCAACTATGCCTCCATTGCCGTAGACGAGACCATTCACACTGTTCATGGCCCTCCATCTGTGAACTGCTTTCTTATCTGTTAGTGACCAATCTAGTGTTTCCAAAAGAAATCGTTCATCAAGTATGTTGTCGCCATCCACACTTATAAAGAAATCCGTCTCCGCTACTTCCGCCGCGGCCTTGTGTGCTGAATCAAATCCAACCACGCCATCCACACGCTTTGCCCATGGCACCTTGTTCTTGAGGTCTGCCCAATTTTCTTCCTTGTTTGGCTCCTTGAACGAGATGTACACAAAGTCCAAATCGTTTACTCTAATTCTATCTGCCATGTGTATCCTCCTTGTGTAAATTCTTTCGGCCAGTAGGGATCATTGTCAACGAATGCATACCCTTTTTCCGATTTTGCCAGCATCGGATAGGTCTTATAGTTTTTGAGAAAAGACTGCTTCATTACTACCTTGCCATCTTTCAATTCAAAATTTTCAACACCGTGCATCTCGACCTTTTTAAACAGTTCGAGCGATGTTTCCATCTTAATTCCTTGTATTTCTATGGTGGGCTTCTGCGTTTGCTTTGGTTTAAAGTTATTCAACGCTTCAAAAAATCCGGGCATCTAGATCCTCCATCATGTTTTTGTCTACGTAGTGCCATGGCCTTGTTACAGCATGACTGCCTAGCATTATCTTTTCGCCTGCTTTCACCGGCATCAAGTATTTCTTATGTTCCCTCACGTTGGTCAAACCGTGTATAAATCTTTTGTTGTGTATAAACTTGAACCATGGATAGTCCACCATGTGCTTGTTTGTAGGATCCATGATCCTGTGAGCAAGTGCAAATACAACATCCGTGCTTGGATACTCGTCATGACAGTTTATCAGCATCTGTTTTTTAACTGTGTCCCAATTCATTGTAATTGCTTGGCATATGTTGCCAAAATTGATTGCTGTAGATGATTTTCGAAAGTAAGTTAGATCACTGTAGATGTTTGGCATGAAATTCCTATCGTGGAATGGTCTGTACGGTTTGGCTTTCACCACGTTGTTTTTGTAATTGTAGCAGTCAACAGCAAATACCATGTCCTGTTGCCACAAGTAATACCACCACCAATCTGTGTTTGTTGTCCACACCATGTCAGCAACTAATTTTATTGTGTGTTTGAATGGACTGTGTGAGAATACTTTGTACTCATTTGCCCATTTAATCTTGTGATCAGCACTGTCGTCATGATGCATCACTCTGACTATATCAATTTCTTTTATTTTTTTAAGATCTTCCTCCGTGTGCTTGTCAGTCAGTACACAGATGTCGTTGTGCTTATTAAATTTTTTCAGAGACTTCGCCAATGTTTGCGAAAGTTTTGCGTAGTCTGTTTTGTCATTGTTTTGACATACCCACATGTAACCCTTAGACATGAGCAACCCCCTTATCTATCACATGCACGTCAGTGTCATAAACTATACCTGTCTTGTCTTCCATTTCCCAGACAATGCTTTCTTGATCGAATTTAACTACTTTGGCCTGTGCAGGAAGAGTTGGCAAAGATACAGGAATCTTTTTTGTAGGCACCATTCCGTCCATTTGGTGTAATGCTATTGCAAAAGCGTAATCATTTCTAAAATTTTTGAAATCTATCCTGTAAAGCGAACAGAAGTAACCGTAGTTTTCTTTGATATACTTCACCATATCAAATATTTTCTTGGCCCTGTCTGTTTTTTTGAATACAATCACTGTGGCCCATAGCATGGGAATTATTGAATTATTCCTAAACTCATAACTGTCCTTGCCTGTAATGTCATACACCTTATCATGTATAAGGAAATCCTCATTGGTGTTAGCGTATGTCAACAAATGATCTGTAAAACAGAAGTAGTCTAGGTCTAACAAAATAGTGGTGTCATAGGGTGATAGATTATACGCCCTGTGCCTGTCCAGATTGTGCCATGGTTTCCGATCAATTTGATTTCCTGTCTCATGATCTATCAGGATGTAGTTTACGAACCCAAGTGGTGGTAGTAACTTATAGGTTTCCATGTTGGTCACTAATGTTACCTCTACGCCAAGGTTTTTTTTGACCAACGGTATGGTCTTGGCCGCAATCTTGTCGTACCTGTAGAACTCAGTGTTGAAACAGTACATCATTACGCCTGTAGTCATGCTACCTCAATGTTGCAAATTGTTTGTATGTCTCGTGATAGGTGTTAAGGACTTCCTGGTTCTTTGTGATTAATTTCTCAAGAAGTATTTTAGGATCTGCGATTTCTACAGGATTGTCATTGGTGTCTAAAATATAGAATGGACTTGTATGAAGTTCACTCAATGTTTTAACCAAATTTATAGTCTCTGCATTTGCCAAGAACAGATGTCCTTCGTAGGCCATAATCATTTTAGATTTTGCCTTTTCGAGAGCGTTCTGTTTGGCGAGTGCTATGCCGTAAGATTTCTCAGATTGTTTTTTAAAGTCGTTAATGTCCATACCACAATTATACAATAATTATGGCGGAAATCCAACCTGGAAAAAAAAATTAACTTGTAGAGTTACTTACTGTAGCAGTTGATGAATAAGTGTGAGCGTTAGCCAAACCACCACCTGTTGTAGTGCTTATTGCAGACAATCTGTGTTGGTGCTGACCGTTCCTGTACGATTGACTGTCACTGCCTTCTGTGTTACCACCTGTGTAAGTGAAGTTAGAAGTACCATCTGTTGCTACCATTTTGACTGTGATTGTAACTGCTGATCCCACTGCCGCGTCCAACTTCGCCTGTACTGAAATGTTGTTAGATGCGTATGGGTATGTGTCGTCTGAAATTTTTATGATCTCTGTGTAACCTGTGCCTAGGTCGTGGAAACCATTCGCTAAACCGTTTGTTGTTAAAGTTTCACCTGATCCTGATCTAGTTGATGCCTGTGATCCGATGTCTAAGTTACCTAGTGCCGCATAAATGGCTGTCCATGAAGCGTCCATTCCTGGTCCGCCGCCGTCACCAGCCAGTCCACTTCCAGTTACTGCAGAACTTACTCTGATCTTACCGCCTGCGTTGAAGAAGTGTCTCATCTTGTTGGCATTTGCGAAAGTTACTGACATCTCTGTTGTGAATGAGTTGTTCCATGTAGAACTTGAACTTGGGTTTTGTAGAACACTTGAAGTTGTAGTAGCACTTGTGCCTGTTGATCCACCAGCAACTGCCGCCGCCAAAGATGCTAGGTCTGTAGTCAATGCAGAAATAATAGCAATAGTATCACCCGCTGATTTAGTACTAGTTGATGTAATTGATATACCTGTGTGAGAAGCACACGTGTTCATGGCCGCAAATAAGGCATTCCATTGTGATGCATTGATAGTGTCGCCTGGGTTAACCGTTGCGATTGACGATTCACCTAATCCGTATTGTGCTGATCCTGTTCCACTTATGTGGTTTATGCCAAACGGATCTGATGTACTGCCCGCGAAATTGTTGTACTCATCATCTAAAATTGTATCACCTGCTGAATATGCCATATTGTTATTTAACTCCTATCACGCACTCTGTTAATGCTGTTTCTACGTTGTATTTATCCTTGATTAGTCTTCCTATGGTGTTAAAAGCAGTACATTCGTCTAGTTCAGCAACTTTTGCCACCCCATCTCCTGCTGATACCACACGGTCTCCTGCCTTGCCAGTCCCTTGTATTTTAACCATAACACGACCTTTAAGGGCCACCATTGGGTGTGAGTCGTTGTTACCTGCTTGTGAATTCATTAAAAACGCCGGCGAATCGGAAATAACGCCAAACACAGCATCTGATAATTCCTCTTTACACTTGGTTATCTCTGCTTTTCCACCTAAAATTACCACATCACCAACTTCTGTGTCGCAATCTGCTTCATAACGTTCGGCCAAGTCAGCGTACATGGCACTTGTAGTGGTTGCATGTACTACGTTTGCTCTAACGTCCACCAGTGTTGGTGCAGATAATTCGTTTTGTCCGCCACCTGACTTGAATGCTGTCCAGGCACCGCCTGCGTTTCCGTATGTTGTTGATCCGTCGTCTGCGAATGTCTCGTCCCATACCCAGTAAAGATTCTGTTCTGTAGCACTTGACGTTTCACCCCTATTGACTTTCAGTCCTGTGTAGTTGGGCATACCTGCATTGTTGGATATGTTTCTGTTTAGTTCTATGATATTGTCTTCTACTGATAGTGTTGTTGTGTTGAAAATAGTGTTTGTTCCATCTACTGTAAGGTCACCAACTCTAAGGTGCTCTATCCTACCAGTTGATCCTGTTATTCTCAATGCTTCTTTAGTGACACCTCCGTCGTTCACTGTAAAAATTATGTCCTTGTCTTGTGTGGTCTGTGCTATTGTGAAATTGTCTGACGACAACGTCATCGATACGTCCAAACCTGCACCAACTTGGAGACCGGAATCTGTTTGTATTTTCATTCCGCCTGTGTTTGAATCTGCAACGTCTGACCTTAAGTAATTGGCCGCCGCCACTCCACCTAGTTTATCCGAGTCAGTTGCGGTTCCTCTAAATTTTGCTGATGTGACAGCAGTTGAAAGTTGAAATCCTTGTGCAACTGTGGCAAACCCTGCTGTAATCAATGCCGCAGATGTTGTGTCTGTACTGCTTGGCGTAAATGCCAAATTAGAAACCACTCCTACTACCGCATCATTGGCAACTAATTTTAGATATGATCTGTTTACTCCTGTGTTGTCAGGTGCTGTCTCAGGAACAACCGCTGTAACTCCTGAACCTGCAACTGTTGTTGGACCAATTAATGTCCATGCAGTGCCTGTGTAAACATAAAGTTGGGTATTTGTTGTATCAAACCACATGTCTCCCTGCACAGCATTCGCTGGTGCAGTTGCAGAGTTTGAAGTTGATCCAACAGGTTTAAATTTTGAACCTGTGTAAACATTTAATTGATTGTTAGACTTGTCGTACCACAACTGTCCTTGCACTTTGTTTGTGGGTGCTGATGTATTATTGAAATTTTCTAGAAGTTTTACAAGGTTCTCGTTTAACTTTTCACCAAAACCTGCGTAACCTTTACCGATCAGTGTAAGGTCTGTGGTTGCGACATCAATTGTTCCGTCGGCTAGAGTAACCAATAAGGTTCCGAATGTGTTGTTTATCTTGTATGCCATTGTCTAGTCGTTGTTTGATGCGTTGTCTCTTACTTCTGTCAAGAAACTTACATCTCCTACTAACTTAATTAAAATAGTTGCAAGTTCCGGGGTCAGCATCTGGTCAATTTTTGCTTCTTCTTCTGTTGTCCACGCCGTCTCGTAGTTTGCATTGATGTAGTCTGCGACTTCTTGTTTTGTTGCCATTTAAATGTACTCCTTATGCTTATTTATTAAGGTTATCGATCTGCTCATCATCAGATATCCAAGTTAAATCCTTTGAATATGAGCCATCTAAATCCCGCAGGAAAGTCTTCACGTTGCTCTCCGTTAGCACCATATTGTGGTATTTTGTGTATCTTTTGTGTAGTGCCTGTTCTTTTGTAGCAGTATACACCAATTTGATTTTTCTGTCCTTTGCCAACTGCATTATGCTTTCTATACACATTTTTAGACACTTATGCACATCTTTAGCATTGGCGGATTTGTCAGTGACTATCCATTCCATAAATGCAAACTGTGTGCCCTCTCCAATGTACAGTCCTCCTGCACAAATAGGTTTGCCGTCTATCTCAACCATAATACCTGCAGGTGGTAGGCATTCTTTTGGCACCTGTCCAAACTCCCAGTCTTTCCACCATTTGACCAGTGTGTCATAATCTTTATCTCTGTCCCACAATCTACTTTGCATTTTTCTGTATTACAATTTTGTTGATGTTAAAAGTTGATTCGAAACAGTATCGCACTGCTTCAGCAACTTCTGATGCTTTCAACTTTGGCCATTCTTCCCATAAACCTTTTGACATATCCGTGGCAACTGTGTCTGGGCAAATATCATATATGTTCAATGGTTTATCTAGTATCTCTTGTTGCAACTCATTGATATATTCAATAAGTTCTTTTTTGCATTTGCAGTAATTTATGTAGGTACTAGTGTTTATGTCCTCGTCCTTGCCGGCTGACGTTCCTGATGTGCTTGTTATCACTGCTACTTTCATGTTATCAAATAGATGCAATCCGTAGATCCTTTTCAAAAGGTTAAGTTGCCCTCTGTCTGCATGTGCATTTAAGACTACGTAACCACAACCATTAATTTCATCTAGAATTTTTTCTTGGTCTGTGATAAGATCGTATCCATTGCTTCTGCTAAGGCCAATCACTTCGTAATTTTTTGATTTATACAACTTTGCAATGGCCTTACCTATGCCTTTGGTATGACCTATTATAGCAATCTTATTTTTTCTTTTTCCTTGATTCATATACATCTACTAAATTTTCCAAACCCTCAAAGCATTCAGAGTAATGTTGGTAATATTTTTCAAACTTATCTTTAGTGTATAATGATTCTTTAAAAAAGTCAATTAATAACGTGGTTCTTGGGCCTGGATTATTGTTAAAACCATTATGTAATTGTACGTCAGGTTGAAAAACATATGCTTCTCCTGTCTTCCAGGTCATGAGTTCTTGTTTTCTAGTTTCGAGGTTCATGACATACATGCCGCTTTGGTCACCACCACCGTCGTCTAGGCACATCTGATATCTCCAACCACCTTCATTGTCCGTATGATTTCCTATTTTGGTATTTGGCCCAACTGTCATGATTGCAACGTTTGTTTTATATGGGAATTTCCGTAGTATAGAATACAGGATTGGGTAATCGTTGAATGATTGTCCTTCGTGTTCGCCTGATTGTATTCCCAATGCCTGCCATTCTCCATGAACGTAATCTCCCGACTTGTCATCAAAATCGTCTGGCAGTCCCCTTACACTGTCAGAGAAATCTTCCGGATCTAAAAAAACCTTGTTAGGCTGTGAATCAAACTCGTGTTTTATCTCTTGGAAATATT
>Ga0163109_10004576_pt1 | contig 10475 bp, 20 predicted proteins | sample CRUFie1St13metaG_FD_108704 | JGI IMG/M metagenome (GOLD analysis project Ga0163109, IMG submission 108704) | Marine microbial communities from the Costa Rica Dome - CRUD Field 142mm St13 metaG | ecosystem: Environmental > Aquatic > Marine > Oceanic > Photic zone | place: Costa Rica: the Eastern... | reverse complement strand
GCCACACCCCTTCGGTTACACCAGTTCCTCGAAGAGGAACTGGGACAGGACCCGGTAAAGGTTGCTCTCCGAGGAGAGCATGGGGAAGTAAGAGTGACCGCCCTCGGCGTCACTCTCCAGATACTCGGCGAGGTCCCATGCCTCTGCTTCGCAGAGGAAGTTGTCGCCAACCGTAAGGTTGGCGCTGACCCAATCAGACCAGCCATACCGGTGGCCAACGAAGTTGGCTGCTTTCATGTCGTCCGAGGTGAGCTTGAGCAGGTAAGCCATGTGTTTTATCTCCGATAAAAGGGTTAGAAATCGTAAGCATCGTCAGCAAGCTGACGATCAAGGGTGGCTCTTACATCCATGATGTAAGAGGTGAACTCCGGCTTACAGTGTGAACAGACGTCGATATCCCGAAGGGTATCGGGACACTCCATTGTCGTCATGGTGTCGTCAACCTCGCAGGCCTTTGCTCCGCAAAGGTCGCAGGTTGACAGCAGGTAGTTGTCGTCGTTGAACATATGAACCTCCTACCCCTCGTTAGAGGGGTAGCGCAGAGTCGGGATAAGAAACAGGACGTTAAACAGCAGTGTTATGAGCTTGCTCATTACACTGCCTCCGGCATAGCTGCCTCGAAGAGGCAGACCTCGCAAAGGGCCTCGTAATCACCCTCGAAGAGGGTGAGGTCAGGGACCATGTCGTAGCTAACGCCGCAGCAAGAGCAGGATGTGTGGGTCATGTCTGTTTACCTTTGGTAAAGGGTTGTGAAATACACCGTCACAGAGTGACGGTGTTGTCGAAGGCCGCTGCCTCACCAGCAGCATCAATGATGTCGTAGACATCACTGCACCAGTGGTGCCAGTCAGCGGCATGAGTATCCGACCACAGGGCGAAGCCCTGTTCGGGGTCAGTGAAGCCGAAGGCTTCGGCGAGGTTGAACCACGCTTCATACTCACCTTCGGTGAGTTCGTCGTAGTCGCCGCAGCAGCTATCTGAGATGTGGTCAGCCAGTTCTACGAACTGGCAGACCAGCCGAGCCTCTTCGAGGCTGAGGTCAGCACCGAGGAAGTTGCTCTGCAAGAGCAAGTGGTGGTCGTCATAGCGGCAAGCCAGCTTAAAGCTGGACAGCATGTCAACATCGACTTCGTCGATGACGTAATTCGTGTCGATAGCGGCAAATATGGCCCGAAGGGCCAGACCGAGCATGGAGTCACCGAAGGTGACAGGGGGGAACGGGTTAACGTGAACAGCGAGTGTCATGTGTGCCTCCTTGGCGGGACGACGAAAACAAGCCCGCCGACCGTCAACAGCGACGACCGGCTCGGCCCTAACGAAGTTAAACGGGCTATCGACAGATGTCAACAACGAGACCTCCGTCTTTTTTCTGCTTGCAGAAAAAAGCGCGCGTGTGACAGAGCGCGTGTCGAGGCAGAGCCGGTGCGCCTCATGTGCCTAGCGTGCGCGCGATTGAGAACTTTTTTGCCACTCCCCTACGGGGAGTGAATCTCCGCGTGTCAACGCGCTTGAGGCGCTCTCGCGAGCTACCCAGAGGCGCGAGGCAACAGATTCTTGAGTCCCTTACTACGTAAGGGGTTAGCTTTAGTGTCGGCTATCCTACTACGTAGGAAGTCGTCGCCAGATTGATCGACATATTTAAGTCCCTTTAGGGACTAGCCTTAGCGAAATAGTCGTTTTTGTCGGCGGCCTTAGAGGAGAGGGGTAGTGACGAAGCGGAGAGAGCCGTAAGGCTCTCCGCGCAGTCACCCTCTCCGAGGTTAGTTTACAAAGTAAACTAGAACCGGGTGACATTATGCCGCTATGGTGGTGACCTATGGTCAACAGCCGCCGAAAGGGTGCCACTGGAGAACGTGAGTTCGCAGCTTTGCTGCGAGAATATGGCTGGCCAGAGGCCAAACGAGGTCAACAGCGAACAGGCTTGGAACAAGCCGACGTGGTTGACGGCCCACTCGGGTGCCACTGGGAAGTCAAGCGCGTTCAACGCTTACAACTTCGCAAGGCTCTGGATCAGGCTATCCGTGACAGCCCAAAGGGCTGTGTGCCGATAGTAGCTCACCGGGCTAACGGTGAGGATTGGCAAGCTACGCTTGAAATGTCGGCTTTGCTGAGGCTCTTGACGTTCTTGGAACGTCATGGTCTACAATGGTCCGAAATAGCGGAGCAAAGCTCCGAGGAAGCAAATGGGACGAAAGCCGAAGTATGAAGCCGTCGATTACATCGACGAAATACTTGAGTGGGTCGCAAATGGCCGAACTCTAAGGAGTTACTGCCGTCAGGAAGGTAAACCTTCCTGGCAAACTGTCTATCGGTGGATGGACAAAGACTCTGTCTTTGCGGACCGCTTCGCGGAGAGTAGAGACCGTGGATTTGATTCACTAGCCCAGCAATGTCTAGACATTGCTGAGAATGGTAATCCTGGTGACGTGGCCAGAGCGAAGCTCCGTGTATGGACTACACTACAGCTACTAGCCAAGTGGGATCCTCGCCGTTACGGCGAGGTGCGCCGCTTAGAGCACAGCGGGGACCAAAAGCAGACTGTAACTGTAGTTACAGGGGTGCCGCAACCAGATAGTGTCAAGCTACCGCCGCTCCCGACGAAGTCGGGAGAGTCTAAGGACGCCGATCCTGCCGTCAAGCTTGGCCATCCGAAGGATGATAAGCCGACGTAACAGCATATCGACCTACGGTCGGTCCTAATGACGGCATGAAGGAATCACACGCCGTCATTCAGGACATACGCCGTGTCGCAGCGAAGCTGCGGCGAACAGTGCCGCCGCTATTACCGGTGTCGGTCTATATTCGTAGACAAGTCTACGAAGCCGGTGAGATGTTATGGGGCAAAGCTGACTTGACGTGTGATGGAACGCGCGACAAGTTCCGCATATACGTGACGAAGAGTCACCCGCAGATTATGCGCGACACTCTGATGCACGAATGGGCGCACTGCCTAGCCTGGGAAGCTGGCACCGTCATCGGAGATGACCACGGGCCAGCTTGGGGCTTAGCTATGAGCCGAGTATACTCGGCGGTCATAGACCAATGATCGACCTCGGATACAAGCCAAGGGCTTGGCAGGCAGCCTTTCATAGCAACCGAACACACTATAGTGTGTTGGCTGTATGTCGCCGAGCCGGTAAGACGAAGGCCGCTTTGATGGACCTCATTGATGCATCAATGAGATTCGACAAAGACCGTGGCCTGTTTGCATACATAGCTCCGCTAAGGACCCAGGCCAAACAGATCGCTTGGTCTGAACTCAAAGCTACGCTTCGGCCAGCTATCATTGACGGCATAGTCACCGTCGCAGAGAGTGACCTATCGGTCACCTTCTGGAACGGTGCGGTTATCAAGCTGTTTGGCGCCGACGACCCCGACTCCCTGCGTGGCTTTCGCTTCGACCGAGTCGTCATGGACGAAGTCGCGCAGATGAAGGCAGACACATGGCCGGAGGTGGTCATGCCAGCGTGTCAAGACCGAGACGCTCCGGTCCTATGGATCGGGACTCCTAAAGGAGTCGATGCCTTCAGCGAGATCTACTATCGAGCCTTACGGCTCGGTGGCAAGTGGAGCGCCAAGCGGCTCACCGTAGGTGAGATTGGTCTATTTAGTGCCGAGCGAATCTCCGAGATCAAAGCGACTATGTCGCCGAAGGCGTTTGCTCGCGAGTTCGAGTGCGACTTTGAAGCCGGAGACGAGGACCAACTCATCACCTTCAGTGATGTCCAAGCCTCGGCTTCACGCGCCGCCACGCCCAAGGACGCTTTCGGAGCACCAGTGGTGCTCGGTGTCGATCCGGCTCGGTTTGGCGATGACCGAACGGTCATCGTGCGGCGACAAGGCCCGGTCTGTTATCCGCCGACCGTGCTCAACGGAGTTGACAACATGGTCGTCGCCGAGAACGTGGCGCAGCAGATCGAGCAGTTCTCGCCTTCGGCGGTGTTCATCGACATCGGCCAGGGTGCCGGAGTCGTAGACCGACTCCGTCAGCTTCGATACACCGTCATTGAGGTCCCCTTCGGGGGCCGAGCTAACAGTCCTGAGCTTTACGCGAACCGCCGCGCCGAGATGTGGTGTGCGGTGCGGGATTGGATTCGCTCTGGCGGCATGATTCCTAATGACGAGGGACTCAAGCAGGAATTGTGCGCTCCGACCTACAAGTATGACACGTCGGGCCGTATGAAGTTGGAATCCAAGGACGAGATCAAGAAGCGGATTAGCGACATGAGTCCCGACAAGGCTGACGCCTTGGCCCTAACTTTTGCCGCCCCGGTTGCAGCCCCGGCTCTGACCGAAGAACTTCAGCGCCGAATCCCTAATCTTTACAAGCCCCTTGACCACCAAGACGACACGCCGACCTGGGACCCCTGGTCGTTCTAAAATGAACATTACTGTCGAGGAAATCCCTCCTTCGGTCCTGAAAGAGCAGGGTCCCCCGCTGTTTGAGAGGCATTACCAGGAGCTTCGGAACGGGCGGAACCTGCGAGTCTCTCCGGCCTACGCGCTCTACGACAACCTAACGGCCACTGGCGCCCTGCACTGTATTGGCGCTTTTGGGGATGGCCAGCTTATCGGTTATTCCGTAAACTTATACATGCCTCGGCATATGCACTACAATTATAGCTACGTGCAAAACGACGTTTTGTTCGTCGATAAGGAGTATCGGAATACTTCAGTCGGCGGGCGGCTGATTAAGGCAACAAGGCGCCTTGCGGAAAAGCTAGGGGTCGATCAAATCATGTGGCACTGCAAAGAAGGCACTCAGCTTCACCGGATGTTGGACCACAGTGATCGCCATACCCTTGCTGACTTAGTCTACACGGAGGAAATCTAATGGCGGTCACTACTGCTATTGCTGCGGTCGCGTCTCTCAGCTACAGCGTTTACTCAGGCGAGACAGGCCGAAAAGAGCGGAAGGAGGCGCGTAAGAAAACGGCGCAAGCCCGTGACGCTCGTATTGCTCGCGAAGGGGCAGCGGCCTCCAAAGCGCAAGGCCGTGAGGCTCAAGCGCGTCGGTCTCAGCGAATGGCTATGCAACGACGGGTCGCCAGCATGGACACGGGTGCCTCAAATGCTCCTGGCCAAGTTGCGGCAGACGTCTCCTCGCCCGGTGGCGGTATGTCCAACAAGCTTGGCTAATGGCGTCTCCTCCGAAAGCAATGGACGACCAGCGGACCACGAACTCGCGGCTGCTGCAACGTCTTCATGAGCGACACGAACGCCTTCGGTCGGAGTATCACGACCAGCGTTCGTCTCACCAGGACATCGTCACCCAGTTGTGCCCGTGGCGTGGTCGCTTCGATAAGAAGACACGGGCGAACAAGGTCACCGAGGAGCCAAAGTCGATCTACGACTCGACCGCTTTCCGCGCCCTGCGGGGCATGGGTGCGTTTATGATGGGCGGCGGATCTTCGCCAGCCCGCAACTGGTTCCGACTTACGTGTCCTGACCCAGAGCTAGCGGAGATCCACTCCGTCCGCGAGTTCTTCAGCGAGTCGGCACGGCGAATGCGGTTTGTCTTGTCCCGGTCGAACTGCTATCAGGCGCTTCACAACGCCTACGAAGAGATTGCTGCGTTCGGAACCGCGTGCATCTTGCTGGAGCCGAACTTTGATCGGGTCTTGCACATGCACGTCCTCACGGTCGGTCAGTATTACCTGGGCACCGACCCCTTCGGTGATGTGAACACGGTCTACCGCGAGTTTGAAATGACGGTGGCGCAGATCGTTTCGGAGTTTGGGCTAGAGAACTGCTCGGTCGAGATCCAAACGCAGCACAAGGAAGGTCAGCACGAGCAGCTACACACGGTGATCCACGCCGTGGAGCCGCGCGATGACCGCCAGCAAGACAAGCTGGACCAACTGAACATGCCGTTCAGGTCTGTCTACTTCCTGCGCGGGGAGCGGCGCGACCACCGGACACGGGGCATTCTGCGCGAGGGCGGCTACCGCCGGTTCCCCTACCTTGTCCCTCGTTGGTCGGTTACCGATCGGAACGCCTGGGGCTTTGGGCCGGGTCACGAAGCGGTGCCACACGCCAAGCGACTTCAAAAGATGCAGTTCGCGATGGGTAAAGGTGTGGCCTACAGCGCCGAGCCACCCCTGCAAGGGCCTGCGTCTTTGGCTGGGCGCGAGATCAAGCTGCGCCCCGGCGGCTACACCCCCGTGCCGAACGGGGCGAACCAGAAGATTGAATCTCTGTTCCAAGTTCGCCTGGACTTGGTCGCGTTGGGCGACCAAATCCAGCGTGTTCAAGACCAGATCCAGCGTGCGCTTTACAACGACCTCTTCTTGTTGCTGATGAACTCACGCGGCGCCAAGACGGCGACCGAGGTTGACGAGCTTCACGAAGAGAAGATGCTGATGCTCGGCCCTGCTCTGGAGCGTCTGCACAACGAGATGCTGCGCCCCCTGGTGGAGCGCGTCTTCAGCTTTATGAACGACGCTAAGCTGCTTCCGGACCCTCCGGCAGAGCTTCGCGATGTTCCCTTGCAAGTTGAGTTCGTGTCCATGTTGCAGCAGTTGCAGCAAGCTTCGGGCGTCGTGACTCTTGAGCGGTTCCTTACCATGCTGGGCGCGGGCGCTCAGATGCTTCCGGAGATGCTCGACAACGTCGATCCGGACCGGGTCGCTCGCGATTACGCAGAAATGCTGGCGATTGAGCCGGACAACCTTCGCGATCCGGGCGAAGTGGACAAGATGCGGAAGGCTCGGGCCGAGGCGAACGCGCAGGCGCAACAGGCAGAGACGGAAGCTGTGCAAGCCAAGACCGCACGGGACTTGGCTGCTGCCAACAAGGACGCCCCGGCTGTGTCTGATTCGTTTATGGGCTACACCGGGATCTAGCTGTGACTCAAAACGGATGGAGTTCTTACGAAAAGATGGTGCTGTCCGAACTGACGAGGCTGTCTGAGATGCAGGCTGGTATGCAGAAAAACATGGTAGCCTTTGAGTCTCAATTAGCCGTTCTTCATGTCAAAATGGGCCTAATGGCGGGGTTCTTTGGTTTAATGGGCGGGGCCATCCCGGTGGCAGCCGCGATCATTACCAAGCAACTGTGATACAGCCATGGCTAAGTCTGACAACATTGAGCCTGACACCCCTAACTCGCAGACCATAATCGTAAAAGACGAGAAAGCCGCTCTCCGTATGAAGCGAGAGGAGACCCGCGAGGCGCAAGCTCGTTACGCGGCCATCGTAGCTAAGGAGAAAGCGGAAAAAGCTGCCGAGCGCGATATGCGCCGAGAAGAGATCCAGCTTGAGCTTGCTAAGATTAAGCTGGGCCAGAGCGCAGCGGAAAAAGCGCGAACCAATATCGCTCTGACGACGCCTTTGCTGCTCGTATTCCTTGTAGGCGGCTTTATTGCTATGTTAGGGACCGGCGCTATTCCTGACGATCAGGTCTCGGTCGCGTCTGCCCTGCTTACTCTTGTGAGCACTGCGCTCATGCAAAACCTTCGCTCTATCGTGAGTGAAGGAGCCGCTGACGATTCCAACGGTAACGGTAAGGCTCACGCAGCTTCGCCTAAACCACCAGTTAAACCTAAGCCATGAAGAAACTTATTCCCGTAGCGGCACTTGCCCTACTCGCTGGCTGCGAAGGTATCAGCGTTGCTGATGCCTACGTGCAAGCCGATCAGTTGACCTACGACGCTATCGCGCCGTCTTACCGAGCCTACGTGGCGGCTGACGAAAAGCTGGATGCTGCCAGCAAGCAGTCACGGATGCGCCTTCTCGAATCATGGAAGCTTCGTATCGAAGCTAACACCAAAAAGAACTGATGTCTGACCTTACCCCTGACGTCGCTGCCCTGGCTGAGAAGCTGAAGGCCAGCGTTACTGACCCTGCTAAGCAAGAAATGGTGGCCGCTATTGCTGCGGACTCCTCTCGTATCGCAGTGCTCGCGCTGACTGATCCTGCCGCTGCTGAAGCTGAGGTTACAATCGTCAAAGCCACGCTCGCCAACATCGGCCAAGCCGAAGCGGCGAACGCTGTGCAAGCCGTCACCGACTGGGTCGCCGAAACGGTTGGCCGAGTCATGTCCAAAGCCCTCCCTGTTTAGGAGAAGTTATGCCGAAAGTTGGAAAGAAGTCGTTTCCTTACACTACCGCTGGAAAAAAGGCTGCTAAGAAGGCGGCTAGTAAGTCTGGCAAAAAGATGATGCCTAAGAAGAAGGCAGGCGGCGGTCGCCGAGGTTCCTAATGGCAGCCAAGCGCGGACTCTATTCCAACATTAATGCCAAACGGAAACGCATTGCTGCTGGAAGCGGGGAGAAGATGCGGAAGCCGGGCACCAAGGGCGCCCCTACCGCAAAGGCTTTTAGGCAGTCAAAGAAGACGGCCAAGAAGAGGTAAGCGGTGAGCAGACACAGAGGGGGTGAAGACGGGCCTGAGGACGACAACACCCCGCCTGAAAACGACCAGGATCTGACACAGGACCAATTAATGGTTTCATACAAAGACGCTAAGCATGTTGCGGCAAACGTCACCGCAACGTTTAACCCGCCGATTGACGCCCTCTTCGTGAAGGCTAACGCAACGGGTGCGGTCACAGTGACCATTGGCGACGGGACGTATCTGTACCCGGCAGCGAACCTGACGGCGCGCACTCTAGTAAGCAACATCGGCCCTATCTCCGCCGTCTCTGAGGCGGGAACGGGGTCCATGTCTTACATCGCGCTCCGCGAGCATAAGCACGTCACTTCTGACACGATTGCGTAATGCCTGAACGCGGAGGTGAAAAGTTCTCGGGCTACAACAAGCCCAAGCGAACGCCGGGTCACAAGACTAAGTCACACGCGGTGCTGGCTAAGTCTGGAGATCAAGTCAAGCTGATTCGCTTTGGTCAGCAAGGCGTAAAGGGTTCGCCTAAAGGGACGGCTCGTAACAAGTCGTTCAAGGCGCGTCACGCCAAGAACATCTCTAAAGGCAAGATGTCAGCAGCTTACTGGGCCAACAAAACCAAGTGGTAGCGCACAGCGAAGCAACTGTTCAAGACGCACTCCGGTGGATGGCTCGCCAAAAACAAGGCCGAGTTGTCCTCCGGTGGTTGCTTATGTCGTCTGGTTTTATGGACGACGTATTCCACCCACAGAACTCACAAATGTCATTCAATGCTGGTCGCCGTTCAGTCGGCGTCGAGCTACTTCAAGCTCTTCGCTCCGTTGACGAGCAGGAGCTTTCTAAAATCGTAGGAGAATTGTTGTGACGGACACACAAACTGAAGTCACGCAGACGGGCGACGAAGCGCAAGCAGAGTCGCAAACCCCAGAGCAGAGTCAGACGCCGGAGCAAACGCTCTACCCAGACGCAGAGAAGGCTGAACAAAAGCCGGAGGCGCCTGAGTCAGAGTCAACTCCAGACAGCAAGACAGAAAAGTCTACTGACGATCCCGCTGAGCCGGAGGAGTTCAAGTTTGAGGTCCCTGAGACCATGAACTTGGATGACTCCACTGTCGCAAAGCTCAGCGAGACGGCTCGCGAAATGAACTTAACCGCCGACCAGACACAAAAGCTTCTCGAAGCTGTCGCGCCCTCCCTCGTGGAGCAGCACGAAAGCACGATGAAGACGATGGTGGAAGGCTGGGCTAAGGAAGTCGCGAACGACAAAGATATTGGAGGAGATAAGCTCGAATCTAATATGGCAGTCGCAGCCAAAGCTGTTGAGACGTTCGGAGACGAATCGCTGACCGACCTGCTCGAAGCCGAAGGTATGCCATTGTCTAAGCACCCTGGCGTATTCCGCTTCCTTGTGAAGGTCGGCGCGGCAATCAGTGAGGACAATTCGGTAAATCCTGGCATCAATGGGAAGCCAGCGCCGTCCCCTCTTACGGGAGATGTGTTCCAAAACATGGGTCACGCAGCTTCCGTGATGTATCCAAACCAACAGACTTAGAGAGTTAGAATCAGATGGCTGTTCTTAGCAGTAGCAACCTTACGCTCGCCGATTGGGCGAAGCTTTTCGATCCGGACGGCAAACTCGCCGTCATCACAAACGTCCTGTCGCAGACCAACGAAGTCTTGGAAGACTGTGTCTTCAAGCAGGCAAACGGTAAGACCCACCACCGCGTAACGATCGCGACTGGTCTGCCGGGTGTCTACTGGCGTCAGGTGAACCAAGGCATCCCGCCGACCAAGGCCACGACCGCTCAGGTGGACGAAGGCATTGGTATGCTGGAAGCGCGTTCGGAAACGGACGTCGTTCTGGCGAAGATGTCGGGCGACCTCGGCAAGTTCCGCTTCGGCCAAAGCCGGATGCACCTTGAGTCGATGAGCCAAAAGCAGGCTCGGACCATGTTCGCGGGCGACATCTCGTCGGAACCGGCGAGCTACCTCGGTCTCCAAGGCCGCTATAGCTCCCTGACCGGCGCGGCCAACTCGCAAAACGTCATCGACGGCGAAGGCGCAGGGGCGCACCAAACGTCGATTTACCTTGTCGGCTGGGGCGACGAGACGGTTCACTGCACCTTCCCCGAAGG
>Ga0163109_10004575_pt1 | contig 10478 bp, 5 predicted proteins | sample CRUFie1St13metaG_FD_108704 | JGI IMG/M metagenome (GOLD analysis project Ga0163109, IMG submission 108704) | Marine microbial communities from the Costa Rica Dome - CRUD Field 142mm St13 metaG | ecosystem: Environmental > Aquatic > Marine > Oceanic > Photic zone | place: Costa Rica: the Eastern... | reverse complement strand
GTTGGAGCTCTGGCTCTTGTTCACGTCGTCGTTGGGGTGAACCGGACGGTCGCCTTGGCCCAGGGTGCCCCCTGCGAGGACATGGGCGCGGTTGGCCACGACCTCATTGACGTTCATGTTGCTTTGGGTGCCCGAGCCCGTTTGCCAAACCACCAGCGGAAACTGGTCGTCGAGCTTGCCCGCCAGGATTTCGTCGCAGGCCGCCACAATCAAGTCCCTCTTCGACGCGTCCATCGCCCCCAACTCGCAGTTGGTCATGGCCGCGGCACGCTTCAAGTGGGCAAACGCCCGGACAATCTCCATGGGCATCGAGCCCACGGGACCAATCTTGAAGTTGTTGCGTGAGCGCTCGGTTTGGGCGCCCCAGTATTTGTCAGCAGGCACGTGGACTTCGCCGAGCGTGTCTTTTTCAATGCGGGTGGACATGGGAAGGTTGGTTTTCTAGGGTTTCGGAACGGCGTCAGTCGAGGTCCGCGGTGTCCGCTCCGGCACCGGCGCCCATCAAAAAGGCCTTGAGGAAGCCGTCGATGTCGCCGTTCATCACCGCGTCGACGTTGGAGGTTTCATGGCCGGTACGCACGTCCTTGACCATCTTGTAAGGCTGCATGACGTAAGATCGGATCTGGGATCCCCACTCAATCTTTTTCTTGCCGGCCTCAATCTCCGCACGGGCTTCATTGCGCTTGGCAATCTCCATCTCGTAGAGCTGGGACTTCAAGAGCTGCATGGCCTTTTCCTTGTTGCCCAGCTGAGAGCGCGTCTCGGTGTTGTCAATGATGATGCCCGTCGGCGCATGACGCAGGCGCACCCCCGTCTCGACCTTGTTCACGTTTTGGCCGCCTGCCCCGCCCGAGCGGAAGGTTTCCCACGTGATGTCGGAGGGGTTGACATGAATTTCAATGGTGTCGTCGACCAAGGGGTACACGTACACACTCACGAAACTGGTGTGACGACGTGCGTTGCTGTCGAACGGGCTGATGCGCACCAAGCGGTGAACGCCGTTCTCGCCCTTCAACATCCCAAACGCAAAGTCCCCGTCAAACTCCATGGTGACTTGCTTGATGCCCGCGACTTCGCCGTCTTGCAGGTCGAGTTCCTTGACCTTGAATCCGTTCTTGTCGCCGTACATCCGGTACATCCGCATGAGCATGGACGCCCAATCGCAGCTCTCAGTACCGCCGGCGCCCGACGTGATTTGCATCACGGCGTTGAGGCTGTCTTCTTCGGCGCTGAGCATGTTTTTGAACTCGAGTTCCTCCACGGCCGTGCTCGCCGCCTCGAAGGCTTTGTCCACTTCGGACTCCTCTTCTTCACCGGCTTTCATGAACTCGTACAACACGGACAAATCTTCTACCGAAGAGGCACAGTCGTCGTAGGCCTGAACCCAACTTTTCTTGGTCCGCATGCGCTTCATGACCTTCTCCGCCTCCTTCGGATCAGCCCAAAACTCCGGATCCTGCGTCAGCTTCTCGTCCTCCGCGATTTCCATGCGCTTTTGTTCTACCCCGAGGTAGCCCTTCAATTCTTCGACGCGCTTGCTCAGGGCGTTGATTTGGTCGACCGTCAACATGGGACAAAAGTAGGCTCCGCGCGCCGTCTCCCGAAGCGTCCGCTCACGAATCGGCCCCGGCTTCTCGCCGGGCTGTCTTGGTCACGTGGTCGAGCGCCGTCCAAACCATGCGCTGGGGAAAGCCCCGCTGCATCAACCACCGAATCACCCTGTCCTGGTGCGCCTCCAACTCGTCCTTGCGTCGCGCGAGAAGCCGGTTGGCCGAGGCTTGCCATTGGTCCTCCGGAATGGCCTGGATGGCGCGGTCCGCCACGCCCCCGCTCACGCCCCGCGACGCGAGGCCTGCCTTGATCTTCAATGGGCCCCACGACTTGTGCTCGTGGTGGACACGGGTGTACGACTCCGCACACCTCGCGTCGTCGACGTACTTGTCCTCCCGCAGGGCGGCCATCCAATCTTCAGACCACACTTCTGCCCGCGAAGCGGACGGGGGCGTGGCCATCTTCGCCATGACATCGCGCATTTTCTCCCAAACCTCACGCTCGGTCCGGTCGCGAAGGCCGCACCACTTTTGGAGGCGTGCGAGGCCCGCGGTTTGGGCTTTCTTCTCCTTCAAATCCTGTTCCACGGTCCGAAGGTGCGTAGAAATCCCGTATTTTGCAGTCTCTAACAACCCCCAACTTTACCGCCATGCGGTCTGAACTTTTGCAACGTATCCAAACCCTCCTTCAGAACGAGGATTTGGAGGCCATCCGCAAGGATGTGCGCACCGACATCGATTCGTTTCGTTCCCTGATCCAGGAAGACTTCCGCGCCCAACGCGAGGCCTGGGAGAAGGAGGAGCACGAGGACGACGAGAAATTCCAATTCCAGCCCAGCCCCGAAGAGCTTCAGTTCAACGAGCTGGTGGACCAATTCAAAACCCGTGAAAAGTCCTGGCGTCAGCGCATTGCCGAAGAGCAGCGGGCCAACTTGGAGGTCAAGACCGGATTGATTGAGGCCCTTCGGAGCATCATCCAGGAAGAGGAAAACATCGGTGCCGCGTTTGCCCGTTTCAACGAGGTTCGGGAGAAGTGGGAAGCCACGGGCGACGTTCCCGGCGACCGCTACAAAGAGACCCACGACGAGTACCACCGTCTGCGCGACGAATTCTTCTACAACATCAACATCTACAAGCAGCTCCAAGAGCACGACTTGCAGAAGAACCTGAAATTGAAAGAAGGACTCATTGAGCAAGCCAAGACCTTGGCCACCATGGAAGACCTCAAGGAGCGCGAATCGCTTGCACGGGGACTTCAAAAGCAGTGGTTTGACATTGGCCCTTCGCCACGCGAAACGTTCCAAGAATTGGCGGACACGTTCTTTGGGCTGACCCGCGAAACCTTTGACGCCGTCAAGGAATACTACGACGGGGTGCGCGCCCAATTCGAAGTCCACAAAGGCGAGAAAGAAGCGCTCATTTCTGCGCTCACCGAACTCTTGACCGAAGACATCAACGATCACAAAGCCTGGCAAAGTGCCACGGGCAAGGTGATCGACCTCCAAGCCAAGTGGAAGGCCACGGGCTTTGCCGGCAAGGAGCACAACGAGGCGTTGTGGAGCCAATTCCGCGAAGCCGCCGACGTGTTCTTCGAGCGCAAGCAAGTCTTCTACGACCGCGTCAAGGCCTCCAGCAAAGTGGCCAAGGAGAAGAAAATCAAGTTGATCGAACAGGCGGAAGGCATCCAAAACAGCACCGACTGGAAGGCGACCTCCGACGCCATGATCCGACTCCAAAAAGAATGGAAGGCCGCCGGCCCTTGTGCACCCGGGGACGAACACCGCCTCTGGAAGAAATTCCGAGAAGCACAGGACGTGTTCTTCAAAGCCAAGAAGGCCCAGTTTGCGGACCGTGGCAAGGAAGAGAAGGCCAACCTCGCCTTGAAAATGGCCTTGCTCGAAAAGATCGAAGCCTTCACCATCTCGGACAACCGCAATGTCGACTTGGACACCCTCAAAGGGTTCTCCACCGAATGGCGGGAAATCGGCTTCATTCCCCGAAAGAACCTCGATTCGGTGATGGAGCGCTTCCGCACGGCCATGGACAAGCATTACGACGCCTTGTCTGCCGCGCGGTCCGAACGCAGCGTGCAGACCTACGGCAAGCGCATTGAAAAGCTCGCCTCGGGAGACAGCCGCGACCTCCGACGCGAGCAAAGCATCCTGCGCGACAAGATTTCACGCCTCCAGCAGCGCATCACTTCCACAGAGGAGAACATGGAGCGCTTCACCGGCAAAGGTGCGGAATCCATTCGCGAGCAGGCCGCCAAGACCATCAAGAACTACCGGCGGGAAATCGACGAAATCAAGGCCAAGCTCAAGATGCTTCGCGAAGCCGCGAATCCCGAGTCTTAAGCCCAGCCTGCATTCAGTTTTCGGCGTGTACATGCCCCTCGAGGCACGTGCTTGTCCATCCCGCCCCCTTCAGCCACGACAGGTATTCCGGCAGCACCATGCGCAAGATCTCTGCACACTTGGCGCTGTCGTGAAAGACCACGATGCTGCCCGGACGGGTGTGGCGCTTCAACCGCTGCAGGACCTTCGCGGCACCTGACGAACCGTGCACAGCGTAGTCGCCGCTGAGGACCGTCCACATGACGATCTGGGCATGGGGGCGCAAGGCCAAGCACTGTTCCCGCGTCACCTTTCCATGTGGCGGGCGAAACAGCCCGGATCCGCCCAAAGACGCGCGGGCCGAGGCCACGTACGCCTCCACATGGGTGTGCCACCCATGCTCGTGATTCATCGTGTGCCCACCGACGGTGTGGCCCCGTGAAATGACTTCCTTCAAAAGCGCGGGATGCCTCTTGGCTTGGGCGCCCACCACGAAGAAGGTGGCCGTCATGTCGTGGGCATCGAGTTGGTCCAGCACCCAGGGCGTGATGGACGGTTCCGGGCCGTCGTCAAATGTCACATGCACGGCCTTTGATGCGTCCGTGGCCCATCGCGTGCCAGGCCACCAACACTGCAAGGCAGGATGGAGCCAACGCGGAATGTGGGCAGGCCAAACCGCCCCAGATTTTGGGCCCTTCATTGTCCACGAAGGTCGACCCCCCGGGATTAACTTTGCCGCATGGACTACGATTTTCGGGCGATAGAAGCCAAATGGCAGGGTACGTGGAAAGAGACCGACGCATACAAGGTCACGGAAGACCCCACGCGTCCCAAATTCTACGTGTTGGACATGTTCCCCTACCCCTCTGGCGCCGGACTCCACGTGGGTCACCCGCTCGGCTACATCGCGTCCGACGTCTTTGCCCGCTACAAGCGACACAAAGGCTTCAACGTCTTGCACCCCATGGGGTACGACAGCTTTGGCCTTCCTGCGGAACAGTATGCCATCCAAACCGGGCAGCACCCGGCGATCACCACGGAGCAAAACATCAACCGCTACCGCGACCAGCTCGAGCAGCTCGGGTTTTGCTACGACTGGTCACGTGAAGTCCGCACGAGCGATCCGTCCTACTACCGATGGACGCAATGGATTTTTGGGGAGCTGTTCGAGAGCTGGTACGACACCCAAGCCCAAAAGGCCCGCCCCATCGCTGAATTGACGGAGGCCTTTGCCGAAAATGGCAACTTCAATGTCCACGCCGCTTGTGACGAAGGCTGGTGGAAGGGATTGTCCTTCCCGCATTTTGGCGCGCACTTTGACGGCACCTTCACCGCCACGGATTGGCAAAGCATGAACGAGGCCGAGCGCCAGGAAGTGCTCATGTGCTTCCGCATCGCCTACCTCGCAGACAGCGAGGTCAACTGGTGTCCCGCCCTCGGCACCGTGCTTGCGAACGACGAAGTCAAAGACGGACTCAGTGAGCGCGGTGGTCACCCCGTCATGAAGAAGACCATGCGGCAGTGGATGATGCGCATCACCGCCTACGCCGACCGCCTGTTGTCCAGCTTGGATGACCTCGATTGGACCGACAGCGTCAAAGAAGCCCAGCGGCACTGGATTGGCCGTTCGGAAGGCGCGGCCGTGCGCTTCGCCGTGGCCAACGACGCCGGACAGCCCGACCCTGCGGGCACCGAAGTCGAAGTCTTCACGACCCGTCCCGACACCCTGCACGGGGTGTCCTTCATGGTCCTCGCTCCAGAACACGACCTCGTGGCCGGATTGACGTCCGACGCGCAACGGTCCGAGGTCGAAGCCTACGTCGAAGCTGCCGGCATGAAATCCGAGCGCGATCGTCAAGGCGACAAAAGCATCTCCGGGGTATTCACAGGCGGACACGTCGTGCACCCCATCACCGGAGCCCTCGTTCCCGTGTGGATTGCCGATTACGTCCTCGCAGGGTACGGAACCGGCGCCATCATGGCGGTTCCCGCCGGCGACGACCGCGATTGGCGGTTCGCCAAGCACTTTGACCTCCCCATTCCGCCCATCTTCAAGGATGTGGACACCCAAGAAGCCGTGTGCACGGACAAGGGCGCCATCCTCTGCAACTCGGGCGAATGGGACGGCATGCGCGCCAGTGACGCCATCCCCCTCGCCCTGGATTGGGTGGAAGCCCAGGGTTGCGGCACCCGGAAGGTGAACTACCGCATCCGCGACGCCGTCTTCAGCCGCCAACGCTACTGGGGCGAGCCCTTCCCCATCGCCTACGAAAACGGGATCGCCACGCGCATCACAGATGCCACGGTGACCCTGCCCAAGGTGGATGCCTACCTCCCCACCGAAGACGGCGAGCCGCCTTTGGCGCGCGCGAACCGTGAAGATTGGCCCGTGTTCCGCGGCGACGCCATGGAGACCAACACCATGCCCGGATGGGCCGGCAGCAGCTGGTACTTCCTGCGCTACATGGACCCCCACAACGAAAACGCGTTCTGTGACCGCAGCAAAAGCGACCATTGGGGACAAGTCGACTTGTACGTCGGCGGCGCGGAACACACGACAGGGCACCTGCTGTACTCGCGCTTTTGGACCAAATTCTTGCACGACCTCGGCCACATTGGATTTGACGAGCCGTTCAAGTTCATGATCAACCAAGGGATGATCCTGGGCCGATCCAGCTTTGTGTACCGCATCCAGGGCACCAACACCTTTGTGTCGGCCAACCAACGCAAAGCCCATCGCACCCAGCGCTTGCACGTCGACATCAACCTGGTGGACAACGACAAGCTCGACCTCGACGGTTTCCGGGCCTGGCGCACTGAATTCGCCAATGCGGAATTCATCCTCGACGACGACGGCACCTACACCTGCGGTCACGAGGTGGAGAAAATGTCCAAGTCGAAGTACAACGTGCAGACCCCGGATGAACTCGTCGAGCGTTACGGCGCGGACACCCTGCGCTGCTACGAAATGTTCCTCGGCCCCCTGACCCAGCACAAGCCCTGGGACACCCAAGGCATCAGCGGAGTGCACAACTTCTTGCGCAAAATCCAGCGACTCTACACCCAAGCTGCAAAGGGCGGCATGGCAACCAGTTCCTCAGACGACGCCCTGCGCATCGTTCACAAGGCCATCGCCAAAGTGACCGACGACCTGGATCGCCATGCCTTCAACACCGTGGTGAGCGCCTTGATGATTGCCGTCAACGACCTCTCTTCCCTGGACAGTGGATGCGGCGAAGATGCCCTCCAGCCGCTGGCCACTTTGCTGAGCCCGTATGCCCCGCACCTTGCGGAAGAATTGTGGCAAACTGCAGGGGGTGAAGGATCTGTGCTGGACGCCGCTTGGCCTGAAGCCCAGGACGCTTACCTCGTGGAAGACCAAACCACTTACCCCATCTCCTTCAACGGCAAGGTGCGCTTCAAACTCGATTTGGCCGCCTCCATGTCCCCCGCGGATGTGGAAGCCACCGTCCGCGCCGACGAGCGGACCCTGGAGCAACTGGACGGCAAGGAGATTCGAAAAGTCATCGTGGTCCCAGGACGGATCGTCAACGTCGTCATGTAAACGCGATAAGGATTACACATCTTCCCCAAGCTTTCGAAAGCCCTCACCTCATGTGGGGGCTTTTTTGTTGCCCAACAGATTGACTGTCAGGCCCTACAATTTTCTTCAGCCCCATCCTTACGGGCAGGTATCCGCATTCTCGAGGAAACATCATAATTCATCGACGAAACTCAAATTATGTTTGATTAATTGGGATTATGTACTATCTTCGCCTCCATGTGATTTCGTGTCACTCACCTAACAACCACGTCCATGACGTACCAAATCCCCAGCCCTGACGGGCGTTCGAGCCTCGGCTCTGTGGTCCCTCGCCTTGTCGAGGTCGACCCCTCTTTGCGTGTAAACAATTCTATCTACATCCTTTTCAAATCCACTTTTATCATGAAAAACATTGTCTCTTTGATGATGGCACTCTGTTGCAGCTTCGGCATTGGCTGGGCTCAGCTGAATCCGCTGTCTTCAACCGGTTACAGTACCGAGGCTCCGGTCGGGTACTGGCTCGAGTTGGAAACAGTCGTCTCGCACTCGGGCGGGGCGCTCGATGGTCAAACGACCTACCGACTCTACATGAACATGCTCAACGAGACGGACTACATGTCCTCTTGTTCTGGTGATTCAGAGAACAACCTGATCCTGAACTCAAGCACAGGAGAATGGTACAACGATGCTGCGGCCACAACGTGGAACGCTCAGGGCATCAACCCCGTGTTCTTGACGTTCTTCCCAGACCTGGCGTTTGACAGCTTCCTCACCATTGGTGCTGAAGACGCCACGACGCCCGCCGCACAACACCCCTCCACGGTGTGGGGTGCGAACGACGCTTCGGCCGAGTTCGTGGGTGGCCCTGGAAACAACATCACTGTGGACGACGCCACAGGCGGTGCATGGTACACGCCATTCCCCGGCACTGTGGACCCCAACGCCCATGTGGCCTTCGCTGGTGAAGACTTGCGTGTGTTGTTGGCCCAGTTCACCACTGCGGGAACCATCAGCGGACAATTCCAGGTTCAAGTCTTCGTGGAAGGCAACCAAGGCGAAGAATTCCGTGACTTGCTCCCCATTTGCTCTGGCGACGGAGAATGTGGTGGTTGCACCGACGAAGCAGCTTCGAACTACGATGCTGACGCGTTGTACGACGACGGATCTTGCCTCTTTGCTGCTTTGGGTTGCACCGACGAGTTGGCTTGCAACTACGATGCTGATGCCACGGAAGACGATGGTTCTTGCGAATTGCCTGCAGAAGGTTTTGACTGCGACGGCAACTGCTTGCTCGACGTCGACTGCGCTGGTGAGTGCGGTGGTGACGCCACAGAAGACGCCCTTGGCGTGTGTGGCGGTGACTGCGCTGAAGATGTGAACGAAAACGGCATTTGTGACGACGAAGAGGACTGCCTCGGCACCGTTGACGCTTGTGGCGTATGTGATGGCCCAGGCGCCATCTATGAGTGCGGTTGTGAGGACATCGCTGAAGGCGATTGCGATTGCGACGGCAACCAGCTCGACGAGTGCGGTGTGTGTGGTGGCCCAGGCGCCATCTACGAGTGCGGCTGCTTCGAATTGACGGCAGGTACTTGCGATTGTGACGGAAGCCAGCTCGACGCCATTGGCGTGTGCGGTGGCTCTTGCACCGCCGACTCCGATGCGGACGGCATCTGTGACGACGAAGACGACTGCATCGACGTGAACCAAAACGGCACGTGCGATGAGGACGAAACAGGTGAAGACTGCCTCCACGACAGCGACGACGATGGCATCGTGGACTGCGAAGACACTTGTCCTTACGGTGACTTTGACAACGACGGCCTTTGTGACGTTGATGACCCTTGTGTGGGTCAAGTCGACGTGATGGGCATCTGCAACGGTCACTGCTTCTTCAACATCGACGGTGACATGATCTGTGACGACGTGGACAACTGCACGGACGTCACGGCATGCAACTACAACGACCCCGCCAACGGAGATTGCTTGTACACCGACGATTGCGGAATCTGCGGCGGCCCAGGAGCCATCTACGAATGCGGATGTGCAGACATTCCTGAAGGCGACTGTGACTGCAACGGCAACCAACTCGACGAATGCGGACTTTGCGGTGGCCCAGGTGCCATCTACGAATGCGGATGTGCAGACATCCCTGAAGGTGACTGTGACTGCAACGGCAACCAGCTCGACGAGTGCGGTGTGTGCGGTGGCGACAACAGCTCATGCACTGGTTGCACCGACGAAGCTGCCTGCAACTACGACGGCGACACCATCGAAGATGGTTCTTGCTTGTACCTTGACTGCGCCGGAGAATGCGGCGGAAACGCTGACTTCGACGAGTGTGGTGTGTGCGCTGGCCCAGGTGCCATTTTTGAGTGCGGATGTTCTGACATTCCAGAAGGTGATTGCGACTGCAACGGCAACCAACTCGACGAGTGCGGCGTTTGTGGCGGTACGGGCATCGAAGAGTGCACGGTTGACGTGGAAGTGGATATCCACAACCGCATCATCCAAGTCCTCGACAACTGCGACAGCGGAAACGACATCGCCTTCACCAATGGTGGCTTGGTGGTTTTGAACCCCAACGGGAACATCGAGCAATACGCCAACGACGACGTGGTCGTGGTCGGCATGTGGGAGTTTGACTACTGCGTCTGTGCTGCTGGCGGAGATCCATTGACTTTGAACTTCAACTCTCTCGATTGCGACGAGTTCCAGTTCTCTGTCGACACCGATGGCCAAATCAGCCAGTCTGAGTACGACGAGTGCGATTGTGTCGATTTCGAAGACATGAACGACTACTTCTGCTCAGACGACTTCTTGACAGCCTTGACTGCTGAGGAGACTGTGCAGTGTGCTGAAGATTTGCCAGAAGGTTGCGATGTGGAGTTCAGCTACATCGATACGTGTTCTGACAACACCCTGGTATGCGCCTTCAACGACGCCACGAACAACTACACCCAGTACGACGTGGTGACTGCCATGGGGCCTGGTGCCGACGCGGCTGTTCGCCTCTACGGTTTGAGCGCCCAAACAGATTGCTTGAGCGAC
>Ga0163109_10004574_pt1 | contig 10481 bp, 13 predicted proteins | sample CRUFie1St13metaG_FD_108704 | JGI IMG/M metagenome (GOLD analysis project Ga0163109, IMG submission 108704) | Marine microbial communities from the Costa Rica Dome - CRUD Field 142mm St13 metaG | ecosystem: Environmental > Aquatic > Marine > Oceanic > Photic zone | place: Costa Rica: the Eastern... | reverse complement strand
TTTGATTTGAGACTTAGATGGTGACGCAAATATAATGTTATGAAGATTCCTAATATTAATACCGGTACTGAAAGTCCCAAGACTAGCCACAATAATTGCATCTTTTTGTTTCTCCACTATTTTACGAATTGCTTCTCTGTCTGAAGTTGCTACTTCACCAGACACAAAGAAAACTTTTCTTCCTTCCTCTGCCTTACTATTTATCAACTCATAGAGAGGCTTTCCATGAGCTTCCACACGACTAAATAAGACAAGAGTATTTCCCTTAGCATCCAGAGCGAGATTCCGAATAAGCCTATTACGAGTAGTGTTTCCAATAATGAATTCAATTTCTTCTTGATATGTTTTGTTGCCAAAGTCTTTCCTCACTTCTTCTTTATAATTTAATAAAAGTACTTTAATATCTAAAGGAGCTAATGTTCCTTCGTCTTGTAACGTTTTAGTCATGGTAACCTGATGCACAGGTCCAAATAATCCCTCAAGGACGAGTCTATGTGTCTGCGTACCGTCGAGTGTGCCAGTTGTGCCGAACCTATACTTTGCTTTTGTCGCCTTATTCATTATTGACGACAAGGACTTAGATTTAAATCCGTGGCACTCATCTCCTATTACCATACCAAACTGTTCAAACCATTTCTTAGGAAACTTATATATTGACTGCCAGGTTGAAATAATAACACGTTTAGGTGAGTTCTTATCTTTGCCTGAATATATTCTATGACATGTATCTTCTACATTCATATTATAATCTTTGAAGTCTGTATACATTTGTTCAACTAAAGAAGTAGTTGGAACGATAATTAAAACTTTATCATGTTCATTTTCCATTTCCATCCAGTACTTAATAATAAGATAGATGATAAATGATTTACCAGATCCTGTAGGTGATAACAGAATAGCGCGGTTTGAAATTAAAGAACGAATAACTGCGGCGTACTGATAGTCTCTTGGAGGAAACGGAAGATTTGAAGCGCTTAAAAAATTATCAAATACTTTTTGATCAACTACATTCTTATCAGTAGGAGATCCATAATCAGATTCCTCTAATTCATATGTATATCCTCTTTCAGTACAAAACTTACGAAGATAATTAAATAGACCAGCGTTTAACTCATTTGTAAGATTATTATATAAACGTATCTTACCATCCCATACTTTATTCTTATACGCAGGCATAAACTTATATCCTGGAACATAGAATGAAAAGTACTCGGATAGTTCTTGAGCTGGACCACGTTCGCAGTCTACATACATCATACTATAATCTTTTAGCTGAACTTTAAAGTCTGCCATCAATCGCCTTGTTCAAACTGCCTCCAACGAATCATATTGGAAATAGTTTGATGTCTCCATTTTAAGTTATCAATTATATCGGTAAGACTATCTATAACTGTCTTCCAGTATTCTATTTTTTCTTCAGACTGCTGGATCTCAGGATCCGAGTCATAGTAATAATCCATTTCGCCTTTGAGGATACGCAATCCATTGAAAGGATCAGGATCCCAACCTTTTTCGGCTAGTTCATCTTGATCCATTTTGCCATTATAGTAAAGCCATTTTTCTTTTAGCAAATTTTTCTGCGTAAATTCTGCTTTCTTCTTCATAAGCTTGGCCTCGGCCAGTAGCTGAAGATATTTAGCATGTAATTTTGGGGTATCTCTAGAAGTAGCATCTAGTTTGCTGTTATCAATAATGCAATCCTCTTGCCACATAGCAAGAATAGTTTTCAAGTCAATCATAATGTTCCTATTTCAGTTAAGAAATTTCAAAGTAAGAGAATCTAAAATTAGCTGGATAAGTAAGATAAGATTCAGTTGTAGTCGATTCAAATGTTATGTTACCAAGACCAGTTGGTATACAATCTTTATATTTAATTTTTCGTGTGGTATTATTGTGGCTAGATAAAATAGACACAGTAATGTCAGCGTTTGTTGGAGGTATCTGCTCAGATCTATTTAGTGGCGATTTATAATCCTGTTGAACGATACGAGTAATCCAGTTATACATCTCAACGTATGAGTTCATATTCTCATCAAGAATAATCATTGCAGATAGTTCGCCAAACCGAAGTGTATCTCCAGCAAAAGGTACATTTGCCACGCGTAAATGCGGAAGTTCTGCTGCGGTAAGAGATGTGTCTGGATGTAGCACAGATTGAGCAAAGAACTCTAGGTTAGGAAAGTTCTTTCGATCAATTGAAAGCTTAAACGCGTTTGGCTGTAGATAGTTAATATTATTGAGCTGGCTTTGTGAGCTCGTAGTACTAACTGCTACAGTTACTGCTGGATTTAATGTAGGCATATTCTTTTTCCGTTCTGCTTACATCTATTTATATAAGAAAAAAGGCTGCTTTTCAGCAGCCTACTTCTTTCATGTGAAACCCAGGCATGCATTTCTTGGGTTCCATATGCCATAAGGCCGAGATTGTAAAGTGGCCTTCTTTCTCTGGGCTAGCTCTGAGTGACCACTGTCTAGCTTTTTCGTACACTTCCGCTTTTGTTACACCGTGCAAAGTTGTTTCGCACCATGTTTTTTCATCGTGCCAATATTTGAACATCATTTTATACATTATGAAAACTCCATATAAAGTTGTTGAAGGTAAGATGTTGAAAGTTTCTCCAGTCTATCTCTTTGAAAACCTCTTTGAACTAATACATTAATAATGGCGTTACGCATTAAGCTACCTCGTAACCAAAGTTTTTAGCCAAAAATTCCTGACCGTATTCTGCAGCAATCGCCATGCAGATTTGCTCACGTGGTACAGTATCCATTTCGTCTACTAACTTTGAAGCAGATTCAAAATGGCAAGCACTAAGAAGAGCATCTATCGCAATGAAATCTTTCATGTCACTCATATATAGATCTTTAAGATCTGCATTTGTTCTTGAGTAGCTGAAGGTTTGATCGATTAATTTTTGAACTGACATTTGGTTTTTCCTTTATCTGATATAACTAATCTACCATAGTTTCTCGGGAATGTACACCTTTTTGTTTCGTTTAAAAACAATAACTTACGCTTTTTTTTCATAAGTAGTTGAAAACAAACAAAACTTTCTTTTCGTTTAAAAACAACAACTTACAAAATAAAAAAAGGGCCGCCGAAGCGACCCTAGTAGTATCGAGCTAGTGATACTTAATCTTATGCCATGATGTTGTCAACACGGAAGATTCTGTAGTACTGGTTAGTTTTCGCTGTTGCAAGACCATTAGCTGGTGTTCCACCTACGAATGGGTTTGATACCATGCCGTATCGAGTTTTAAAACCGATTTTTGGCTGGAAATCATTCTCACCAACCGCACGTACCATTGTTAACGGTACATATGGGCAGTAGAATATACCTGCGTCATATGGGTTAGTACCCTTATAACCTACAGTTACATAGTCTGTTGTTGAATACGGGTCAATGTAGACTCGTGTACGGCCGTTCATAACACCTGCAAATGTATTACCTGTGTCATCAACATTCAAGTTAGTTGAAAGTGCTGGAGTATAATCCAAAGAACCTGCAGCTGCTAGAGCAGAAGCAACGTCTGAAGAACAGATAATGAAGTTACCTTTTCCTCTACGTGTTTCTTTTGCAATCACGTTTGAATCTCTTTCGATTTGTACGTGTAAGCCTTTGAATTTTTCAACTGACCAACGACCATCAGCATCTGTTGACATGTCAAAGATACCGTTGATTGCTGTTGAGGCTTGGCCTGCACCAGTTTTAGCTTGTGAGTTGATTGTACGAACTACTTCACGGTTAATTTCCGCTAAGATCTCTGTTGACAGAATGTTTGCCAATTCTGTCTCAGCATCAAGACCATGAATCGCTTTCAAGTCTTGTGCTAGTTCTAGAGAGTATTCCGCTTTCAACGCACGTGACTTCGCAGTCACTGTTGATTTCTCAATGGTGAAACCCATGTTACGGAATGCACCTGATAGCTCAGATAGCGCTGTTGACATACCGTCACCGAATGTAAGGCTTCTTTCTGAGTCAAGTGATGAGTCACCAGCAACGTTACCAGCAGCTGGATCGATTCCGTCAAGACCTGATGGTGATGAGGATTGGGTATCTGAAGAGTCACCTGAGAATGTAGTGTCTGCTTCGTTAAACAATGCTTCTGTTGAAGTTGTTTCACCGGTTGAGAAGCGTGACTTCATTGAGAAGATCAAGCCTGTTGGACCAGTCATTGGCTGCACACCACATATGTCATATGCAATCATGTTAGGTGCCGCACGACGTACTAATGAGATCAATACTGGATCCCAGTTAGATACAGAGGCATTAGTTACAGATGTTGCAGGACCAGCTTCTGTCATGAAGCTCATCTGTGCACGCTCATCTGCGAGAGCTTTTTCAGTGTTCTCTAAGAGAACAGCTGTTACTGATTTACGGTGGTTGTCGTCAATAGAACCAGCTGACTCTTCACTGAGAACTGGATTCCACTTTTCCACCAAACGATCATAAGTTTCCATTTCTAGAACTCCTTAAGGATTTGATTTTCTAATTGCGTTAAGGTACTGAGACATTACATCGCTGACTTCTACAGAAGGTGTATCTTCATCTGTAGTGTCTTCTACGATTGCGGACTCAGCGGTTTTCTTTGCAAAATATGTTTCTTTGATAGTAGCAACTTTTTGTGCAAAAGTTTCTTCATCTTCAAAGTCTATTTCTTCTGCAAGAGTTTTTAGCTTCTCGACTTGAGTTTCTGCTAGATCTCTAGATGCTTCACGAATGATAGCATCACGCTTAAGATCTTCTAGTTCTTCAGCAAGTGCGATAGACTTAGTCATTGCATCGTTGTAGCTTTCTTCAAGCTCTTCGTTTGCAGTGGCTAGTTCGTCGACGAGGTCAACTTTGGACTCAGGTACTTCTACGTAAGACTCTACGAATAGATCTTTCATCTTGTTCATAAATGTCTCAGCGATTTCAGTACGCAGACCTGTTTGTACAGCAAGTCTGTTTTCTTCCATCCATGTCTCAACCACATAGTTGAGGTAGCTATCAACCTTCTCTACCATCTGTTCTTTTGTAGAAGCAAGTTCTGTTTCCAGCTCTTCTTTATACGCTTCTTCCAAACGATCGATTTCTTGAGAAAGTTTTGCCTTTACCGCAGCTTCAAAAATTACAGCTGTTTTGGCTTTGAACTCTTCGGAAAGAGTTGCCTCAGATTCGACTAATGCATTTAGGTCATCAGAGAAATCAACTTTAATGTCGAGTTCTTGATCTTCAATAATAGTATCCTCATCTGAAGATACTTCCTCCATGTGTGATGATGCTTTCATCATTGTACCATATGCAGCCATGAGCTTGTCTTTTTTCATACCAGTCATCATGCCATGCATAGCATTGATCATGCCAGCTTTTGTCTTTGGCATTGGTTCGCTGTTTTTCTTGTCACCTTTGCGAGCCGGAGCTTGCTTGGTTCCATCTTCAGCGCCTTGTACAGATGCAATAGATTGTGCCTCTGCATTTTTAGGATCGTGAGCTTCTTCCACAACGTCGTTGTCATCGAGCTCAACTTCCTGGTCTTCTACTTGATCAGTCATGTTTGACTCCTTATGTTTTACTTTTCAGCAACGAGAGGAAATTCTTAAACTCACGAGTTTGAACCTCATAGAGATCCTTTCGTGGAGCCTTTTTAATTTCAGTCTCCATTTTTTCAATTTCCCGAGCTTCAATAACGCCGTTATTCCAGATCCACTCAACACCTTCCATTATTCCATTAACAAAAGCATTTGGTGCTGATGGGTCTTGTACGATATCAACCGTATTAAGAATAAAGTCGTCTTTGACGACCATTGCGCCGTTTCTTTGCTCGAGGCTACCCATACCACGAGTTGAAACACCCAGTTTGACACCGCCATCAAGCAGACCCTTAACGATCTGTCCATTTGGAGTATCCAAAATGCGTGCTTTACCCACAACTTCATCTTTTTGCCAATCAAGGCCTTCGATGAGGTGGGATACTTTGTCTAAGTTTACAGTCGGTCCATCAGGGTGGTTTAACTCTCCAACTGCACGCTTAGTATTAACTTGTTCTTTAACGTATTTGTCAACAGCCTTTTCCATAATAGGCTTAGGATAAACTCTGCCATTACGGTTTTTCTTTTCGGCCTGCATGAACACGCCTTCGATAAAATAATCTTTACCGCCATCTTCTTTTGCTTCGGTAAGTATTTCAATATCGTTGTCGCTATATTCAGCAATTAATTTCATAGTCTTAACCTTTATATTGTTTAATAAACTCTTTACCCATCTTTTCGGCTTCTGCCGCAGTGCGGTAAGAGTCTAGTTTTTCCATATCAATATAGGTAACGAATCGACCTTTGTCCTTGTGGATCATAAGATGATTCTTCCCAATCTTCATGTCTTTAACATGCTGACCAGGAGGCATTTTACCACGAGTTTTTTCTCTCAGCTGTTTAAACGTTTTCATTTTAAACCTTGTTTAACTATTATTTATACGAATTAAAATTTGTAATAAAATTATTTTTCTTTAGTTTTCTTCTTCATTTTGTTTATGTAAGCACGATAGACTGCAGCTTCAGCATTTTTCTTCATCACTCTTGCTCTTTGCTCCATTGCTATCGCAGCCTGAATTTTATGTGCGTGAGATCTACCAGACTTTTTAATTTTACTGACGCTCGCTTTGGCAGTTTCAACATCCTTGAATCCTAAACCTTTAATAGTACCTTTTGGATTCTCATCTGTATATAGATCAGAATGTTTCTTAGAGTTTGCAGGCTGACCTTTTTTACGAGGTATCCTGGGATTATTAGACTCTATAAACTGCTCAAAAGATAACATTAGGTTTCTTCTTCTACTTCTTCTTCTTCGTCTGATTCTTCTTCTACTTCATCCTCATCTACCTCAGCATCAGCTTCATCAGTAACTAACTCTTCCACTTCATCTTCATCATCTAGATCTAGTTCTAATTGTTCTTCTTCTTCACCATTAAAAATTTGTCCAGCCACTTTTATCTTTTCAGCTTCTAATGCATCATCTACTTTTGATTGAAGTATAGTGTGGAAGTGTGGTTCCGCTTTAGCAAAGTTTTGTCTAGTTATATCGTCAATTAAATCTTCAATACTCATTGTTCATCTCCAGTTGGTTCATCGTCTGTTGGACCTTCATCATCCATTTGTTTACCTATGTTTTCAATTTCTTCATCAGTGAACTGAAGCACGTTTTTCATTACCCATTCTTTTGAGTAGTATTCACCAACGTACTGTTGCATCTGATCAAGTGTTTGAATTCTTTCTCTCAATATTTCTGCGTCTCTGAGTTCTGTAAAATGATTATCGCGTGTATGTTCTACTACAATATTATTTTTCCAGCTCGACCAGTCTTCTTCAGTAATAATACCTTTTAAGATCAATTGCTTTTTCAATATGCCATAAAACAGCATATTAAATCGCGATCTCAATCTATCTATAAACTTCTGAAACTTTAATTCATCACGGTTAATCTCAGTAGATCTACCTAGTGAGAACTGTGATTCTTGCTCAAGCCTGTTTATAGGTACGTTAAGCGATCTGTAGAGACGTTTCTGGAAGTATATGATATCGTCGATCTGTCCCAGGTTTTCACCGCCTGGTAAGGTAGAGATCTCAGTTCCTCGACCACCTTCTCGTCTTGGAAGCCAAAAATCTTCAAGCATCGACATACTTTTTCTATCATCTCTTATTGCTCCAGTGTTAGCATCATACACTAATTTATTGCGATACTTCGCCATAATATTTTTCATATATTCTTCGGCCTTACCTCTTGGTAAGTTACCAACATCAATATAGAATATTCTACGTTCAGGAGCTCGAGCTAGTCTGTATATAACCAGCGAGTCTTCCATCATGCGTAATTGGTTAATAGGTTTTAGTGCCTTATGTAAATGAGACACAACCTTACGACGTTCTTCGTCAAGTAAACCAGATGTAACATAACTCACAGAATCAGGACTCATCTTGATTCCTTGTTTAGTTGTTCCTGGTTTGTCCTGATAGATAAAAAATTCGTTTACATTTTCAATAATAGAAGCACCACTAATTGGATCTCTTTTCTTTTTAACTTCTTTTACTTTACGAATCTTTGCTGCGTCTATAGGACGTATTTCTTGAATACCAAGCTTAGGATTCTTTTCGTCTACAACTAAGTGATGATACATTCTACCATCGACGTACCAACGCTTGTATATGTCATGTCCTAAGGTATTAAACTCAAGCATTGAGTATACTTGATCGAATTCTTCTTGAATTTGTTTCTTTATATTATCAGGTGCTTCAACATTATCAAGCACAAGCGATACAGATTTTTCTGCATCTGAAGATGTAACTGATTCGTTTACAATATCTTCAACAGCAGCATCAACCTCTGGATGTGTTGCTACCTGTCTATATTGTCGAATAAGTTGAAAGTCGTCTTTGGATTTTTTATCGTCATCACCAATATTTACGTAGGTACCATAATGTGCACCAGCAGCAGTTACATAACCTGCTCCATCCTCATCTACAGGAGGTACGATTGACGGCAGCATATCTTTTCCGCTAGATGCTTTCGCTCTACGGATTTCAAATCCAAATAATTTAAGTCCGCTATTATCTGCCATTTTAATTCCTTTTAACAGTAAAGAAAGGGCAGAAAAGCTCTGCCCTTCCCTCTATTTATTCACTTACGTAGTGGTATTAGATTCCCAGTACTGGACTTGGAATTCCACTGTAAATCTCTCAATTTCATTTTCTGAAGCATAGTTCAGATCGATTGGAGAGATTGCAGTTGGAAAACAACCACGGAAGTTATAAGTCTTCAAAGTAGATCCGTCTTTATCGATTTGATCAATAATAAGATCTGCTTCGTAATCTGTGACGTTGGTTAGACCAGTGTTTGTCTGGTGGCCGTTCATGCCATTCATCCAACGCTCCATTGAATCACGAATTCTGAAGTCTGTGTCGTTTATAATAGTCGGCGTCCATACATCGAATACACGATCGCCGGCCATTTTTAATTGTCTACCTCGGAAAGGCATCACGATAGTGCCAATAGTAGAACCTGGAAGCTGAGCTGCCTCGCAAAGGAATGAAGTAATTTCTACATCACCGTTTGCGTAAGTAGGAAAGTTGATAGTAGCTTTAAACAGATTAGGTCTAGCGCCACCACCTCTCAGCTTGGATTTGAAGTCATCAACTCCTAAAATAGCCATTTGTTATCTCCTCTGACGCTGTTATACTGTGCCTGCTACTTCTTCAAATTCCACGCCAGTTCTTACAGCTACAAAGTTTAGAGTGATGTAGTTGACCGAACGTGCTGGCTTAATGAAGACATTAGCAACAAATTCATTTCTATCGATTACGGCCTGAGTGTTATTTGTTGCGTCACACACAACTCTAAAGTCCGTTATACCTCTTCTACCTTGGATTTCTCTCAAGAAAGGCTCGACAATGTTTACGAATTCAGCACGGGAAAACTCATCGTTAAATTCGAAGAGTGTATTTCGAGCAGCCAAAGAAACAGCTCTTTCAACTGTTAGGAACAATCTCCGAACGTTGATTCTGTCGAATGCTGAAGGCCGTGCTAATTTTGTTTTATCGCCAAACAGTAGGACACCTTGTCCTGGTATGTTTGAGATTGGGTTAACTCCCGCTTTATATAGAGTATCACGCTGTGACTTATTCGGTGAAGAAGCCAAAGATGTAATACCTAGATATGCGCCTCGCCTTGGACCGGCTGGTGAGAACCATGATGCAGCAGCTAAATCTGTTGCAGCCATGATACCAGCAGTAGAAGATGCGGCTGGGATAAAGCGGAATTTATCGTTATATTTATCGTAAACTTTTAGATAGTTGTTATCAACTACTAGATAAGATGAATTTGTAAATGTATCTGCCGTTGCTACTGCATTTGTTACTTGAGTAGCTGGTGAGGATACGTTTACGATATCTGATCTTGCAGGGGATGTAACTACAACACAGTCTTTACGAGTAGTTCCGGCTGTTGTAACTAGATCGTTTACAACCGTAGTTTGATCTGATCTTGAACTCATGCCAGGTGCAATCAAGAAGTCCACTGTAATCGCATCTTTATCTTCTAAAGTATCGAATCCAGTAGCTACGTTGCCAGCTGATAATGTGCCAGCATCTGTACCGTTTGCAAGTGATGTGGTTCTTACATCTCTATGTTCAGAGCTGTAATCTTTACCACTGACTGCGGCTGAACCAGCGTCAGCATCGAACTGACCTGCTGCTCCGAAACCTGCCATCCATACATATTCTGATTTTCCGTTGATCGTTTCTACTGCGTAGTTAGATGAACCATCAGGTGACTTTGCGTTTGAAGCTTTTGAAATGAATGGGAATGTTTCGAGGATTGAACCGCGTGTACCAGTAAATAGGCCGTCTTCGTCAACAACTGCAACATGCATCTCATCATTTGTTGCACCGACTCCAGTAGCGTAAGTAGATGTACCAGGTGCAGCGTCAAAGCTACCCTTATAGATCCAGT